>OJRW01001142.1_pt1 | contig 22792 bp, 19 predicted proteins | sample 1599231 | NCBI WGS metagenome assembly OJRW01 (sample SAMN04168656, study PRJEB22393) | human gut metagenome | biome: human gut microbiome; feature: stool | host: Homo sapiens | collected 2014-03-17
ATGACGCTACAAGAATCTAAGGAATCCCACGGTTTTAACCGTGGGAGTATGTCAAGATTGAGCTAATTTGTGATCATGATAAAGAAATTTTTGTAGATGCTGATGAGTTTAAGATATATCAGGTTGTTTACAATTTGATCAATAATGCGTTAAACTATTCAGGAGATTCAAGACACGTTATCGTGCGTCAGGAATGTATCGGTGATACTGTGAAGGTATCGGTGCAGGATTTTGGACCAGGCATTGCAAAGGAAAATTTGCCGCTTGTCTGGGAACGCTATTATAAGATAGATAAGGAACACCGGCGAAGCTTTAATGGAAGTGGACTTGGTCTTGCAATTGTGCGAAAAATTTTAGAACTTCACAATGCACGGTACGGTGTTGACAGTACACTAGGGCAAGGAAGTACATTTTGGTTTTGCCTGAAAGTATCAGATGAGTAATGAACAAATTAGAGCAAAAGATAAAAAGTAAGAATAAAAAATAGAAACGACAATACGAAAAAGGGAGGATATATGATAGAAGAAAATAAGTCTTCGATGAAAAACAGTGTCAGAAGGATAATTATAGCAGGAATTGGTGTATTGATCCAGATTATCTGGGTAGTGGTGCTGGTAATGCGTTTAAACCAGTATTCACAAATTATTACATTATTAACAGTAGCTATTGAGCTTGTGCTTGTGTTAGCTGTATATAGTATGGATACCAATGCTGCGTTTAAATTGCCATGGATTATACTTATTACAGTGGCGCCCATTGTTGGAATATGCGTTTTCTTTTTGTTTGGACGATCAGGGGCAACAAAAAAAGTGCGAGCACGTTATCGTAAAATTGATCAGCAATTATTTGCATATCTTAATCAGGATGAACAGATTATTGAGGAATTGTCAAAAAAGGATGAGCGGCTTGCAAATGACTTTAAATATTTGTGGAAATGTGCATCAAGTCCTGTTTACAAAAATACAGATGTGAAGTATTATGGAGATACCTGTGATGCAATGGCGGCTCAGCTAGAAGATATGATGCAGGCAAAAAAGTTTATCTTTTTGGAGTACCATGCGATTGAGATGGCAGAGTCTTTTCAGGCATTGCGCAAGGTTTTGATGGCAAAGGCAAGAGAAGGCGTAGAAATTCGTATTTTGTATGATGATGCCGGCTGTATAGGATTTTTAAATCCACGTTTTATCAAATACATGGAAAGTATGGGGATTCAGTGTCGTGTGTTTAACCCGATTATGCCGGTGCTTAATATTTTCATGAATAATCGTGATCACAGAAAGATTACCGTTATTGATGGAAAGGTTGCTTACACGGGCGGCTATAATTTAGCAGATGAATATTTTAATATCACGCATCCGTATGGGCAGTGGAAGGACAGTGGAATACGTTTTGAGGGAGATGCCGTGCAAACGGCAACTATTCTGTTTCTGGAAATGTGGAATGCACTTAGAGAACAGGATGTCGATATTGAAAAATATCTTCCAGTATATCCTTATAAAGCAAAGGAACAGGGCTTTTTTGCGCTTTACGGTGATAGTCCGCTTGATAAGGAACCAGCAGGTGAAAATGTTTATATGAATCTGCTACGTCATGCAAAAAAATATATTTATTTTACGACGCCATATTTGATTCTAAGCGATGAGATGACAAGAGAGCTCACTGGAGCAGCAAAGCGCGGTGTTGATGTGCGAATTATTACACCTGGCATTCCTGATAAAAAAACAATTTTTCAGGTAACAAAATCTTATTATCCGCAGCTCTTAAAGCATGGTGTTAAGATTTATGAATATACGCCGGGCTTCATGCATGAAAAGCAATGTATCTGCGATGGAGAGATTGTTGTAGTGGGAACTATCAATCTTGATTTTAGAAGTTTGTATCTTCATTTTGAAAATGCAGCGCTTTTTTGTGGGTATGAAGCAGTTTCTCATGTAAAGGAAGATTTTGACGCACTATTTCCAATCTGCAAGGATATGTCAAAGGAGCCATCTGAAAGGACAAGACGCCTTCGCTTATCACAGCTGATATTAAGGTTATTCTCACCTCTTATGTAATAACACTATATAAATGAGGCGGAGGTCAAAAGGTATTTTGCCCCAACTGATATCCACGAATTGCTCCGTTGCTATGCAACTTTCGCAATTCTAAAAACATTCGGATTCGCTGATTTTCCTTGAAAATCGCTGCATCCTCATGTTTTTGCGGGTCCCAAGCTCAAAAACCTAATCGTGCAAGCACGAACGGCTTTTGGAGCTTTTGACCCTGGTATCATATAAATAAATTCACGAAAGGAAAAAGAATATGTCTGTTTTATTTCCAAAAATCCCAGCTCTCCTGCACGGAGGCGACTACAATCCAGACCAGTGGCTGGATCGTCCTGATATCCTTGAGGAGGATATTAAAATGATGAAAAAGGCAGGAGTAAACACGGCAACAGTCGGTGTATTTTCCTGGTCTACACTTGAGCCGCAGGAAGGAAACTTCCAATTTGGATGGCTTCATGATATCATGGATAAATTATATGAAAATGGTATTTATACTGTTTTGGCAACGCCGACAGGAGCCAGACCAGCATGGATGGATGAAAAATATCCGTCAGTGCTTCGTGTTGAAAAAGACGGTCGCAGAAATCATCACAGCGGCAGACACAATCACTGCATGAGCTCTTTAGAATACCGTGCGCTTGTTGAGAAGATGGATACAAAGCTTGCGCAGGAATTTGGAAATCATCCAGGACTCATTTTATGGCATATTTCAAATGAGTTTGGAGGAGAGTGCTATTGTGAAAACTGTAAAAAGCGGTTTCAGGAATATTTAAGAGAGAAGTATCACAATAACATTGAAGAACTGAATAAGCAGTGGTGGACCTCCTTCTGGAGCCGCCGTTTTGACTCTTTTGAGCAGATAGAGCCGCCGTATGACAATGGAGAGCATTCTATTCTGGGATTAAATTTGGATTGGAAGCGTTTTAACTCCTGGAATATGAAAGATTACCTTGCATTTGAGCGCAGAATTTTAAAGAAGTATACGCCTCAGGTTCCAGCAACAGCAAACTTTATGAAGCTGTTTGAGCAGTTAGATTATGTGGATCTGGCAAAGGAGATTGATATTATTTCGTGGGATGGTTATCCGAGCTGGAATAATGATTATGAGACACCGGCAGATACTGCGGCAGAGCTTAGCTTTGATCATACAGTTATGAGAAGCTTAAAGAAGGATAAGCCATTTATGCTTATGGAGAGCACACCAAGTCTTGTTAACTGGCATTCATTTAATAAATTAAAGCGTCCGGGCATCCTTCGCGCAAGCAGCATTCAGACAATTGGCTGTGGAAGCGATACAGTTCAGTATTTCCAGTGGAGAAAAGGTCGCGGTGCAGCGGAACAGTTCCATGGCGCTGTTGTAGATCATCTTGGAAGAGATGACACAAGAGTATTCAAAGAAGTATCAGAGGTTGGAGAAATTTTAAAGAAGTTGGCACCAGTTACAGGTTCAAAGGTAACGTCAAAGGCTGCTGTTCTTTTTGATTGGAGCAACCGCTGGGCGATTAAGGACATGCAGGGCATGGCGCGTGATACTAAAAATTATGAGAAGGAAGTACGCAAATTTTACAATATTCATTTAAAGAAGGGCATCAATGCAGATATAGTATTCCCACTTGAGGATTTGTCTTCATACAGTCTTGTTGTACTGCCAATGTATTATGCTGTATCCAAGGAGGCTGGTGAATGGTTAAAGGAATATGTAAAAAATGGTGGAACAGTAGTGGCAACATATCTGACTGCATATGTAAATGAAAATACGCTGGCATACTTAGGCGGCTTTCCGGGCGCAGGTCTTGGAGAGGTCTTTGGTCTGTATGCTGAAGAGCTTGACACATTATATCCAACGGATTCAAATTCAGTTTTGATGAAGGATGGAAACAAGGCTTTAGTAAAGGATTACTGTGAGTTGATTAAGCTTACAGGGGCAGAAGTTCTTGGTACATACGAGAGCGATTTCTATGCAGGTATGCCGGCAGTAACTGTACACTCCTATGGAAAGGGAAAGGCATATTATATTGGAACAAGAATGGAAGAGACGGATCTGATTAAATTCTTTACACCAATCTGGTCAGAATGCGGTATTAAGGAAAAAGAGCTTCCAGAGGGAGTAGAGTATCTGACACGTACAGCAGAAGATGGCAGCACCTTTGATTTCTATGTCAACTATAACGCAACGCCGGCAACTGTTCAGTTGGCAAAAAATGGAACTAATCTTTTAAACGGCGAGGCAGTAAGCGGCAAGGTTGAGATCTTACCATTTAATGCAGTTGTTGTAAAGTAAGCAATTGTGAGGTTTTGAGATGAGAAAAGAATTGTTTCATATGGAGCGCGATGTCTTAAATATAGGAGATAGTGTGACGATCATTGAGGGACAGCTTCCATTTTCGTATTACTATACAATTGTTCCGGCGTTGGCTATGTCCAAAAATTATAAGAATGCGGAGCGCATTAAGAGCCGTGAGGGCAAAGTTGTTTCAAAGGAACGAAAGGGCAGTACGTTTGAAATCTATGTTGAGTTCGAAAACTGATTATTTTGTAGGAATTGAACGGTGCACATAAATAAAGAGCACAAAAATTTTGCAATTATGCAGAAATTTGTTTTAGGACTTGAAAAAATAATTTATCCATGGTACTATATTTTAGATAACAACAAAATTCAAGGCGAGGTACCGCCTGGATAGAGAATTGCGGACGGTGCACGTATGTGTACCGTCTTTATTTTTGGCGAAAGGGCATGGTGAACCAATGAAGGCATTTCTAATTTTAGAGGATGGACATGTATTTACAGGTACAGCGATTGGCGCAGATAAAGAAATCATCAGTGAGATTGTTTTTAATACTTCAATGACAGGCTACCTAGAGGTACTTACAGATCCTTCTTATGCGGGTCAGGCTGTTGTAATGACTTATCCGCTGATCGGTAATTATGGAATCTGTTATGAGGATATGGAGTCAAAGCGTCCGTGGCCGGATGGCTATATTGTACGTGAGTTGTCCCGTATGCCAAGCAACTTCAGAAGTCAGGGAACTATTCAGGAGTTTCTTGAGAAAAATGAAATTCCAGGAATCTGTGGAATTGATACTAGAGCATTGACACAGCTTTTGCGTGAGAAGGGAACCATGAATGGTATGATTACACGCAGAGAGGATTTTGACTTGGAGGAGATCCTTCCAAAGCTTAAGGCATATTCCCCGACTGGCGTAGTAATGGCAACTACATGTAAAGAAAGAGAAGTATTGCCGGGAGATGGCTATAAGGTAGCACTTCTTGATCTTGGTGCAAAGAAAAATATTGGCGACTCACTGCATAAGAGAGGTTGTGAAGTTACCATTTATCCTGCTGACACAAAAGCAGAGGATATTCTTGCAGCAAATCCTGATGGCATTATGCTTTCAAACGGTCCTGGAGACCCGAAGGAGTGTACAGAGATCATTAAGGAGATCAAAAAGCTGTATGATTCTAACGTTCCGATTTTTGCAATTTGTCTTGGCCATCAGCTGATGGCACTGGCAAATGGTCTTGATACACATAAGATGAAATATGGTCATCGCGGCGGCAATCATCCGGTAAAGGATTTAAAGACAGGAAGAGTTTATATTACCTCTCAAAATCATGGCTATGTTGTAGATACCGACAAGCTTGATCCAAAGGTTGCTGTGCCGGCATTTGTAAATGTAAACGATGGAACAAATGAAGGTCTTTCTTATACAGGAAAGAACATTTTTACAGTTCAGTATCATCCGGAGGCTTGCCCGGGACCGCAGGACAGTGCGTACCTGTTTGACAGGTTTTTGGATATGATGGCAGCAGGAAAAAATAAATAATAGACGACAGGAGGAAACACAGCAATGCCAAAGGATAGCAGTATAAAGAAGGTTCTTGTAATTGGTTCGGGTCCGATTGTCATCGGCCAGGCAGCAGAGTTTGACTATGCAGGTACACAGGCCTGCCGTTCATTAAAGGAGGAGGGTGTATCAGTTGTTCTTGTAAACTCTAATCCAGCGACGATTATGACAGATAAAAGAATTGCTGATCATGTCTATATCGAGCCGTTAACAGCAGAGGTGTTAGAGCAGATTATCGAAAAAGAGCGTCCTGACAGTGTTCTTCCGACACTGGGAGGTCAGGCTGGTCTAAATCTTGGTATGGAGCTTGCAGAGAAAGGTATTCTTGAAAAATATGGATGCCGTTTGATTGGTACTACACCAGAGACGATCAGAAAGGCAGAGGATCGTCAGGAATTTAAGGATACAATGGAAAAGATTGGAGAGCCTTGTGCAGCATCTAAGGTTGTTCACAACATTCCAGATGGTCTTGAATTTGCAGAACAGATCGGTTATCCAGTTGTTCTTCGTCCTGCCTACACACTTGGAGGAAGCGGCGGCGGAATCGCATATGACAAAGAGCAGATGGAGGAAATTTTAGGAAATGGTCTTCGTCTTTCCCGTGTAGGTGAGGTTTTGGTTGAGCGCTGCATCGCAGGATGGAAAGAGATTGAGTACGAGGTAATGCGTGATGGTGCAGGAAATGTAATTACAGTCTGCAACATGGAAAACATTGACCCTGTTGGTGTTCATACAGGAGATAGTATAGTTGTTGCACCGTCTCAGACGCTTGGCGATAAGGAATATCAGATGCTTCGTACCTCAGCGTTAAATATCATCAGTGAGTTAAAGATTACTGGAGGATGTAACGTTCAGTACGCATTAAAGCCAGACAGCTTTGAGTATTGTGTTATTGAGGTAAACCCGCGTGTAAGCCGTTCCTCTGCACTGGCATCAAAGGCAACAGGTTATCCGATTGCAAAGGTTGCAGCAAAGATTGCACTTGGCTACACTCTTGATGAGATTCCGAATGCCATCACAAAGAAAACCTTCGCAAGTTTCGAGCCAATGTTAGACTACTGCGTTGTCAAGATTCCGAGACTGCCATTTGATAAGTTTATCAGTGCATCAAGAAAGCTGACAACACAGATGAAGGCAACAGGAGAAGTTATGGCAATCTGTGATAACTTCGAGGGTGGTCTTATGAAGGCACTTCGTTCTCTTGAGCAGCATGTTGACAGCCTTGTAACAGATGAGTACAGCAAGCTGACGGCAGATGAGTTTGAGGAGCAGATGAGTATTGTCGATGACCGTAGAATCTTCCGTATTGCAGAGGCAATCCGCAGAGGCTACAGCTATGAAAAGATCCATCAGATCACAATGATTGATCCGTGGTTTATTGACAAGATTGCTATTCTTGTAGAGATGGAGACACGTCTGAAAACAGAAGAACTTACTCCTGATCTGTTAAAGGAAGCAAAGCGTATTGAATTCCCGGATAAGTTAATCGCATCATTAAGCGGCAAGACTGAGGATCAGGTAAAGAAGATGCGCTATGACAATGGCATCACAGCAGCCTTTAAGATGGTTGATACATGTGCAGCAGAGTTTGCAGCAACTACACCATATTATTATTCTGTTTTTGGAAGCGAGAATGAGGCGAAAAAGACAGAGGGAAGAAAGAAGGTTCTTGTTCTTGGTTCTGGACCTATCCGTATCGGACAAGGTATTGAGTTTGACTTCTGTTCTGTTCATTGTACGTGGGCATTTGCAAAGGAAGGCTATGAGACTGTTATCATCAATAATAACCCTGAAACAGTTTCAACTGATTTCGATATTGCAGATAAGCTGTATTTTGAGCCACTGACACCAGAAGATGTGGAGAGTATTGTAAATCTGGAGCATCCAGACGGCGCTGTTGTTCAGTTTGGCGGTCAGACAGCAATTAAGCTGACTGAGGCCTTAATGAAGATGGGAGTTCCGATTCTTGGAACGAGCGCAAAAGACGTTGATGCGGCAGAGGATCGTGAGCTGTTTGATCAGATTCTTCGCGAGACAAAGATTCCGCGCGCATCAGGCGGCACTGTATTTACAGTAGAAGAGGCATTAAAGGTTGCGCATGAGCTTGGTTATCCAGTTCTTGTTCGTCCGTCATACGTTCTTGGCGGTCAGGGTATGCAGATTGCAATCAACGATGAGGATATTACGCAGTATATTGGTATTATCAATCGTTATGCACAAGAGCATCCGATTCTTGTAGATAAATATCTTATGGGTAAGGAGCTTGAGGTTGATGCTGTATGTGATGGACAGGATATTTTGATTCCTGGTATCATGGAGCACATTGAGCGTGCAGGTATCCACTCTGGTGATAGTATTTCTGTTTATCCGGCAAAGAGCATAAGTCAGAAGACAAAAGAAACTATCGTTGAGTATACAAAGCGTCTGGCAAGAGCGCTTCATGTAAGAGGTCTGATTAATATTCAGTTTATCGAGTATCAGGGAGCTGTTTATGTAATCGAGGTTAATCCGCGTTCTTCACGTACCGTACCGTATATCAGTAAGGTAACAGGAATCCCGATTGTTGATCTGGCAACACAGGTCATCATTGGAAATACAATTCGTGGTCTTGGTTATGAGCCAGGTCTGCAAAAGGAAGCAGATTATTATGCAATTAAGATGCCGGTATTCTCCTTTGAGAAGCTGCGCGGAGCTGATATTGCACTTGGACCAGAGATGAAGTCAACAGGTGAGTGTCTTGGAATCGGCAAGACCTTTAACGAGGCACTTTATAAGGCTTTCCTTGGTGCAGGCTTCCATCTTCCAAAGTATAAGAAGATGATTATTACAGTTCGCGATGATGATAAGGAAGAGATCGTAGATATTGCAAGACGTTTCAAGGCAATTGGCTACGAGATCTATGCGACAAAGGGAACAGGAGCAGCACTTCGTGCAAAGGGAGTGGATACACTTTATATAAGCAAGCTGGAGCAGGATTCACCGAATCTTCTTGATTTGATTCTTGGCCATCAGATTGATCTTGTCATTGATACACCAACACAGGGCGCAGAGCACAGCCATGATGGTTTTATTATCCGTAGAAATGCAATCGAGACAGGTGTAAATGTACTGACAGCAATCGATACAGCAAAGGCATTGATTACTAGTCTTGAGAATAGAGAAGAGCAGCTGACACTGATCGATATCGCAACCATTTGATTTAACAGCTCATTCTAGCACAGTCATTCAGAATAAAACATGCTTGCATGTTTTTTCTGAATATTGTGCTAGAAAGGAGCGCCGACGCATAAGCAAAACAGCTGCAAAGCAGCGATTAAGCCCGATAGGGCGGTTTTGCGCATGATAGGCGCGGGTGAGCTGTTTCTTATTAAAATCAGCGAATCCGAATGATTTGCAGAATTGCGAGAGCTGCGAAGCAGCAAAGCAATTCGTAGGGTGTCGAAAAAGTAAACAGCAAGAAAACAACTCCAGGGGACAATAGAAATATTGTCCCCTTATGCGTTTTGAAAGGAGAAAATTGAATGCTTAGACAAACAATAGCAGAGCTTATCGTACTATTTTTTTGCTATTCTGTCGCCGGATGGTGCATGGAAGTGATATTAAAGTATATACAGTTTCACCGTTTTATTAACCGTGGATTTTTAATTGGTCCATATTGTCCGATTTATGGCTCAGGTGCCGTTGTTGTAACAGTTTTAGTTGGTGGACTGATTGGAAATGCAAGCTATATTGTGACGTTTTTGGCGTCTTTTGTACTCTGCGGAGTCCTAGAATATTTTGTCAGCTGGTACATGGAAAAAATGTTCCATGCGCGCTGGTGGGATTACAGCCAAAAGCCAATGAATCTGCATGGCCGTATTTGGATTGGAAACTTGGTATTATTTGGAATTGGAGGTGTGGCAATTGTAAAGCTGATTGATCCAGTTTTGATGAAATGGATTCATGCCATTCCGCAGTGGATTCTTTATACGCTGTCAGGTGCAATTGTTATGCTGATGATCTGGGATAATATTGTATCACATATTGCATTTAATCTTGTTAAAAAGGAAATTGATGGTGTAGAAGCAGATAATTCTGAGGAAGTCAGCACAAAGGTGCGCCAACTTCTTCGCGAGGATCCGGTACTGCTTCGCCGTATCGGAGAGGCATATCCGAACTTAGAAATCAATTCTAAGAAATTTGCAGAGAAGCTAAAGGCACAGGCAGAGGCTGTACAGGAGAGTGTAGAAGAGAAGAAGCAGGCAGTGGCGGATGCTGTAGCAGAGGGAAAATTGGCGGCAGAAGCGGCAGCAGAAGAACGGAGACTGGCAGCAGAGGAGCGAAAACAGCTAGTGCAGGAGGCCGTTGAAGAGAAAAAAATAGCCTTTGAGGAGAAAAAACAGGCAGTAGCTCTTGCTGTGTCAAAAGCGCAGCAAAAGCGGCAGTCAGAAGAGGCTTTTCGTGCTCGCATGAAAAAAGCAGATCAGAAAAAACGGGAAGAAAAAATAAGAAAAGGAAATAAAAAATGAGATATCAACCATTGTCGAGGCGACTGATCAATTTGATCTATCCGCTCGTCATCTATATGGCTATAGGAATGGCAGTGCTAGGTCTTTATCCAAACGGCGGTCTGATGGCAAATCTGATTGAAAAAGTGTCCTGTATTATAATTATGGGAATTTTATTTTACAAAGATTCCAAACAGATTCGCTGGGAAGGCAAGAAGCTATCACTTTATTCTGCAATCATCATGATTATCATTGGAATATGTGCCTGTATTGGCGTTAATATGCTGTTTGAGTTAACTGGGTTAAAGACAATCAGAGAAGAAGATGCAAAAAACGTAGCAAAGGCACTTTATTCAGACAAGTTGTGGCTTCAGATACTTGTAGTTGGCATTGCAGCACCAGTGGCAGAGGAACTTTTATTTCGCGGTATCCTTTACAGAAGAATGCGTACGTGGCTTAGTGTGGGGCCGTCAGCCTTGGCAGCGCTTTTGATTTTTGCTGCAGTTCATGGCAATCTGCTTCAGGCACTGTACGCATTTATTTTAGGAACACTTCTTGTTTGGATATATGAACGGTTCGCAAAGCTTACAGCACCAATTATTTTGCATGTATCAGCCAACCTCATATCCATTCTTGTACAGCAAAGCACATGGCTTAGCAGCTATTTGCAGACATATGCAGTGGCTGCCTGCATCATTGGTTTTGCAGGAACAGCTGCAGGAGTTGTGTATATTACAGTTCACGAATAAGCCAGAAACTATTGCACCGAGGGGCTTTCATAAACAGTAACTTTTGTATTTGACAAAAAGACCTTGCAGTAGCCTGAAAAATTGTATATAATCACCTTGTATGGTATTTGTACAGGAAAATTTGCACTGCAGCATATGCTGCTAGGTTACAGAAAGGTATTTATGATGAAACTTTTAACAATAACAGTTCCAAGCTATAATTCAGAGGCATATTTGGATCGCTGCATGGCAACGCTGCTTCCGGGTGGTGATGAGGTAGAGATTTTGATCGTGGATGACGGATCAACAGACCGTACAGCAGAAATTGCGGACGAATATGAGAGAAAATATCCGAATATTGTGCGGGCAATTCATAAGGAAAACGGAGGTCATGGAGACGCAGTAACGACGGGAATCAGAAATGCAACAGGTCTGTTCTTTAAAGTAGTTGACAGTGATGATAGCCTTGCACCAGAAGCTTATAAGCAGGTGCTTGATTTTTTACGCCGTATTGTCAAAAAAAATCATGAGCTTGATATGCTGATTTCCAATTTTGTTTACGATCGTCATGACGAGAATGGTGATGTGCTTCGCCAGAAGTCAATTGATTATCGCAAGACACTTCCAAGGGGACGTTTCTTTAGCTGGAAAGAAATAGGTAAGTTCCAGACAGGTCATTATCTTTTGATGCATGCAGTAATATACCGCACCAGTCTGTTAAAGGGAATTAACCTGACGCTTCCAAAGCATACATTCTATGTTGATAATATTTATGTATACAAGCCATTTCCATATGTGCGCGTTATGTACTATCTGGATGTAGATTTTTATATGTACTATACGGGAAGAGAAGATCAGTCTGTTAATCAGCAGGTTATGATGAAGCGAATCGACCAGCAGGATCGCGTCAATCGCATCATCTTTGATGCATTTGATCTTGAAAAAATCAGCAACAAAAAGCTGCGCAGCTATTTATATAGCTATCTGCAGATTATGTGTACGGTAACTACAGTTCATTATGCGTTAATTAACACAGAGGATTCAAAACAAAAAAAGGAAGCACTTTGGAGTTATATGAAAAAAGAAAATCAAACTATGTGGCGTCATCTTCGTTTTAGTGCTCAGGGAATTGCACTAAATCTTCCAGGTAAGGTCGGAAGAGCGATTGTATGCAGGGGATATGGTTTGGCACAGCGCTTCTTTGGATTTAGCTAATAATTTTTTGGGGGAAAAGGAGAGTTATTATTAAGACTCTCCTTTTTTGTGTTTTTTGTGGGATGAAATTTTATGACACAAAAAAAGGACCACTTGCGCGATCCTTGTAGTCAGTAGCGGAAGGGAGATTTGAACTCTCGACACCACGGGTATGAACCGTGTGCTCTAGCCAGCTGAGCTATTCCGCCAAGATGGGGCCTATAGGGCTCGAACCTATGACCCTCTGCTTGTAAGGCAGATGCTCTCCCAGCTGAGCTAAGACCCCTTGACGAAGAGAAGTATAGCGCATATCAAAGAAAATGTCAAGCAAATTTTTCAAAAAATTCCGAAAATTTTTATAGATTCTGCGTGGAAAATAAAAGTGAGTCGTGATATGATAATAATATCAGGGTCAAAAGGTTAGAAATCTGGTATCAAAGGAGTCAAAAACATTTTGCCCTTAACATAAAGAAAGGTAAGGAGATTTGATATGAGAGTTGGTATGGGATATGATGTGCATCGCCTCGTTGAGGGACGCAAACTGATTTTAGGCGGTGTAGAGATTCCGTATGAAAAAGGACTTCTTGGTCATTCTGACGCAGATGTGCTGCTTCATGCAATAATGGATGCGCTGCTTGGTGCGGCTGCACTTGGAGATATTGGTCAGCATTTTCCAGACACGGATCCGGCATATAAGGGAGCATCAAGCATAGAATTGCTAAAAAGAGTAGGAGAACTTCTTGAGGAAAATTGTTACTACATCAGCAATATAGATGCAACTGTTATTGCACAGAGACCGAAGCTTGCCGGATATCGTGAGCAGATGAGAGCAAATATTGCAGAGGCACTTCATCTTGAACTCGATCAGGTAAACATTAAGGCAACAACAGAAGAAGGACTAGGCTTTACAGGAACAGGAGAGGGCATCTCTTCACAGGCAGTCTGCTTAATTGATAAGCCAGAATTTTATATGGACGGTACGATTGGCTGCGGTGGCTGTGGCGGCTGTAAAAATTGATCTATACTGATCTTTAGGAATTGAAAATTTGAAAGGATAACTGGAAAATAATGGGAGGACTTGATTTATTCGGGTGTCTTTGGCTCTTTTTCGTATATTCATTTTTGGGATGGATTGCGGAGACATGTTTTTGTGTCTTAAAATACCGAAAATTTATGAACAGAGGTATGCTAAACAGCCCACTTTGTATTGTATACGGCATTGCAGCAGTAATTATAACAATTGGCTTTCCAGAATTGTTTGATGAGGTACCGATTTTGTTTCTGGGCTGTGCGGGAGTTAGTACACTTCTTGAGTGGTTTACAGCAAAGATTCTTGAAAAATTGGATCATAAAAAATGGTGGGACTATTCTTCTAAAAGATGGAATCTTGATGGATACATCTGTCTGCAGTATTCTATTGTATGGGGTATCTTAGGCGTTTTATCAGTTAAGTTTGTAACACCTGTTTTGATGAAATTTTATCATATGGTACCATCATTTATGATGCAGATTACATTGTGGGCACTGCTTGGTGTGTTAATAGTTGATATTTTGGGATCTACATATATCATTCGCGGCAGTGTAAAGAGAAATGATACGATTCAAAAGATTGATCACGAACTCTATAGCAGAAAAAAACGATTTGGAAGATGGCTTGAAAAGCATATCCTTATGCGTGTGGAAAAAGCATATCCTGCGATCAATGAGGGAGAACGCGTAGAGAAGGAAAAAATAACCGTTTTTGCTGAAGGCTGCAGTTTTTACAAGCTTGTATTATTGTTTTTTATAGGTGCATTTGCAGGCGATTTGATAGAGACTATATTTTGCCGTATCACGATGGGGTACTGGATGAGCAGAAGCAGCGTTGTATGGGGTCCATTTAGTATTGTATGGGGTCTTGCAATGGTGGTGGCAACATCGCTTTTGTACAATTACAGAAATCGCTCCTCATCGTTTATTTTTGCGATGGGAACCGTATTAGGCGGTGTATACGAGTATTTGTGCAGCGTTTTTACGGAAATCGTATTTGGAAAGATCTTCTGGGATTACAGCGGTTTTATGTTTAATATCGGAGGACGAATTAATTTGCTGTTTTGTTTTTTCTGGGGAATTGCAGGTGTTGTATGGTTGAAAGGAGTTTATCCTTATCTTTCTAAGTGGATTGAAAAGATTCCAATGCTTGCCGGAAAAATCATAACATGGTGTCTTATCATTTTTATGGCAGCAGACAGTCTTGTGTCAGCAGCGGCACTTATGCGCCAGGATCAGCGTGAAAAAAATATTCCAGCAAGCAATGTTGTACAGCAGTGGCTGGATGAAAATTATGATGATGAAACACTTTATAAGATTTATCCAAAGGCAAAGAAGCCAAAAAAGGTTGACAAATCCGAAAACATCACATATAGTAACACTAGAAATGATGCAGCACTGTAATACAGTGAATAAACAGACATCTGTGATATTTTTGCATCATACAATAAAAAAAGCTTCGAAAAGGCTTTGAACGGAAAGAGTACTGTCGCAGGAAATGTCAGAGAGAGCAGGCCCAGGCTGAAAACCTGCTTCATGGAACGGGACAGGAAGTGCATCCTGGAGCTGGCTGTGTGAATAAAGTAGCATGGCACGCTGGTTTGCGTTATCACCGGCTGTGTATACAGCATAAGTGTCAGCATCTATGCTCTCACAGGAGTGGAACCGCGGAAAATTTTTCGTCTCCTGGCTTTTGCCAGGGGACGTTATTTTTTTTGATACAAGGTTTCTAAAGTTAAAAAACTGCGGACAAAGATTTTCGAAGCAAGAAGGGAGTGGCATGAGAATCGTTCAATATGTACTTGATGAAATTTCGCTGATCAGAGAACGGGATCCGGCAATTAATTCACCGGCAGAGGTATTTTTGTATCCTTGTTTCTGGGCAGTACTTTGGTATCGTCTTGCGCACAGGCTTTATCTGAAAAAAAGATATTTTGCAGCGCGTATGATCTCTCAGTGTACAGCACGAAGAACTGGAATCGAGATCCACCCAGGAGCTAAGATCGGAAAAGGATTTTTTATTGATCATGGTCATGGTGTTGTGATTGGAGAGACAGCAGAGATTGGTGACAATGTTACCTTATATCAAGGTGTTACACTTGGCGGTACAGGAAAAGAGCATGGAAAACGCCATCCGACAATTGGAAATAATGTTATGATCAGTGCAGGCGCGAAGGTTCTCGGTTCCATTACAATTGGAGACAACTGTAAAATCGGTGCTGGAAGTGTTGTACTAAAACCAGTTCCGCCCAATTCTACGGTGGTAGGAGTTCCAGGACGTGTTGTCAAACGTGACAATGTACGATTGCCGCAAACTGATCTTGATCAGGTGCACATGCCAGATCCGGTGCTTGCTGATATTGAACAGCTTAAAAAGCAGTACGCTAAGCTGTATCAAATGGTTGAGAAATCACAGATGAAAACGAAAAGAAGAAAGGAAAAAACATGGAAATCTACAATACATTAACAAAACGAAAAGAAGAATTTAAGCCGCTTGAGCCGGGAAAGGTAAAAATGTATGTCTGCGGTCCTACAGTATACAATTATATTCATATTGGAAATGCACGCCCGATGATCGTATTTGATACTGTGCGACGCTATATGGAATACAAGGGCTATGACGTAAATTATGTTTCAAATTTTACTGATGTAGATGATAAGATTATCAAAAAGGCAAATGAGGAAGGTGTTGAGGCATCTGTTATCTCTGAGCGTTTCATAAAGGAGTGCAAGCAGGATATGGCTGCTATGAATGTAAAGCCGGCGACAACTCATCCGCTTGCAACACAGGAAATTGATGGAATGATCGATATGATCAGTACCTTGATCGAAAAAGGTCATGCTTATGAGAAGAATGGCACTGTTTATTTCCGTACTGCAAGTTTTAAGGATTATGGTAAGCTTTCTCATAAGAACCTTGATGATCTTCAGTCAGGTTTTCGTGATTTAAAGGTAAGTGGCGAGGAAGACAAGGAAAGCCCGCTTGATTTTGTTTTGTGGAAGCCAAAGAAGGAAGGAGAGCCATACTGGGAATCTCCGTGGAGCGAAGGACGTCCGGGATGGCATATTGAGTGCTCTGTTATGTCAAAGAAATACTTAGGCGAGCAGATTGATATTCATGCCGGCGGTGAGGATTTGATTTTCCCGCATCATGAAAATGAGATTGCACAAAGTGAGGCATGCAACGGAAAAGAGTTTTCTCATTATTGGATGCACAATGCGTTCTTAAATATTGATAATCGTAAAATGAGTAAGTCACTTGGCAACTTCCTGTTAGTAAGAGATATTGAGAAAAAGTATGATCTTCAGGTACTTCGTTTCTTTATGTTAAGTGCACATTACAGAAGTCCATTGAATTTCAGTGCAGAACTTATGGAAGCAGCAAAGAACGGACTTGATCGTATCTTAACATGCGCTGCATGGCTTCAGAAACAGTCTGCTAACGAGGGTGAGCTTACTAATCAGGAGAGCGAAGTAGTCGAGGAAGCAAAGAAATATGTAGGCAAATTTGAGGCAGCAATGGAGGATGACTTTAACACAGCAGATGCAATTGCAGCTATTTTCGAGCTTGTAAAATATGTAAATACAAATAAGACAGATGAGCTTTCAGGAAAAGCAGCAAAGGCACTGTATGAGATTTTAAAGCAGCTTTGCGATATCCTTGGTATTATCATTGAGAAAAAAGAAGAACTTTTGGATGCTGATATCGAAGCTTTGATCGAGGAGCGTAAGCAGGCAAGAAAGGCAAAGAACTTTGCACGTGCCGATGAAATTCGTAAAGAACTTGCTGATAAGGGCATTATTCTTGAGGATACAAGACAGGGTGTGACCTGGAAGCGTGTGTAATAAAAATCAGAAAGATATAGAAAGAGGAAATACATGGAACAAAATCAGCAGCTGCTTGAACAGATCCAACAGAAATTTTTATTAAAGCAGATGCCTGCAAAGGAATATTCACCTTTGGTGCTTGCTTATATTGGCGATGGGATTTACGATATGATTGTCCGCACGATTTTTGTAAGCTACGGAAATACACAGGTTGATAAATTAAACAAGCAGGCAAGCAATGTCTGCCGTGCCTCTTCACAGGCCGCGATTGCATTTGCAATTGCACCGCTTTTGACAGAGGAAGAGACATCTGCTTACCGCAGAGGCCGTAATGCAAGATCTTTTACAAAAGCAAAGAATGCAACGATGTCTGATTATCGTCATGCAACTGGATTAGAGGCACTTTGTGGTTATCTGTATTTAAATGGTGAGATGGAGCGTTTGCTTGATCTTCTTTCAGAGGGCTTTGTGCGCACAGGTGTGCTGTGCGTCGAAGCACCTGAAAAAGAGAAGCTGCATCAGGAAGAAGAAAGGACGAAGGAATAAAGAAAATATGGGATATCATGAATCATTAACAGAGGGCCGAAACGCGGTTCTTGAAGCATTTCGAAGCGGAAAAACTGTTGACAGACTGTTTGTACTTGATGGCTGTCAGGACGGACCTGTAAAGACGATCCTGCGTGAAGCAAAGAAGCAGGATACGATGGTGCAGTATGTAAAGAAGGAGCGTCTTGATCAGCTGTCTGAGACTAAGAATCATCAGGGCGTGATTGCATATTGTGCAGCATGTGAGTACGCAGAGGTCTCTGATATTTTAGAGAATGCAAAGAAAAAGGGTGAGGCACCGTTTATTGTGCTTCTTGATGGGATTGAAGATCCGCACAATTTAGGTGCTATCATTCGTACTGCAAATCAGGCAGGTGCACATGGTGTAATCATTCCAAAGCGCAGAGCAGTTGGTTTAACAGCGACAGTTGCACGTACCTCTGCAGGTGCAGTGAATTATACGCCTGTTGCAAAAGTAACAAATCTTGTTACTGTAATGGAAGACTTAAAGAAAGAGGGAATGTGGTTTGTCTGTGCAGATATGGACGGCGAGGAAATGTATTCCCTTAATTTGAAGGGACCTATCGGTCTTGTCATTGGAAATGAAGGAGAAGGTGTATCAAGACTTGTAAAGGAACATTGTGATATGGTTGCCTCTATCCCAATGAAGGGTGACATCGATTCCTTAAACGCATCTGTAGCTATGGGTGTTCTGGCATACGAGATTGTAAGACAGAGACGTTTTTAAAGCATACGATGTTTTTGATCAAACTATTTTCGACATGTCAGACTCCGTAAAAATACCGACTGTGAGTTGAAATAACATGAACAGATAGCATGAATTTTGACACAATTTAGCTCTTTGTATAGTCGGAGAGCTAAATTGATGTCTTTTTTAATAAAAATAAAAAAACTTAAAAAAGGTGTTGACAAAACATTCGGAAAGTAGTATAGTAGTGCGTGTCGAGCGAAATAAAGTCCGGCAAACAAGCTGATGTGGCACAGGTGGTAGCGCACCTCATTGGTAATGAGGAGGTCACGGGTCCGAGTCCCGTCATCAGCTTTTTGACAAGGCTTTCTGAGAGATCAGGAGGCCTTTTTGATACATTGAAATCAAAAAGAAAAGGTTGACATTTAAAGACCTTTGACATATCCTAGTAGATAAGGGCATTGCGCTTAATTAAAGGAGGAAGACTATGGAGAATAAAGACATCGTCCTGGAAGAAAACAAAGAAGAAAAGACGACAGTCTCAAAAAATTTTATAGAGATGATCATCGATAAGGATTTAGCGGAGGGAACTTATGACCACGTTCAGACAAGATTTCCACCGGAGCCAAATGGCTATCTGCACATTGGACATGCAAAGTCTATTTTATTGAACAGTGGACTGGCAAAGGAATATAATGGTAAGTTCAACCTGCGTTTTGATGATACAAATCCAACAAAGGAAAAGACTGAGTTTGTTAAGTCTATCACCGAGGATGTAAAGTGGCTTGGTGCTGATTTTGAGGACAGACTGTTTTTTGCATCAGATTATTTTGATCAGATGTATGAGTATGCCGTATTCCTGATTAAGAAGGGAAAGGCATTTGTTTGTGATCTGACAGCAGAGCAGATTCGCGAGTACAGAGGAACCTTGACTGAACCAGGTAAGGAGAGCCCATACCGCAACAGAAGCGTAGAGGAAAATCTGCAGCTGTTTGAGGAGATGAAAAACGGCAAGTATGCAGACGGAGAGAAGGTACTTCGTGCAAAGATTGACATGGCTTCCCCGAACATGAATATGAGAGATCCTGTTATCTATCGTGTGGCTCATCTGACTCATCATAATACTGGAGATAAGTGGTGCATCTACCCGATGTACGATTTTGCTCACCCAATCGAGGATGCAATTGAGCACATTACTCATTCCATCTGTACTTTGGAGTTTGAGGATCATCGTCCGCTGTATGACTGGGTTGTAAAAGAGTGTGAGTTTGTTATGCCGCCAAAGCAGATAGAGTTTGCAAAGCTGTATCTGACTAATGTTGTTACTGGAAAGCGCTATATTAAAAAGCTCGTAGAAGACGGCGTAGTAGATGGATGGGATGATCCGCGTCTTGTTACAATCAGTGCACTCAGAAGACGTGGATTTACACCAGAGTCTATCCGCATGTTTGTTGATCTTTGTGGTGTGGCAAAGGCAAATTCTTCTGTTGATTATGCAATGCTTGAATATTGTATCCGTGAGGACTTAAAGCTTAAGCGCTCAAGAGTTATGGCAGTACTGAATCCAATTAAGTTAATCATTGATAACTACCCAGAGGATCAGATGGAAGAACTTGATGTTGTCAATAACCTTGAAAACCCAGAGCTTGGAAGCAGAACAATTCCGTTTGGCAGAGAGCTTTACATTGAGGCAGATGATTTCATGGAGGAGCCGCCAAAGAAGTATTTCCGTATGTTCCCTGGCAATGAGGTTCGTCTGATGAATGCTTATTTTGTAAAGTGTACAGGCTGTGTTAAGGACGAAAATGGCAATATAGTTGAGGTTCATGGAACTTACGATCCGGCATCAAAGGGCGGAAACAGCCCGGATGGCAGAAAGGTAAAGGGAACTATTCATTGGGTAGCAGCGAAGACTGCATTCCACACTGAGGTTCGTCTGTATGAGAACTTAGTAGACGAGGAAAAAGGTAAGCTCAATGAAGATGGCACATTAAACTTTAATCCGAACTCTTTAACCGTATTAAAGGATTGTGTGCTGGAGTCATCTTTAAAGGATGCAAAGGCTTACGACAGCTTCCAGTTTGTGCGCAATGGCTTTTTCTGCGTAGACTGCAAGGATTCCGAGGAAGGAAAGCCGGTATTTAACCGCATTGTTTCATTAAAGTCAAGCTTTAAGCTGCCAAAATAAGGAGCAGACGGCATGAAAGAAAAACTGTATACGATTCCGATTAACGATGCATTTGCAATGGACAGTGAGTGTCCTATCTGCGCTATGAAGACAATTCTTGAAAATAATGCAGTCGAATTTACCATGGGTCCAAGCTACATGGAGGATGATATTCGCATGGAGACAGATCGAATGGGATTTTGTAAGGCACACATGAAGATGGTATTTGATCAGAATAATAAGCTTGGTCTTGCATTAGTCTTAAAGACACATATCGACCGTACAAACAAAGAAATTGAAAAGCGCATGAAGATGCCGCCAAAAAAGGCATCCTTCTTTAAGAAGGAGACAAGCAATCCGTTAACAGATTATATTGATGAGTTAAATAAGTCATGTTTTATTTGTGATCGTATAAATAACACCTTCGAGCGTTATCTGCATACTGTAGTAGCAACTTGGAAGAGTGACGCTGCATTTAGAGAGCTGTACGCAAAGGGAAAGGGCTTTTGTACTGAGCATTATGGTGATCTGTTAAAGGAAGGTGCGAAATGCCTTAATCAGAAGGAGCTTGACGAGTTTACAGAAATTACAGGAAAGCTGTATCTGGACAATATGAAGCGTCTTGCAGAAGAACTTGACTGGTTTGCAGATAAGTTTGATTATCGATTTAAAGATGCACCTTGGAAAAACTCCAAGGATTCAATTCCGAGAGCAATGATTAAAACAAACGGCATCATGGAGATGGATGACAAAAAGAAAAAAGACTGACAAAAAAACGACCGGGAAACCGGCCGTTTTTTGATTTTTAAAGATGGATAGAAGAATTAACAGAATCTTCTTCTTTTGCTTTTTCTGGATTAACATCATCCTCGTGAAGTGGTTTAGTATCGACAGCAGTATCTTCCTCAGAAACACCGTCCATTGCATACAGATCAGAAACACCCTCACTAAGATCTTCGTCAATATCGACACTAAGATCTTCAATGTCAAGATCTGCGATATCACTGTCAGCATTCATGTGTTTAAAATGGAAATTAGAATCATCGTCCTTTGCTTGTTCTTCTTTAGTTTCTTCACATTTGTTTTCATCAGCCTTCTTGTCACTGTGAGAACCTGGACGCAGATTTTTTGTAAGGTGAGCTGCATCAGCAACAAGCTTTGCTGCGTCGTCTAAAAGCTGTCCCTTATCAATATTGATGTCTACATCGCTGTTTTTTCCAGTTACATGAATATTGATATATCGACGGCTAGAGGAATCAGTTGCCTCATCGGAAGAAATTGCATCAGACTCTTCTTCAGATGCTGTGTTTGCAGCCTCATCCACGTTTTTCGTGGTGTCATCCTCGTTTCTGTCTTCATCAAAATCATCTTCGCTAGGTCCGCATTCGCTGCAATTTGACTGGATCTTCACGTACTTATGCAGCAGAGCGGCACTTGCTGCAACTCCTGCACATACAGCAGCGCTCTTGAGTGCCAGCTTGGTCACTTTCTTCATAAAATCAGCCATAGCAAACTCCTTTCTTTCACAAAATTTTTGCCAATGATACTAAGGATTCACAACTTTATTGTCTGGTATCATCGGGATGTCATGACTAGTATACTCTATTTTGAACAAAATGGAAAGACAAAATGTAATTTTTGTATAAGAAAAGAAAATAATAGAAAAACGATAGAAAAACAAAGAAAACAAGAGAAAAATAGAGATAAATACTAATATACAGCCATATACAAGGTTGCAATATTTTGCCAAAATCATTATTATAAACAATGTCATAATTAGCACTCAGATGAAATGAGTGCTAGCAATAAGACATAAGATAAGAAAATAAAAACTATAATAAAGTATAGTGTTAATTATTAAGGAGGTTTCCATTATGAAGTTAGTACCTTTAGGTGACAGAGTTGTATTAAAGCAGGTCGCAGCAGAAACCACTACAAAGTCTGGTATTGTTATTCCAGGTTCTGAGAAAGAGAAGCCACAGCAGGCACAGATCATCGCAGTTGGTCCAGGCGGAGTTGTTGATGGCAAGGAAGTAACCATGCAGGTAAAGGTTGGTCAGACTGTTATCTACTCCAAGTATGCCGGAACAGAGGTAAAGCTTGAGGATGAGACCTACATTATTGTAAAGCAGAGTGATATTCTTGCAATTGTTGAATAATTATGATACCAGGGTCAAAAGCTCCAAAAGCCTTTCGTGCTTGCACTAAAGGCT
>OJRW01001162.1_pt1 | contig 22426 bp, 17 predicted proteins | sample 1599231 | NCBI WGS metagenome assembly OJRW01 (sample SAMN04168656, study PRJEB22393) | human gut metagenome | biome: human gut microbiome; feature: stool | host: Homo sapiens | collected 2014-03-17
AAACCCTTTAGTTATCGTAGTTTTTCTTGGTTGACCCTATTATATCTCTAGCCCCTGCACGCAAAACAAATACACCAATGAGATTTCCAACAACATTGATGATATTGGAAATTACCGACAAATACATGGTCAAACTGGTTTTTCCAATACTGCGAAAAAGGGCAGCGCCAGCATTGTAAACCGCCAATGCCGGATAGGAATATGCAGAAATCCTAAGGTATGTAATACAAGAGTGCATCACAGAATCTTCCACTTTACCGAACATCAGACGAAGCATCCCTTCATTTCCAATCAGAACTATCATTGCGATCAGTATGGAAAAAATCGCAGAAAATGAAAGAAGCTGACTGGCGGATTCTCCAGCGTCATCATTTTTCTTTCTACCAATATACTGGCTGATCACAACCGCCCCTCCAGATGCCAATGCTGTAAACAGATAAATAAAAATAGTATTGAATTGATTTACCAATGAAACACCGGATACTGCTGCTTCTCCGGCGTAGCTGACCACCAGTGTGTCCGCCATCCCTACAAGCATTATCAGCAGCTGCTCTAAAAACAGGGGAATAATCATAGCCATCAAACTCTTATTTGAAAACAGAACCGTTTGCTGATCCATGCCTTTTCCTCCACTAAGATTTTACAATTTATTTTTTTCTTCTGCTCTGTGAGGTTATCTTTCTGAGTCCTTTCACTGTGTAAAAGCCGATAAAGACCCCTAGTCCCATCATGGTGATATACCCTGCAAATACAGAAACTGCACTCTGTTCAAAATCAAAAAACACAAACTCCTGTTTAAGGAACATATAGGAGACAATATTTTCCTTATGGAAACAGTACGCTCCGTACCCCGCAATAAAAATTGCTATAAAACGCATCAGCCATACAAATGTAGCAGGGGTTTTCTTTCTGCTCCAAAGTCTGCGGAACAGTCCAAGAACCATGCTCCAATGAAATCCTAAATGAATACTCATCAGCACAAATCCCCAATAAGATGCCGCCAGGTGCATGGTTCTCGCTGTTGCCATCGGTCCGTGGATAGAAAGTCCCGCAAAGACATGACGGGACATCACAACTCCGCTAAACCCCAAACACAGCATGGAGATAAGAACGCTGATATTGATGATCATCTGCATTATCCGCAGCAGTGTATATTTTCCTTTGAACAGACTCCCATACCACCTGATGTTCAGAATGTTATGCAGCAGAAACAATACGAGCATTTCTGCTCCAAACCACTCATGAAGTTCCTGCCCGGTAATTTGATAGGACATTAGAAGAAACAGCAGCACTGTCATCAGGAAGTCAATTCCCATTTTAATTTTCATTTTTGCCTTCAAATAGCATCTCCTCCTTCCTGTGTCCATATCTGATATTCTGGTTATTCTTCAAAATTCAAGCCAAGACCGTTTACCCATTCCATCACTTCATCTTGAGAATCACTTCCGCTTAGGCGTTCACCAGAAAGCCACTGTGCTCCGGTTGTAAGCTGTTCCAGGTTGGCTGCACTGGAGCCCATACCACTTCCTCCGGATGTACAGAAAGGTACAATGGTCTTGCCGGAAAAGTCATAGCTTTCCATGAAAGTGCTGACGATTCTCGGTGCCTCTCCCCACCAGATGGGATAGCCAACGAATATGATGTCATACTGCTCCATGTTCTCAACAGAACCGGAAATTGCGGGACGGGCATTGGGATCGTTCATTTCAATCGTAGTACGGCTGTTGTTGTCATTGTAGTTAAGGTCTGCATCTGTATAAGGATCTTCAGGAACGATTTCGTAAATGTCTGCGTTCAGACCATTTGCGATATGCTCTGCCACACCCTTTGTGGTACCTGTCGCAGAGAAGTAGGCAACCAAAACCTTATGATCCTGTACATCTTGATTGTCCGTATTCTCCATATCTGTACTGTTTTCCGCAGAATTGGTATCAGCTTTACTTTCCACGGAAGTATCTTCTGTAGATGGTTGCTCTGTCTGGCTTGCAGAATTTCCGCAAGCTGCAAGTCCCAAAATCATAGTCAAAGAAAGTAAGATAGCGATTGCTTTTTTCATTATAAATACCTCCATCATTTTTATTCTGCCAGCGAGAAGATGACTTCCTCCCGGCTGTCAAGGTTTTCAAAAACAGATAAGTCCGAAGTCACTCTGCCAATCGGAATGACATCCACAGAAAGTACCGGGTTATCTGTCTGTGCATAGAAAATGGCCATATTATGGTGTGCCTCGCAATAGGTAATATCACCATTCTCAAAATTCTTCTGACCGCCTTCCAAATGTTCTGGATAGAACTCAACCCCTCCATAGTATTCTCTGCCACCGTAACCCACCATGGAAATTGTCAACGGAAAATATGTTTTGATTTCCTCTGCCAGTTCTGTATCGTATAGAATTCCATCTAAACTAACTTCACCAACCGTAATCTTGATAGGAGTCCCTGTTTGTACTTTAGATTTCGATATTCCTATATCTGCAAGCCATGATGAGACGGTATCCTGTGCGTTTGGAACATCTTCTGCTTCAATCGCAATACCCTCTAACAAAACTGCTGCATGGCTTGCTTCTGCAATAGTCTGATAACTGTTACCTGCACCATAGCCATCATGGGTACAAAATGGGATAACTGTTTTCCCACTTAAATCATACTCCTTCAAAAAAGATAGCACTGCCTGCGGAACATCTGTTGCCCATACGGGATAGCCAATAAATACCGTATCATAAGCGGAAATATCTAGATTGCTTTCTTTAAGCTCCGGCAAATAATTACGACTCATTTCATCATGGTTTACATCCCGCAATTCATCAAAATCTGCCGTATAAGGAGTAACTGTTTCAATCCGGTGCAGATCTCCACCCACATTCTCCGCTATCATATTAGCGACATACTCTGTTGTACCATAACGGGAATTATTATCCACTACAATACTTGCCGAAGTTATGGCATCCACATCAGAGGGATATTCTGTATTGCCCCAGCGTGAAAAATAGACGATTAAAGTGTTATTGGCCGATTGTTCGCTTTCTGTGCTTTCAGATTCTAAAACTGCATTAGACACTGAAACGCTATCTTGCTGAGAAGATGGACTTGTGGTTTGTCCACTGCTCTCCTGCGATGGATCTGCGCTACTGCTGCAAGCAGTCAGCATAAAAAGCAGAGAAAAAACGAATAGAATAGATGGAAATTTTTTCATAATTACCCCCATTTAATTTGTCACTTCCTCTTATTGTTATTTTTGTATTTTACAGATCATATAATCGATTGCATCAAGTGACTGCTGCTTTTCATGTACCTCATCAAGCAATTTGTACCGATATTTTCGCAACATCCTGATCTGCATTCCTTGATCTTCACATCCTGAAATTTTTGCGATTTCTTCTTTGCTTAATCCGGCGTTTATAAGGGAATCATAATCCGGTTTCATGAAATGGCACTCCCTCCTCAATAAAAAATATAGGTGCAGAAATGAAAGCTGTTTGCTTTATCTCTACACCTATATAATAATTTTTGAATTGAATTATATCAAATACTTAGTTTTTATGGTTTGTCCATGCCTAAAAAGCATTGAATATGTTTGATGAATTTTGTGGCTGCTAAGCTAAACGGCTGACCACGTTTCCATGCTAATACACTTGTTGCTGTAAGTGGCGGATCAAGCGGTCTGAATGTAACCTTTGATTGATCCCAGAAGGGTACAGCCCCTTCAATCACCAATGAATATGCCAAGCCTCCATTCACCATAATTGCGCTGTTCGTACTTAAATTGCTGGTAAAAACAATATCCAGTTTCTCATAGTAGTTGCCAAACCAACTTGCCAACTCACTCTGTACATTCATACGCCTTGGAAGAATCAAAGGCAGTACAGACAAATCTTTTGCGCTTACCGTTTCTTTCTTGGAGAGTGGATCATCCGATTTCATCAGAACCACCCATTTTTCCCTTATATTCAAGCGAATAAATTCATATTTTTCCATATCAACCGGCTCAAGAAGCAAACCAATATCCAGTAGTCCCTTATCCATTTGTTCCTTTACCAAATCTGCTGTGGCTGTAAAAATGTCAAAAGTAACACGGGGATATTTCTGACGAAAGGACTCAATTATTTTAGGAAGAAATTGTACAGCAGCAATTTCTCCACACCCAATGGAAATTTTACCTTCCACCTGTTCCTCTTGCTCCACTAATTCTTTTTCTGTCTTATCTACAAGCTGCAAAATTTCTTCCGCACGACGACGAAGAAGTATTCCTTCATTTGTCAATTTGATTTTCCGTGTCCCTCTATCAAACAGCTTTACACCAATATCTTCCTCCATCTGTGCAAGCTGACGTGAAAGTGTCGGTTGCGTGATATGTAAAACTTCTGAGGCTTTTGTGATACTTTCTTCCCTTACTACAGTCAGAAAATATCGAAGAACTCTAATTTCCACGAAAAATACCTCCCAAATTCATCATGCTTAATAAGCATATTTTAACGTATCTATACTCGAAAGGCAATAAAAACATCTGCTCATCGTATGCTTACCAGTAATGTAATTTTATGTAAAACTTGATAAACCCCTATCTCTCATTGATAGAGAGATAGGGGCTTTCTAATTATGCTGTCATTTCCGAAATTTCTCCGACAAAGTTATAAACAATTCGGACTTCCTGCACCTTCTGTCCGTCAATCTTCTTGACTTCGCCCACCAAAATTTTGCTGATGAGCCGGTTCAGCACCGCTTCATCCAGTTCTTCAATGGCTGCATGATCTGCTCTACAAAAACGAGTGCCAGAACTGGCGAAACAAAATCAATAAGGCAAAGAAAACTTCTGGCTTTCCTGCTGACCGTCTGGAAGAAATGTTGGCTGCTTTTGAATCCTTCAAAAAAGAAGCCTTGCAGCGGAAACAGGCTGTGAAAAAGAAAACAGCCAGCCCAAAGGAATTTTCAGGCTGGCTTCTCCGGCAGAGTAATATTATTGTGGAACTGGCTGAATCAAAAAACTGACACTTCAGCAGTAAATCATTTCAGAACGAATAATTTCCTCTGCCCGGTGGCGTATGCTGTTCATGCGACCGACCCATGCAAGCTGGTCTTTTGCTTTCAATTCCTCCGTGACTCCCTCTGTTTCTTTTATCTGGGCAATGGTACAATCCAGACGGTTCTGTACCTGCTCATCCAGATCGGCAAGATATGTCCACAGCTTTCCAGACAGAAGCAATTCATTGTACCGATCAGGACAATACTCTTGCAGATATTCCCTGTGCATCCGTCCCCATCGTCCGATGGGGCGGCTCTCCTCCGGCAGCTGTAAGTCTGGAATATAGTAGTCTCCGACCAGAACATAGTCCAGACCGTTACTGTCATCATGGATATGCTTTTTCAATTTCTCCATAGCGACCTCCTGTTTTCGTTTTATCCGAATCCAGTTGATCGTGTCCCTGTTCATCTGTTATTCAAGGCAACTGAACTCGTCACCATGAATTATGGCATATCCGTAAAAATCATGGAAAACCGGCTAGAGCAGCAGCGAGAACGAGCAAAGCGTTCACACACTGGAACGCTGACCGCTCCTATTTTTACCTGCCAACTCCGCAAAATTTATCCACAAAAAGCGCCCGGGCGGTTGAAAAGTCCAATCGTCCGGGCGCAGTCGTTTTATCGTTTTGGGGTCATTTTGGGGTCAAAGTTACCAGCTTGTTACCACTTTTGCCATAATGTAGAAAAAAGCTCGTTGAAACTTGTCGTTTCAACGAGCTTTTGTTGGTTGCGGAGACAGGACTTGAACCTGCGACCTCCGGGTTATGAGAAATCTAAAATTTGTGCGTTACAGTGCGGTTTTGTTGGGTTTGGTGGTATTGCGTACCAAGGCTCAGAATGGGTTTTGTCCCATGTGTACAAAAGGGTGCTGCATGGTGCTGACCCGTTCCAAACCCTTTTGGGGGCAGTTTTGAGGGCAAATCTTCGAAACGGATTCTGACTCACACCGCTCAAATAAATGCGCAGCTTTGGTTCCATTGAGAAATGCGGATACCAATATCACTGGGTTCTCGCAAGTGAAAAGCTCAAAGAATCAGTATATAAGTTTTAGCCTTCAGCAAGAAGTTGTACGCAAACCAACTCTACACCATCCCCGCACACCGCCCCCGTCGCCGCGAGAAACGCCCCTGTTTGGGCGCATTCGCGGGGCATCGGCGTGGTACTCGTCCAGCCTAATACCACCCTAAATTCCCCGCTTTCCGGGGATTTTTGTTTTACCACAACGGCATTTACCTAGACGGGATTTCCCTGTACAGGCAAATCCTGCACAAATAAATAACTAAATAAATAAAATACTAAGATACTATCGTATCCTATCCGTAAAACTACAAAAAAACGAATTTTTGCCACTGTAATCTTGCAGGGATGCGTACAGCTTAACACCGGAGAGTACAACTTACGATTGCACCCGTCCAAGCCAATGCGGTATAATTTACTTATCCCATCAGCGCCGTCCAGAGCATACTGAACGGCATAACTAAAATCAGGGCTGGCATCAGATCCACCAGAGGTACGGACTTGATGCGGGAGACGCGGAAGCCGGCGGCCATGGTCAGGATTCCGCCGCAGGCGGAGAGGTCGGCGAACATCGTGGGTGTCAGCACACCGGACAGCCCGCGCCCGACCAGAAACACCAGCAGCAGAATTGCGCACTGGGGCAGCGGAATGGCGCAGATGGCCGCGCCTAGGGTGGACGCAAAGATCAGCGCGGTGAAGCCATCCAGCACGGCCTTGGACATGAGCAGACCGGGATCGCCGGTAATGCCCTCGGTCAGGGTGCTGTACCAGCCAAAGCCGCTGCAGCAGAACAGCGCCACCGCCGTGATGTAGAACTCCATATCGATGTCATCACCACCGAGGTGCATGACCTTGACGAGCTTATGGAAAAAGCGGCTCGTCCAAAATTCCAGATGCAGCAGGTGACCGATGGTGAACCCCAGCAGAATCGCCAGTACCACCGCCGTCATGCCCGACGCCTTGATGACCGAGTTGACACCAATGCCAATGGAACACAGCCCGAACATCGTGGGCAGATGTTCTTTCAATGTTTCGGGCAGCACCTTGCCCAGCAGCGTACCCAGCACGCCGCCCAGCAGCACCGCGCCGCAGTTTGTGAATACTCCGATTGGCATATACATTCCCTCTTTCTTTTGCTCAAATTTATTATAAAGCAATCCCGCGCGCCGCGCAAGGCGTCATTCCGCCGCGCAGCAGAAGCCGAAGCGATACCACCTGTGGTGTTCTGGCATGACGAGCGCCGCGCCGGGGTTCTGGGCACGGCAGGCGGTTTCCAGCGCGCGCATATACTCCGGAAAGCTGAACTTTCCGTCGTGGACGAACGCCTTGCGGTTGGCCTCGCTCATATTGTTCATCGCTTCGGGGATGGCCTCGAACAGCTTTTCGGTGCAGTCATAGTGGTGCGGGATGATGACCTTGGTGCCCATGGCGGCGGTCAGGGCGGCGAACTCGGCAAAATCCTGTTTGGGGCTGACGTGCATGAGCGCAAGATCCGGGTGCAGGTCGGCGAAGCAGTGCTTCTGGTCGGGCGAGGTCATACCCGCCCAAACGAGGATGCGGGTACCGTCGTTCGTCGTAATTAGGTAGTTGACGAGTTCCATATTGCCGAACCACATCATCTCGTCCCGCGTGCCGTCGGGCTTGACGAAGTCCTTGCCGCTAGGGCAGTAGCCGCGCGGGGACTCGGTATGGCGGCCGGGGAACACCTGGATTTTGACGTCGTCAAACGTAAAGCTGTCGCCGCCGTGTACCGGGAAGATACGGGCGCAGTCCAGATCCTCGGCGCGGCAGAGCGGGTCGACCGAGAGCGCCGGGCAGAAAATATAGGTGCCAGGGAATTTTTGCTGGATGCGGCCCACGTCCTGGGCGTGGTCAAAGTGGATATGGCTCAGGCAGAGGTAATCGCACCGCTCGATAGCGTCCAGCGGCAGCGACCAGCAGGGAATGCCGTTGATCTGCGCGTCGAGGAACGGGTCGAGCAGGATATGCTTACCGTTGGACATTTCGATTTCAAAGCCTGCGGTGTTCAGCCAGCGCAGGCGGATACCGTTATGGAGAAATTGCGAGGTCATGGGGGGCCTCCTTTTTATAAAAGGCAGCGCAGCGTCGGGGTGGTGACGCTGCGCTGTAGGATTTAGGCTACGGCGGGCGGATATGGAATCCGCCCCTACGGGGAAAGGCGTGGCTGCGGGAACGGGCGGGCGAGCAATGCTCGCCCCTACAAATGCCCGTTTTCACATCCGCAGGGTGTCAGGCCGAGTTGTAGGGGCCGGGCATGCCCGGTCCCTACATGGGCGGTGCGGCGTGGGGCGTCCACCTTATTTCATTTCTGCCGCAGCAATTCTACAATATAATCGCCGAACTCTGCGGTGGACAGCTGTCTGCCGTCCTTGCGGGGGAGTTCCTCGGTGCAGAGCTTATCGACGCTGGCGCGGCGCAGAGCCTGGCGGGCGCGGATGCCCAAATCAGGGCGGCCCAAGCTGTGTTCCAGCAGCATGGCCGTGGCGTGCAGGATGCCCGCCGGGCACGCGCCGTTGGACTGGGCCAGCGCCTCGTTCGGGTTGTGCAGCTGGTTCGTCGTGTAGATGCCGCGCCCATCGGGGGCCAGTTCTGCCGAGCCGAACAGCGCTGGGGTGCCGGAAATCTGCGCCAGTTCGTCCGCGATGATATCCCCGAACACGTTTCCTGTCACAATGACATCGAACGCCAAGGCTGGCGAATGACCTCCATGCTGGCGGTGTCAATGTAGCAGTGGCGCAGTTCCACATCGGGGTAGTCCTTTGCCACCTCAATGACCTTATTGCGCCAGAGCACGCTGGACGCAAGCACGTTCGCCTTGTCCAGGCTGCACACGCGGCCGGTGCGGCGGCGGGCTTCGGCAAAGGCGGCGCGGGCGGTCAATTCCACGGTTTCCTCGTTGTAATACTCGGTGTCGCAGGCTTCGCGGCCATGCATGCCGTCCCAGCTATCATGCGGGCCTGCCAGCATCCCGCCGCGGATATCCCGCACAACGAGGACACGGAAGCCCTTTTCGATCAGTTCCGGGCGCAGGGGTGAAAATTCTTCCAGCCCCGGCACCAGAAAAACCGGCCGCAGATTGGTGCAGACGCCAAACAGCTGCCGCAGTTCCATCAGGGTGCGTTCCGGGCGCTTTTCCGGCGGCAGGGCGCTGTATTTCGGTGCGCCGATGTTGCCGATCAGCACGGCGTCACACATTGCTGCCTGCGCTTTCGTCGCGGGCGGCAGCGGGTCGCCGCAGCGGTCGATGGCCGCGCCGCAGGCTTCCAGCTCCAAGATTTCCACATCCAGCCCCGCCGTTTGTTGAAAATATCGCAGGACTTTCACGGCCTGGGCCGCCAGCTGGGGGCCGATGCCGTCACCGGGGATGATGCCGACCCGCCGCATCTTACTTGTCAAAATCAAAGCCCTGCCAGCAGGGCACGCCGGTGTAGGTTTTCGGCTCCTCTTCCCCGCTCAGCACACGGATAGCACCGGCGGCCAGAGCCTCCATCTCGAACTCGCCCGCCATGACGGTGACGGGGGCGATGAATTTCAGCTTGCGGGTCAGTTCCTCGTCCACATACTTGTCATAGCTGATGCCGCCGGTCAGGATAATGCCGTCGACCTCGCCTTCCAGCGCGGCGGCCATAGCGCCCGCCTGTTTGGCGATCTGGTAGATCATGGCGTCGTAAATCAGCTTGGCGTATTGGCTGCCCTCGTCGATCATCTTGCAGACGTCGCGGGCGTCGCTGGTGCCCAGGTGGTCCACAAGGCCGCCGGTCTTGGTGATTTTATCGTACATCTGGCGCTCGGTGAATTTGCCGGAGAAGCACATCTTCACAACATCCTTGACCGGCAGCGCGCCGCAGCGGGTGGGGGCCATCGGGCCGTCCCCCTGGGCGATATCGTTGGAGTCGATCATCTTGCCTCTGCGGTGGGCCGTGACCGAGATACCGCCGCCGATGTGGCAGATGATAAGGTTCATCTCCTCGTACTTTTTGCCGAGTGTCTTGGCGTAGCGGATGCCGATTTCCTTCTGGTTCAGGGCGTGGATACGGCTCTCGCGGTAGACACCCTTCAGGCCGGTGACACGGGCAACGTCGATGAACTCATCGACATCCGGCGGGTTGACGATGAACGCCTGGCCGCCGTACTGCTCGGCAAAGGCGCGGGCAAACTGTGCGCCCAGCATGGCCGGGTGCTTGACCGTGAAGCCTGCGTGGGCGTGCTCATACAGCTTATCGTTGACCGGGTAGGTGCCGCCCGCGCAGTTGACAAGGCCGCCGCCGCGCCCAACGAAAGCATCTACGCCTTCCAGCGTCTGGCCCGCCTCGGCCACTGCGTCCAGGATCATCTTTTTGCGGTAGGGGATCTGGTCGTTGATCTCGGCGAATTTTTTCAGTTCCTCGGCGTCGTGGGAGACGTTCTTGCTGAACACCTCGTTATCACCCACGAACATGGCGATCTTGGTGGAGGTAGACCCCGGGTTAATTGCAAAGACTTTATATTCTTTCATGTTGAACTTAGCTCCTTAGGAAAAGACAATGCCGGGAGTCGGCAGCCGCGGTGGCTCCGGCTCCCGGCATCTGTCAGGACAAAAACGAAGAAGAGAAGATAATGGCGATTACAGGAACATCGGGTAAAGCAGACCAATCCAGATAACCATCAGCGCACCGCCGATACGGGTGGAGATGGAGGCGAATGCCAGCAGATCCATACGGTCGGCAGCGGTCAGAACGGCCAGGTCGCCGGAACCGCCGATGTTGCAGCAGCACAGACCAGCGGTGACACCGGCCTCATACGGATACAGACCGGACAGGCGGCCGAACAGCATAGCGCCGAGGAAAGCACCCAGAACGCCCAGAACGATAACCAGCAGAGCGCCGGGGGTGAAGTAGCTGGTCAGGTCGGTAATCTTCAGAGAGCAGACGCCGATACCGGCAATCAGCATGGGCAGCAGTGCCTTGAGGGCAAACTGCATCGAATAAACGCACTTGTAGGAGATTTCCTCCGGCAGGATGCCGGTGCACTTGATGATGATGGCCAGGATGATGGTCCATGCCAGACCTGCAATGTTGTCCAGCACAGGGATGTGAGCCAGCAACTCGCCAGCCAGATAGAGGGTCAGCGCCATGAAGATACCGCCGCCGAGGGCTGCATAGTCCGGGCTGGTGACAGGGCGTTTCTCGCCCTTGACGGAATCCTCGGCCTCGATCTTATCCTGCTTGATGAGGATGTTGCCGTTGCCGTTCATACCGGGAATCTTCTTAGTGACGGCACCGCCGATAGCTGCAAAGAGAACAGCCAGAACGTTTGCGATAGAAGCATAGCAGAGGAACTGACCCGCCAGACCGGTCATATCCTCACCGGTCAGGGTGGAGTAGAGGCTGGGAAGGGTAGTCATAGCGCCTGCAGAACCGCCGGACATACAGGGAGCGCCGACATTGAAGAGTGCTTCCTTGACGCCGAAACCGGTAATCAAACCGCCGACCACGCAGAACAGCAGGGCAAAGACCTGACTGCCGATGACGGTAGGCAGATATCGTGCTGTGGCGTTCAACAGTACCTTACGGTCCATCACCAGCACCGAGCCGACCAGCAGCAGGGCAATGTAGGCATCCTGAAAGCCGGTTTTCATCAGAACCTTGCAGCCGTTCTGCAGGTTTTCGGGAATCAGACCAAGGTAGTTCATCAGCGAAGCGCCAAACAGCGGAAGCAGGCAGGCGCCGCCAAGATAATTGTTGACGATGGGAATCGTATTGCCAAGCCAGAAGAACAGACCGCCGATGCACATCAGGAACGCGACCGTGGCGACAAAGGTAGTGGCCACGTAGGTGCCCGCATCATTGGAATACACCTTTGCGGTGGGCAGAATGCCCAGATAGGTACACAGCATGACAACTGCAAAGAACGGTACAAAGTATTTAAAGTTCAAACCGCATACGTTGAACTTGATGCCGTTTTTCATAGGGATTTCTCCTTCACGTTTTACACATTCAGCTGTTGCTGCCAATCAGGGCAGCCAGCACGATGGACATATACTTGTCATCGGCAGAGGCAGCGCGGGAAACCAGCAGAACCGGAACCTTTGCGCCCAGAACCACGCCGCCGGTGCGGCCGCCGCCAATTACAGTGATTGTCTTGGCTGCAGCGTTGGCCGTCACAATGTTGGGCATCACCAGCAGGTCGGCATCACCGGCCACAGGGCTGACATAGCCCTTGATGGGTGCGGATTCGGGGTCCATCGCCAGATCAAGGCTGATGGGACCTTCCACCGTGCAGCCGGGGATACCGGCCTGCTTGATGGCGTCGGCATCGACGGTCTCGGGCATTTTGGGGTTGACCTTCTCAACCGCGGCAATGACAGCAACCTTGGGGTTTTCCTCGCCCAGCGCATGGAAAGCGCCGACTGCGTTGGCAATCATAGCCTTCTTCTGCTCCAAGGTGGGGTAAATCAGCAGAGCCGGGTCAGTGATGGCAAAAACCTTGTGATAATGCGGACTTTCAAAGAATCCGACCAAGCTCATTGTATCACTTTTGCGGATGCCGTGGTCCTTATTGACCAAAACTTTCATCAGCGCGCCGGTCTCGATTTTGCCCTTCATGATGCAGTCGGCCTGCCCGTCGCGGGCGAGGTCGGCGGCTTTCTGTACGCACTCGACGGGGTCGGCAATGTCGATGATTTCAGCCTTGGCGGCATCAAAGCCGATTTTTTCCAAAATCGCCTTGATTTCCTCGGCCTTGCCAATCAGGACCGGCTGCACCAGACCGTCATTGGCGGCATGGGCCACAGCCTGCAGGGTGTGCTCGTCCTGCGCGACGGCCACCGCCACGCGGCGTGTGCCGGGCTTGGCGCGGAGCATCTCCTTCAACTGTTCAAAATTCTTCAGCATGGGATTTTTCCTCCTTTCCTTACAGAGTACGCGGGTCAGAAACTACCCCGGCCAGTGCGGTGGCGGCTGCCACTGCGGGGCTGCACAGGTAGCTGAGCGTTTTCTTGGTACCCTGACGGCCGATGAAGTTGCGGTTTGCGGTAGACAGAATGCGCTCATCATCGTACATCAGGCCGTAGGGCATACCGCAGCACAGGCCGCAGCAGGGGTGGCAGATCACAGCGCCGGCCTCGATAAAGGTCTTGATATAGCCGCGCTTGATAGCTTCCTTAAAGACACGGTTCGTGGCCGGAACCACGATAAACCGCATCGTATCGGGAACGTGCTTGCCTTTCATGATTTCTGCCGCAACAGCCAAATCTTCAATACTGCCGTTGGTGCAGCTGCCCAGATAGACCTCGTCAATCGGGGTGCCGAGCACTTCATGCAGCGGGTGGACATTGTCCACGCCCTGCGGGCAGGACAGCTGGGGCTCGAGTTCGCTGACATCGTAGGTCAGCACTTTCTCGTAGTGGGCATCGTCGTCGACGCAGACCCAGTCGATTTCCTCCAGAGGCATGCCGTAGTATGCGGCGGTCTTTTCGTCGGCTTCAAACAGGCCGCACTTGGCACCGGCTTCCAGCGCCATGTTGGCGACGGTGAAGCGGGCCATCATGCTCATCTCGTGGGCGGCAGGGCCGGTAAATTCCAGGCTCTTGTACTGGCCGCCGTCGGCCTTGATGTCGCCTAAGATTTTCAGGATGACGTCCTTGGAGAGGACGCCGTCGGGCAGGTGGCCGTTCAGCACGATCTTGATGGCCTCCGGCACCTTGAACCAGAGTTCGCCGGTAATCAGGGCTGCGGCCATCTCGGCCGTGCCGATGCCGGAGCAGAAGTTGCCCGCGCCGCCGTAGGTGGTGGTGTGGCTGTCCGTCGCGGTGGCAATACAGCCGGGCTTGGCGTACTTTTCCTCGTGCATGATGCTGTGGCAGATGCCCTCGCCGATGTGCAGCTTTTTGATGCCGTAGCGGCGGGAAAGCTCCAGACCCGCATCATAGTGGGCGGAGTCGTTCTTGGCGACCGCCGTGGGCATGCAGTGATCGAAGATGATGGTAACTTTGTCCGGGTCCGCAATCTTGTCCGCACCAATCTGCTTCAAAGTGTCCAGCAGGTAGGGGGTGTAGATATCGTGGATCATGAACATATCCGGGTGGGTAATGACAATATCGCCGGGCTTGACCTCATCGACGCCTGCGTTTTTGCGCAGCAGCTTTTCGGCCATCGTGAAGCCCTTCTTGCGGCGGGCGGTGTAGTCCAGCTCGTGCGGCTCGCTGGGCTGGACGCCCTCGGCGAGGCGGCGGCGTGTATCGGCAATCAGACCGCCGTTGGCGACGATGTTGAACAGGTTTTCCGGTACGGCACCGACCGTGAAGGTCTGGCCGTTGGCGCTGACGGTGTGGTTGTCCACATCGACGGTGACGATGTCGCCGCCGGTGACGACATCCTGGATGCCGTCGCAAGTCAGCAGCAGGATACCGCTGTTGAACGCATTGCGGAAGAAGATGCGGGCAAAGCTCTTGGCGATGATGCAGCGCACGCCGTTGTGGCTCAAGACCGTGGCCGCCTGCTCACGTGAAGAACCGCAGCCGAAGTTGGTGCCTGCGATGAGGATATCGCCGGGCTGCACGGTGGAGCCGAACTCCGGCTTGAGCAGCTCAAAGGCGTATTTCTTCATTTCCTCGATGGTGGGGATGGTGCCGCGCTTGCCGGGGATGATGGTATCGGTGTCGATATCATTGCCGAAGGTCCATACCTTACCGCTGAAAATTTTCTCCATTGTACGAACCCTCCTTTACAGTGTCCGGGTGAACGAGGCGCAGGCCACGGTCTCGACCGATGTGGTGTAGACCTTGGAATCTGCGACGCCCATGCAGCCGTTGTAGGTGTACAGGCCGGTGGTGACAAGGGTCTCGCCCTTGCCGATGACGCCTGCGCCCTGGCGGACCACGCTGTGGTCGCCCGCAGCGGAGATCTGTGCGCCGTAGTCGATGAAGAGTTCCAGCAGGCCCTCCTCACAGGCGGCGATGTAGTCAGCGCTGGTGGCGGGGCAGATGGTCAGGCGGAAACCGCGGGCCAGCTTTTTGCCCTTAATGATGTTGACCGCCACACGCAGGTCCTCGATGGTGCCGCCGGTAAAGCCGCCGATCTGACCGGCGGTGACATGGGTCCCGGCCAGGGACGCCACCGGGGCGATCTCGGCCATGTTCTGGGCAGAACGGACTTCGCAGGGGTAAACGGCCATCGGCTCCACGGTGGCAAGGTCGAATACGCGCTCGGTCTCGCCTTTCTCCACGCAGATCGCCGTGACAGCGCCGGTGCCGCAGGCCATCGAGCAGAGCACGCTCTTCTCGTGGGCGGAGAGAGCCGGGGCCACAAACTTGATGATGCTGCCGGGGATGCACTTGCTGTTTTTCAGCAGGGTCAGCGCGGCGTCCATCATCGAGACGCCGTCCTTCAGCTTGCCTTCGACACGGAAGGTGACGGTTTCAGGAACAATGAGCTGGTACTTGCCGGTCTCGATAATGCGGGCCAGTTCCAGCGGGCTGACATTGAAGCCGAGGGCACCGTTCGCGCCGAAGATGGCGCTGTGGCTGCCGCCGCCAATGACGATCTCGCCGGGCTTGACGACCTCATTGAACATATACTGGTAGCCGACGCCCTGCGCCTGAATGAACTTGCAGCCAAACTTCTTGGCGAAGTCACGGATGACGCCGAAGACGCGGGCCCCTTCCGGGTCGCCGGTGGGGACGTTGTGGTCGAAGATGACCAGCACCTTCTCGGGGGCAGCGGCGGATCTTGCCTCTGTGGCTGCAACATAGGACACGCCGTCGTTGACGACGATGTAGTCGGGCTCGACCGTGACCACACTGCCGGGGGCAGCGGTCAGCAGAGTCTCAAAATAGTTAGCCATCGTTTTGCTCCTTCTTGACGATGTTTATTTCTGCTCGGCCAGTTCTTTGTAACCGGCATAGCGCTCCTTGGCGTCCTGCTCGCTCTTGGCGTAGAGGTCGGGTGCAAGATCCGGGAACTTGCGGGCCAGGCTGGAGTAACGAACCTCGCCCTGCAGGAAGGTCTGGTAGTCGCCGGTCGGCTCCTTGCTGTCCAGCTGGAAGGGGTTCTTCCCGGCGTCGATCAGGCGCGGGTCGTAACGGTACAGCTGCCAGTAACCGCAGTTGACGGCGTTCTTCATCTCGGTCATAACGTTGGCCATACCGGCGCGCAGACCGTGGTTGATGCAGGGAGAGTAGCAGATGACGATGGAAGGACCGTCGTAGCTCTCGGCCTCCTTGACGGCGCGGAGCAGCTGGGCGGGGTTGGCACCCATGGCGACCTGTGCAACGTAGACGTCGCGGTAGCTCATGGCCATCATGCCCAGGTCCTTCTTCTTGGTGCGCTTACCGGCGGCGGCAAACTGCGCTACGGCAGAACGCGGGCTGGACTTGGAAGCCTGTCCGCCGGTGTTGGAGTAGACCTCGGTGTCAAAGACCATAATGTTGACGTTGGCACCGGTGGAGATCACGTGGTCGAGACCGCCGTAGCCGATGTCATACGCCCAGCCGTCGCCGCCGAAGATCCAGATGGACTTTTTGCGCAGGTGCTCGGCGTTGTTCTGGACGTAGGTCAGGGCGTCCTTGGCCTCCTCAGGCACTTCGGCGTTCGCGACAGCGGCTTTCAGGGCGTCGCTGGCGACCTCGCTCTTGGCGCTGACGTTGAAGTTGTCGTCCCAGGCCTTGGCAGCGGCGTAGAGGTCGCTGTTCTCGTCGATCTTGCTCATCAGCTCCTCCACCTTGGTGCGGAGTGCTGCGCGCTGCTGCTCAACCGAGAGGCTGATGCCCATGCCGAACTCGGCGTTGTTCTCAAACAGGGAGCCGCCCAGCGCGGGGCCGAAGCCCTTCTTGTTGGTGCAGTAGGGGAAGCTGGGGAAGCTGGTAGCCCAGACCTGAGAGCAGCCGGTTGCGGTGGCAATGTACATATGGTCGCCGAACAGCTGGGTAACGAGCTTGGCGTAAGGCGTCTCGCCGCAGCCTGCGCAGGAGCCGTTGAACTCCAGCAGGGGCTGGTTGAACTGGCTGCCCTTGACGGTGTCATCACCGTAGGTATTGCGAACCTCCGGCAGAGCATCGATGTACTCCCAGTTGGCTTCCTCGTGGCGCTGGGTGTCCAGCGGCTCCATCGAGATGGCCTTGGTCGGGCAGACGGTAACGCAGCTGCCGCAGCCCTGGCAGTCGAGGACGGCGCACTGTAAACGGTATTTGTACTCGCTGGCCTTGGGCTTGGTGTCGGCAACGTCCATCTTTTCGGGGGCGTTGGCGACCTCCTGCTCGGTCAGCAGGAAGGGACGGATGGCGGCGTGGGGGCAGACGTAAGAGCACTGGTTGCACTGCACGCACTTGGAGGCATCCCATGCGGGGACCTTGACGGCGACGCCGCGCTTCTCATATTTAGAGGTTGCCTGCGGCCAGGTGCCGTCCTCGAGGCCGACGAAAGCGCTGACGGGCAGCTCGTCGCCGTGCATGTTGTTGACAGGCTCCATAATCTTGGTGACGAACTCCGGCACATTCTTGCGGGGCGCGGGGGTTTCGTCGGCCAGGTCAGCCCAGGAGGCGGGGTAGTCGATCTTGACAGCGCCGCAGATGCCGCGGTCGACGGCGGCGTAGTTCATGTTGACGACCTTCTCGCCCTTCTTGCCGTAGCTCTTCAGGGCGGCGGCCTTCATGTATTCGACGGCCTTGTCGTCGGGGATGATGCCGGTGATGTGGAAGAAGGCAGCCTGCAAAATCGTGTTGGTGCGGTTGCCCAAGCCCAACTCCGCGGCGATGGCCACGGAGTCGATGACATACAGGTTGATGTGCTTTTTCGCAATCGCGCGGCGCATCGAAACCGGCAGGTGGGCGTCCAGCGCGGCAACGTCGGCCCAATCGCAGGCCAGCAGGAAGCTGCCGCCCTCTTTTAAGTCGGAAACCATGTCGTAGTTGGCAACATAGGCTTTATTATGGCAGGCGACGAAGTCAGCGTGGCGAACCAGATAGCTGCTGCGGATCGGCTCATCGCCAAAGCGCAGGTGGCTCTTGGTGACGCCGCCGGACTTTTTGCCGTCGTACTCGAAGTAGGCCTGTACATATTTGTCGGTATGGTCACCGATAATCTTGATGGTGTTCTTGTTGGCGCCGACCGTACCGTCAGAGCCGAGACCCCAGAACTTGCAACTGCAGGTACCGGCAGGTACGATGTTGATTTCCTTGCCGACGGTCAGGGAGCGATGGGTTACGTCGTCGTCGATGCCGATGGTGTAATGGTTGGCAGGCTCGGCGGCGGTCATGTTCTCGTACATAGCCACGATCTGGGCGGGGGTGGTGTCCTTGCAGGCCAGGCCGAAGCGGCAGGCGTAGACGGGCAGGTCGCTGCGGAACTCCTTCAGCACGCTGCAGACATCCTCGTACAGGGGCTCGCCGGTAGCGCCGGGCTCCTTGGTGCGGTCGAGAACCGTGACGGCCTTGACGGTGGCGGGCAGGGCGTTCAGCAGATACTGCACGGGGAACGGGCGGTACAGGTGGACATTCAGGTAGCCGACCTTCTTGCCCTGCGCGCGCAGATAGTCGATGGTCTCCGCGGCGGTTTCAGCCACGCTGCCCATGCCGACGAGGACGTACTCGGCCTCGGGGTCGCCGTAGTAGTTGACGCAGTGATATTCGCGGCCGGTCAGCTCGCTCATCTTGCCCATGTACTCCTCCACGATTTCCGGCAGAGCATCGTAGTAGGGATTCATGGCCTCGCGGCACTGGAAGTAAGTGTCGGCGTTCAGACCGGCGGTGCGCAGCAGCGGACGCTCGGGGTTCAGGCTGCGCTTGCGGAATTTCTCGAGTTCGCCATAGTCGACGAGCTTTGCCAGGTCCCCAAAGTCCAGAACATCAATTTTCTGAATTTCGTGGGAGGTGCGGAAGCCGTCGAAGAAATGCAGGAAGGGAACATGGCCCTTGATAGCGGACAGGTGGGCGACAGCGCCGATGTCCATGCACTCCTGCACATTGGAGGAAGCCAGCAGCGCAAAACCGGTCTGGCGGCAGGCCATGACGTCGGAGTGCTCCGCAAAGATGGAGATATTATTGGTAGCCACGTTGCGGGAGGCGGCGTGGATGACGGCGGGCTTCAACTCGCCCGCGATTCGGTACATGGTGGGGATCATCAGCATCATGCCCTGGCTGGCCGTGTAGCTGGTGCCGAGGCTGCCGCTGTCCAGTGCGCCGTGCATGGCGGAGACCGCACCAGCCTCGCTCTGCATCTCGACCAGCTTGACCGGCTGACCGAAGATGTTCTTCATTCCGCTGGCAGCCCAGGTGTCAACGTGGTCGGCCATCGGGCTGGAAGGGGTGATGGGATAGATGGCTGCAATTTCGGTAAACGCATACGAAGCGTATGCGGCTGCCTCGTTACCGTCCATAGTTTTCATTTTAGCCATAAGGATTCTGTCCTTTCTGTGTTTGCTCTGTTCTTGCGTTTTTGTCTTGACTATCCTTACTTAGCTGTATCGATTTACCTGCTTGCAGTATAGTGTAACGTTTTAGCAGCGTCAAGACCCCTGCCGCAACTTCGTCGGTTTGCAAAAGCGGGTGGGGGCCTTCTTGCACAAAATGACAAAAAACGCCGCCGTTTCAGCCTTTGTTTAGCAAATCTCCGCTAAACGTTGACTTTTCCACTAAAACGTGTTATTGTTTAGTAAAAACAGTAAATGCTTTTAGCGGATTTTACGGGTTTGCCCGATTTGTTATTGCAAAACCGCTGTATCCGGGTCCGCCGCACCGTAGGGCGGCCAGTCCCCTGGCCGCCGCCAGCACCCATTTCTCGCTGTTGTAGGGGGCGGCGTCCTCGACGCCCCGCGGAGGGGTCAAGCCCCCTCCCTACTTGCCCTTCTTATGTAGGGGCCGGGCATGCCCGGCCCGCATCTTTCCCGCAAACGCTCCCTTGCCGTACACGGCCGGGCCGCACATGTGCGTCCCCTACAACTCTGCCTGCCGATTTATCGGTTTGCGCCCCGGCGCAAACCCCACCGCATTTTTTTATCTATTATCTTTTATTTATAAAAGGAGTCCCCCCATGCCCACCATCAAAGACGTTGCCGCTGCTGCGGGCGTATCCCCCACCACCGTTTCCCTGGTCATGAACGGCCGGGGCGAGCAGCACCGCATCCCCGCCGATACCATTGCCCGCATCCAGAACGCAATGCGAGAGCTGGGCTATCAGCCCAACCTGAGCGCCCGCCGTCTGCGCAGCAGCGCCGAGCGCAAGCCGGTCATCGCATTTTTCTGGCCGCTGGACTACCGCGCCAATATGCTGGGGCACTTCCTTTCTTTAATACAGACCGCCCTGCACGAGAAAAACTATGACTGCGAGCTGGTCGTGCACCCCTATACCAACGACCATATTGCCGACGCCTGCGGGGCACTCATCCATAATAACTACACCGGGGCCATCATCGGCGCAGCCAGCGAGGCCGACGTGCGCCATCTGGAAACACTGGAATCCCAGGTGCCCATCGTACTCATCAACCGCGAAAGCAACAAGTACAGCACCTCCAGCGCCAACTCCAACAAAGTCGGTCTGCTGGCCGCCAGCCTGATACGGCAGAAAAATTACCGCCAAGTCGCTATTATCTCTTCCGGCTCTCACTACCTTGCCACCAGCCGCCGCACCGATGCCTTTATCTTCGCCTGCAAGCAGCTGGGCATCCAGGTCCCACAGGAGTGGGTCTTTACCGCCCCCAACACCCCCGAGGGCGGCGCCACCGCCGCCGAGAGCCTGTGTGCCCAGACCAATATGCCCAAGATGGTGCTGTGTGAGAGTGACACGATGGTGCCCGGCGTGCTGTATACCTTACATAAGTACGGCATCCTGATCCCGCAGGACATGGAACTGCTGAGCTTTTCCACCCAGAACCAGATGAATATGCAGTACCTCATCCCCGCCGTCAGCACCGTTTCGATGCCCAGCGACGAGATTGCACGGCAGGCTGTGGCGGCGCTGATCTCCCACATCACCACCGGCAGCCGCGAGCCGATGCGCATTGAGAGCGAGGCCCGCGTAGAGCTGCGCGAGACCTTCCGTTTGTAAGACCTGCACAAAAACAGCCCCCTAATTTTTACGCGCCCGCCAAAGTTCCGGCGGGCGCGTAATTTTGTTGTTGACATTTTGGGAAAAACGTGCTATAAGTAGTGTAACGATTTAGTGTATCGTTTTAGCTGTATGATTTACCTACCCTACAAATAAAACAATACACAACAGACTGGTTTTGCCATGTGTGGCCACCGTAGGGGCGGATTCCATATCCACCCGCCCACGTTTCCCGCTGTATCGATTTACCCATTCCACAACAACGTGTCCGCACCCGCTGCAACCCCCGTCTGTCAATAGTCAGGAGTCACCTATGGATTTCTTTAAACGCAAGGAACCCGCTGCACCGGCCCCTGCTGCCAATCCCAGCCCGGCCGGCTCTACCCAATTTGCCAGCAACACCCCGGTCAAGTTCAACAGCGTGGAGTTCCGCGACGGCGTGCAGTCGCTGCTGGCAACCCGCGTCACCACCGAGGATATGATTCCCCTGCTCAAGCGGATGGATACCGTCGGCTATGACAGCATGGAGATGTGGGGCGGCGCAACGTTCGACGTCTGCATCCGCTACCTGAACGATGATCCTTGGAACCGCGTGCGCACCTTCAAACACTTTATGAAGAATCCCCCTCTTAAAATGGTGCTGCGCGGCCAGAATCTGGTGGGCTATCACGCCTACCCCGACGATATCGTCGAAAAATTTGTTGAGTGCGCCGCTAATGCGGGCATCGACGTCTTCCTGATTTTTGATGCTTTGCAGGATCTTCGCAACTGCGAGACTGCGTTCAAGGCTGTCAAAAAGATGGGCAAGAAGATTGAGGGCAGCGTCCAGTATAACCTCAGTCCGTTCCACACCACCGAAAAGTTTGTGGAAAATGCGCTGGAACAGCAGAAGATGGGCGCAGAACTCATCCACGTCGAGGATATGGCCGGTCTGATGACCCCGCCCGCCGCCTATGAACTGATCAGTGCCTTAAAAGCCGCGCTCGATATTCCTGTGCATCTGCACTGCCACTGCACAGGCGGCATGGCAGAAATGGCTTACTGGGAAGCCATCCGCGCCGGTGTAGACGGACTGGATGTATGTGTTTCCTCTATGTCCATGGGACCATCCCTTCCGCCAATCGAAAGCTACCTGGCAGCTTTAAAGGGAACCAGCAGAGATCCGAAGATCGATCTTGGACAGTTCGCTGATATCAACAAAAAATTTGCTGAACTTCGCCGCAAATATGCAGATTTCGGCACCAAACTGGTAGGTGTAGACGTTGGCTGTCTCCAGCATCAGATCCCAGGCGGTATGCTCTCCAACCTGGAAAGCCAGCTTACAGCCATGAAACTGTATGACCGTCTCCCAGA
>OJRW01001306.1_pt1 | contig 20551 bp, 18 predicted proteins | sample 1599231 | NCBI WGS metagenome assembly OJRW01 (sample SAMN04168656, study PRJEB22393) | human gut metagenome | biome: human gut microbiome; feature: stool | host: Homo sapiens | collected 2014-03-17
GTGGCGCACATTGAGAATTTGAAATCGGAACGTGCAACGCTGGAGACGACGACCTCTTCAAGCACCGGCACGGTGACGTCGCCGGCTTCCGGTTATTTTATCCATACGGTGGACGGCTACGAAAACGCGGTGGACACCGACGATGTGGAGCAGCTGACCGTAAGCGATGTGCGTGCGCTGGAAGAAGGCGAAGCGGGCAGCAATGCGGACAGCACGGTCATCGGCAAGGTGGCAAAGGAATTCAACTGGTACATTGCGTGCATCATCGATGAAAACGACCTTGTGCGGCTTGACCGCACGACGAATGTGAAGGTGGAGATGCCGTTTGCGACGGCGGAGACAATCCCGGCCGAGGTCGTGAAGATCAATAGGGACGAAGCGAGCGGGGACGCAGTGGTCATTTTGAAGTGCTCTTACATGAACACGGACCTTGCCGCCGCGCGCAAAGAGCCGCTGCGCATCGATTTACAGTCGTATGCCGGTGTGCTCGTGAACGAAAAGGCTATCCACTTTGCGGATGTGACCGTGACGGATACGGACACGGACGGCAATGTGACGGAGCATGTGGAACAGAACGTGAAGGGTGTTTACATCAAGTCCGGCAGCCGCGTGCGCTTTGTACAGGTATTCTCCGATGCGACGATCGACGGCTATGCCGTGTGCAAGCTGAACCTTTCCTCCTCGGAAAAAGAGCAGCTCGTCACCTCGAGAACGATACAGCTTTACGATGAAGTCATTGTGGAAGGGACGGATCTTTATGACGGAAAAATGCTTTGAGGAGCGTTTTAGGGACGTAGAGGAAAACTATAAAGTCATCACGAACCGCATTGCGGAGGCAGCGGTGCGCTCCGGCAGAAAGCCCGAGGACATCACGTTTCTTGCGGCGACGAAGACCGTGCCGGCGGAGGTCATCAACTACGCCATCGGCTGCGGCCTGCGCTTCATCGGCGAAAACCGCGTGCAGGAATTCATGGACAAATATGAAAAGATCGATTGGGACAAGGGCGTTTCCGGCCAGATTATCGGGCGCTTGCAGACGAACAAGGTGAAATATATCATCGATAAGGTCGACTGCATCCAGTCGGTAGATTCCGTAAAGCTTGCAAAGGAAATTTCCCGCCTTGCGGAGAAAATAGGCCGCAAAATGCCGGTGCTCATTGAAGTGAATATCGGCGGGGAAGAAAGCAAGGGCGGCATCGAAAAAGCTGCGCTGCCCGCGTTATTGGAAGAAATTGCCGTGCTGCCGGGCATTCAGGTGAACGGATTGATGGCAATTCCACCAATTTGTGCGGAAAAATCCGCGCTATGCAATTATTTTTCCCAAATGCATCAATCTTTTATTGACATCCGCGCCAAAAAAATAGATAATGTATTTATGAATTGCCTTTCGATGGGTATGTCTTCCGATTACGCGGAGGCCATCGAGTGCGGCGCCACTATGGTGCGCATCGGCTCTTCGCTTTTCGGCCCGCGCGACTACACGCGCTGACCGACCCTGTTATGCAGAAAATGGAGGTATAATATATGGCAGGCATTGTAGAGAAGCTTCAGAAAATGTGGAACCCGCCCGACGACGAGTATGATGAATACTACGAGGATGAGGCCACGGAGCCCACGGCAGACAGCCGCGAGGAGCAGCCTTCCGCACGCCGTTCGTTCTCCTCTTCAAGCTCGAACCGCGTTGTGAACATTAACCACGCGCGCGCAGGCGCACAGGTAGTTGTGTTTAAGCCGAACTCTTTCCGTGACGACACAAATAGCATTGCGGATGAAATCAACCAGGGCCATACGGTCGTTGTGAATTTTGAAGAGACGAACGCGGGCGAGGCGCGCTATATTCTGGCGTTCCTCAGCGGCGCTTCTTACGCGAACCACGGCGAGGTGAGACCCATCGCCGCGAAGACGTATATTTTCACGCCTGCGGGCGTGAGCCTGAGCGGTGCGGAGATTCGCGATGATCTTGCACAGAACGGCGTAACGTTCTGATATGGCCGCACAGGAAGACAAGCTTTTTGAAGCGAAAATAGAGGATTGCCTGCGCCTTGGCGAAAAAAGGCCGGCGTTTTTGGGCTTTTTGGATCTTTCCGAGCGCGCGTACGCAGAAGAATATTTGCGCCGTGCACATGCGGAAAATTACCGATTTTTTGGTGGCTTTCCCGAAGCGGAGCGAACGGTTTTGGGCGTGTTTCCGGATTATATGGAGCCCTTAGATGAGGAGTTCCCGGTGACGGGGCTCACGGTGAAGTTTCGCCGGCAGGATGCGCTTTCACACCGCGATTTTATGGGCTCATTTCTGGCACAGGGCGTGGTGCGTGCATCGCTCGGCGATATTCTGGCCGAAGAAGGGCGCGCCGTGCTGTTTGTGAAAACAGAGCTTGCGCCGCACTTTCTTTCGCAGATCGATAAGATCGGTCGGGTGGGGGTGCAGATTACAAAGGGCTTTACAGATCCGCTGCCGCAGGCGCACAGCTTTCAGCCGATGGGCGGCGTGGTCGCTTCGGAACGCTTAGACTGCTTGGTTGCCTTTTTGGCGGGCACCGGCAGGGAAAAAGCCGCGCAGATGGTGCACGCGGGTCTGGTTTCCGTCAACCACAGGGAGACGGATTCAGTTTCGCACCGTATAAATGAAGGAGACATCATCTCCATACGCCGCTGCGGGCGATTTATTGTTGATATGCTCGGCCCGGTCACGAAAAAGGGCCGTTTATCTGTGAAATGCAGAAAATACATATAGGAGGCTTACACACATGTTATCGATTAAAGACATCAATGAAGTCAGCTTCAGAAAATCAAATTTTTCCGGTTACAATTCTGATGATGTCGATCAGTTTATTGATGAAGTTTTGGAGACCGTAACGGCGCTCACAAAGGAAAACGCAGAGATTAAAACGCGCAAGACGGATGATTCCGCCGCTGTGCAGCAGTTACAGGCGAAAAACGCCGAGCTGCAGGAGAAGCTTTCTATTTTAGCTGCAAAAATTGAGTCTTACCGTGCAGAGGAAGACGGTATTAAGGACGCCATCCTCAGCGCACAGCGCCTTGGCAATGCTTCCATCCGTGAGGCAAAGGCGAAGGCCGAGAAGATTGTGAACGACGCAAACGCGAAGGCGGACGCTCTTGTAAAAGATGCGAAGGGCCGCTCCGAAACGCTTGTGAAGTCCTATGAAAAGCAGATCGCCGCAAAAGAGAAAGAGCTGGAGAACATGAAGCGCGAGGTGACAAACTTCCGCGCATCGCTCTACGGCATCTATAAAGAACACCTTGCCGTGATTGAGAAGATTCCGACGTTTGACCTGCCGGAGGAAGAGCAGGAGGAAAAAGCACCCGCCGAGGAACCGACGCCGGTATACACCGAGCCCGAAGTGATTGAGGAGCCAGAAGAAGAAATCCCGGTGCCTGCGGCACAGCAGGTCGAAGAGGAACCCGCACCGGCCCCCGCAGAGCCGAAGCCCGCTCCCGCACCTGTCCCAGAGCCGATCCCCGCACCGGCGCCGGTACAGCCGCAGCCTGTTTACGACAAGGACTCCTACATTAAGGAGCAGTTCAGCGGCATCGGTCTTGATCTGAACGCTTACGCCGACATCCCGGAATCTTTGCAGAAAGAAAAGGAGGCCCTTTTCAGCACGCTGGAGTTCGGCGTTGAAGACGAAGGCGACAAGAAAAAGGGTAAATTTAAGAGAAGATAAAACCAGCAGAAAGGCACGGATCAATATATGGATTACAAAAGCACATTGAACCTCCCCAAGACCGACTTTGCCATGCAGGCCGGCCTACCGAAGCGCGAGCCGGTAATGCTCGAAAAGTGGTATGAAGACAAGGTTTACGAGACCGTTCTCGAAAAGAACGACGGTAAGCCGCTTTATGTTCTGCACGACGGTCCTCCGTATGCAAACGGCGATATCCACCTCGGCACGGCGCTGAATAAGACGCTGAAGGACTTTATCGTTCGCTACAAGAATATGTCCGGCTTTAAGGCACCGTACGTTCCCGGCTGGGATACCCACGGCTTGCCGACCGAGCTGAAGGCCAGAAAGAAAGCGGGCGTTTCGAATTCCACTGCAATCTCCGACATCGAGCTGCGCAAGCTCTGCCGCGAGTTTGCCCTCGGCTACCTCGATGAGCAGCGCAACTCCTTCAAGCGTCTTGGCGGCATCGGTGAATGGGACAACCCGTATGTCACCCTGCGCAAGGAATTTGAAGCAAAGCAGATCGAGATCTTCTCCGAAATGGCGACGAAGGGCCTCATCTATAAGGGCTTAAAGCCGGTTTACTGGTGCCCGGAGTGCGAGACTGCACTGGCGGAAGCCGAGATTGAATACGCAGAGGATCCCTGCCACTCCATCTATGTGAAGTTCCGCGTGACGGACGACAAGGGCCTTTTGACCCCGATGGGCGCAGATCTGAGTAAGACCTACTTCGTAATCTGGACGACGACGACCTGGACGCTCCCCGCAAACGTCGCGATTTGCGTCGGCCCGGAATTTGAATATGCACTTGTAAAGTCCGGCGACGAATACTATGTGATGGCAACGGCCCTGACCGAATCTGCCATGCAGGCGGCGGGCAAGACCGATTACGAGATCCTTGGCACCTTAAAGGGCAGCGACCTTGAGTATATGAAGACGGCGCACCCGTTCATCGACCGCACATCTCTCGTCATCGTGGGCGACCACGTTACGTTGGAAAGCGGTACCGGCTGCGTTCACACGGCTCCGGGCCACGGCGTCGAAGACTATGATGTCTGCCACAATCATTATCCCGAAATTCCGATTGTTGTGCCGGTGGACAGCCATGGCAAGATGACCGAGGAAGCGGGCCAGTTTGCAGGCCTGACGACCGAGGAAGCGAACAAGGCGATTGCACAGCACCTTGAGGATACAGGCGCACTGTTCGCTTTACAGAAGATCATCCACCAGTATCCGCACTGCTGGCGCTGCAAGAAGCCGGTTCTGTTCCGTGCGACCGAGCAGTGGTTCTGCTCCGTGGACGCTATCAAGGATCAGGCGATTGAAGCCATCAAGGGCGTAAAGTGGATCCCGGGCTGGGGCGAAGACCGCATTTCCTCCATGGTCCGTGACCGCAACGACTGGTGTATCTCCCGTCAGCGTCGCTGGGGTGTGCCGATTCCGATTTTCTACTGCAAGGACTGCGGCGAGCCGCTCATCGAGAAGGACGCGATGCACGCAGTTTCCGAGCTGTTCCGCGCAGAGGGCTCCGATGCTTGGTACATCAAGGAAGCGGAAGAAATTCTGCCCGCAGGCACAAAGTGCAAGAAGTGCGGCTGCACCTCCTTTACAAAAGAGCGCGACATCATGGACGTTTGGTTTGATTCCGGCGTGACCCATGCTGCCGTTTGCGATACACGCGATTATCTCCATTGGCCGGCTGACCTGTACCTTGAGGGTGCAGACCAGTACCGCGGCTGGTTCCAGTCTTCGCTGCTCACGTCCATTGCATGGCGCGGCAAAGCGCCGTACAAGGCTGTCGTCACACACGGCTGGGTCGTGGACGGTCAGGGCAGAAAGATGAGTAAGTCCCTCGGCAACGGCATTCTGCCGCAGGAGATTGTGGATAAGTACGGCGCAGATATCTTGCGTTTGTGGGTCGCTTCTTCCGACTACCATGCCGATATCCGCATCTCCCCGGAAATCCTCAAACAGCTTTCTGACGCATACAGAAAGATCCGCAACACGGCACGCTATATGCTCGGCAACCTTTCCGATTTTAATCCGGATACCGACAGTGTAGAGGTCTCTGAGATGCTTTCCATCGATAAGTGGGCGCTGAACCGTTTGGATCGGCTGATGGTGAAGGTGCGCGAGGGCTATGAGTCCTTCGAGTTCCACCAGGCTTACCACGCCATCCATAACTTCTGCGTTGTGGATATGTCGAACTTCTATCTCGACGTCATCAAGGATCGTCTGTACACCGAGAAGAAGAACTCCGCTGCACGCCGCGCCGCGCAGACTGCGATGTATATCATCCTCGATGCGATGACCCGTCTGGTCGCGCCGATCTTGGCGTTCACCTCCGACGAAATCTGGCAGAGCATGCCGCACGCTTCCGATTGCGATGCACGCCACGTTGTTTACAACGAGATGCCGAAGCCGACGAGCGAAAAGTACGGCATCGACGTGACGGAAGAATTCATCGCACGCTGGGACAGAATCCATGCAATCCGCGATGTTGTGAAGAAGGCGCTTGAAAACGCACGTGCAGAGAAGACGATCGGTGCATCGCTCGATGCAAAGGTCACGCTGTTCTGCACCGGCGAGCTGTATGCGTTCCTCAAGTCTGTGGAAGACGAGCTTGCAACCGTGTTCATCGTATCTCAGGTCGAGATTGTGGACGGCGAGGGCGGCACACTTTCCGACGATGCACTGGGTCTCTCCGTGCAGGTCGATAAGGCAGAAGGCTGCAAGTGCATGCGCTGCTGGACATATTCCTCCACGGTCGGCAAAAACCCGGCATACGTGGATCTGTGCGAGCGCTGTGCAAAAGCACTTTCCGAATAATTTCGGACACATTGAATTTGTTTTAAACGGTACGTGCTTAATGACGCCGTGCTGTTGAATAATTGAACCGAACCAAGGTGCAAACCGGTTTTGCCCGGCTTGCGCCTTTTTCGGGTTATAAGGGGATATTTCTTTTGTCCATTCTCATTCTTTTGCTGATCGCCGTGCTGACAGCTGTCGATCAGTTTATAAAAATGACGGTTATCACAAACTTAAAGCCCATCGGCAGCGTGACGTGCATTCCGGGCCTTTTGGAGTTCCGTTACCTTGAAAACAACGGCGCGGCATTCGGCTTTTTTGCCGGGCTTTCGTGGCTTTTGATCATACTGACGATAGGGCTTATGGCAGCGTTGCTCGTGTTTTTGTTCCGCTATAAGCACCACACATGGATGTCGCGCACGTCGTGCGTGCTCATCATCGCGGGCGGCATTGGTAACCTCATTGACCGTTTTATTTTCGGCTATGTGGTCGATTACATCCATGTGCTGTTTTTTCCGTATGTGTTCAACTTTGCAGACTGCTGCGTGGTGGTTGGTGCGATTTTGTTTGCCGTGTGGTACTTATTCTTTAAAGACAAAAAAGAAGCGGCAGATAAAAAAGTGAACGAGCCGACGGAAACGACTGCCGACGGGGTCGGGAAATAAGTATGGCGGAGCTGCATGAGATTGAGGTCACAGCGGCGGGCTGGCGCGCTGATAAGCTGATTGCGGAGGCGCTGCCGGAGCTTTCCCGCTCTGCGGTGCAGAATTTGATCCGCGACGGGCATGTGACCTTCGATAATAAGATTGTGCAGAAAAGCACGAAGCTTGCGCTGGGGAGCGTTTTGTGCGTGGAGATTCCCGAAGCGCGCCCGCTCGACGTGAAGGCGGAGAACATTCCGCTTGACATCGTATATGAAGATGACGACCTACTTGTGGTGAACAAGCCGAAGGGTATGGTGGTGCACCCGGCAGCGGGCAATTATGACGGCACACTTGTGAACGCGCTGCTGTACCACTGCGGCGATTCGCTTTCGGGCATCAACGGCGTGATTCGCCCGGGCATTGTGCACCGCATTGACAAGGACACGAGCGGGCTGCTTATCGTCGCGAAGAACGACACCGCGCACCGGCACTTGGCGGAGCAGATCAAGGCGCACAGCTTTACGCGCGAATACCGCGCCGTGGTGTACGGGAAAATTCGCGAGGACGGCATGGTGGATGCGCCCATCGCACGTCATCCGCAGGATAGAAAGCGCATGGCGGTACAAAACACGCCGAACGCGAGAAACGCCGTGACGCACTATTTTGTCACAAAAAATTTTACGGGATTTACGCAGCTGCGCCTGCGCCTTGAGACCGGACGCACGCACCAGATCCGTGTGCACATGGCGTATATCGGGCATCCTGTCGCGGGCGACCCGGTCTACGGACCGAAAAAAGTCATCACGCAGCTGCACGGGCAGTGCCTGCACGCGGGGCTCATCGGGTTCATCCACCCGCGCACGGGCGAATATATGGAGTTTGAAGCGCCGCTGCCGCCATATTTTACGGATTTTGTGAAGACGCTGCACGCGGAGGACGAGTAAGGGGGAGCGCTTGTGCGCGCAGGAAGTCAACGGACAATTTTACTGTTCGCGCTGTTTTTAATGGCGTGTGCGGCGGTGCTGTTCTGCGTTTCCTTTGAGAATACACCGCTTGAACCGTACAGGGTGACATCGACAGGGCAAAGCGAAGCAGCATCGAGCGCGCCGGCTGCATCCGCTTTAAGCGAAGAAAAAGTCAACATCAACACCGCGTCGAAGGAAGAGTTGATTGGCCTGAACGGCATCGGAGAAGTACTCGCCGACAGAATCATCGAATACCGCGAAGCAAACGGTGGATACAAAGATGTGCGCGAGCTCACGAATGTAAAAGGCATCGGCGAAAAGTTGCTTGAGAAACTGCTGCCGTATGTGATGGTGTAAACAAAAAAGGCATACGTTCCTGAAAACGGAGCATATGCCTTTTGCTATACTTTTATACTTACTTCAAAACGACCTTATGGAAGACCTTTTTGCCTTTTTTGATGATGACATGGCCTTTTTCAAAGTCGGCTGCGGTGCAGGTCTTGGCGATATCGGTGACCTTTACGTCGTCGACGGAAACGCCGCCCTGCTGCACGAGGCGGCGGCCCTCGCCCTTAGATGCGATGAGGCCGGCTTTCTGCATGAGGTCGAGAATGTTGATTGCGCCGTCGGTGAGGTCGGCTGCTGTAATCTCGGTGGTCGGCATGTTCTCGGAGTTTGCGCCGCTGCCGAACAGTGCGCGTGCGGCTTCCTGTGCCTTCCGGGCTTCCTCGGCGCCATGTACCATCTGGGTGAGCTCGAACGCGAGGATCTCCTTTGCGCGGTTCAGCTGGCTGCCTTCCCAGCTTTCCATCTTTTCAATCTCGTCAAGCGGCAGGAACGTCAGCATCTTGATGCACTTCAAAACGTCGCTGTCGTCTACGTTTCTCCAGTACTGGTAGAAATCGAACGGGGAGGTTTTGTTCGGGTCAAGCCACACGGCGTTGCCGGCGGTTTTGCCCATCTTCTTGCCCTGAGAATCGGTGAGCAGGGTGATGGTCATGGCTGCGGCGTCCTTGCCGAGCTTTCTGCGGATGAGCTCCGTGCCGCCGAGCATGTTGCTCCACTGGTCGTCGCCGCCGAACTGTAAATTGCAGCCGTACTTCTGGAACAAGGCGTAGAAGTCGTAGCTTTGCATGATCATGTAGTTGAACTCAAGGAAAGAGAGACCCTTTTCCATGCGCTGCTTATAGCACTCGGCGCGCAGCATGTTGTTGACAGAGAAGCATGCGCCCACTTCACGCAGGAGCTCGACGTAATTGAGCTTTAAGAGCCAATCGGCGTTGTTGACCATGAGGGCCTTGCCGTCGGAGAAATCGATGAACTTTTCCATCTGGCGCTTGAAGCAGGCGGCGTTGTGCTCGATGTCTTCCATCGTGAGCATCTTGCGCATGTCGGTGCGGCCGCTCGGGTCGCCGATCATCGTGGTGCCGCCGCCGATGAGGGCAATCGGCTTGTTGCCCGCCATCTGCAGGCGCTTCATTAAGGTCAGCGCCATGAAGTGACCGGCCGTAAGGCTGTCTGCGGTGCAATCAAAGCCGATGTAGAACGTGGCTTCGCCGTTGTTGATAAGGTTGCGGATGCGCTCTTCGTCCGTGACCTGTGCAATGAGGCCGCGGGCCTGCAATTCTTCGTAAATACCCATGTTGTTTCGTTCCTTTCGATTTTCAGGTTTTGGGCTTTTGGGGCAATAAAAAAGCCCCCTTGATCTTCAAGGAGGGGATTTTTGAATATAAAAAAACACCCTCACTTGATCTATGAGGGCGAACACGTTTCGTTTTGTGGTTCGCGGTACCACCTCAGTTTATTTCAGGCTCACACCTGAAACCTCAACGGGTACAAACATACCCTTGCGCTGTAACGTGCGCACACGGACTTTTTTACTGGGAACCCGTTCAAAAAGACAGCTCCGGAATGTATTTCGGCGTTTTTTCGCACCTGCTTACACCACCCGCAGGCTCTCTGTGCCGATGAAAACGCGTACTTCTTTCTTTCACAGCCATTGTGCTTATTATAGTCGGCGCTTTTCGGTTTGTCAAGCACCGTTTTTGATTTTTTCTACGGCGGCTAAAAGCTGCACCTTTTTTTCTTCGCTCGTCACCCAGCGCAGGAGCATTTTGGTCGTGAGGTTTTCGGGGAGATCAAGTGCTTTCAAAACACCTTGGCGCAGTGTGGCGCTGTTTACGCCGCCGGTGAGACCGAGAGACATAAGGTCCGCCGGGGTCAGCGGTTGAAAATCGGTTGTGCTGCCCTCAACGGAAGCGCCGGCTTCTTTTAAAATTTCCAGTAAAATTTCCGAGGAAATGCCCTCCACGCCGAGCTTGCCCTCTTTGGAAGGCGCCGCTTTGCGCTTTTCTTTGCCGTAAATATCCGGGATATACGCGTGGCGAATTTGATTTGACGGCACGAAAGACGTGATATATGCGCGGATCTGCCGACCGGCGTTGTCACTGTCCGTCAAAATGACGATGCCGCGCTCTTTGGCGAGCTTGCGGATGAAATCGCGCTTTTCAGCATCCTTGTAGATGCCAAAGCCGTTCGTTGTGACGATGATAGCGTCGGTCAGCGCGGAAAGCTTGCTTTTGTCATACCGGCCCTCGACGATGAGGGCTTCGTTCATGTGGATCATAAGAGCTCCTTTAGGCCACGCTGCCGCGGTGCGCAACGTACAAAAGCTGAGCGAAAAGCTTTTCGAGTGCGATTCTGTCCATGTTTTCACCGCCCGAAAGCTTGATGGAAAGATCGCAGTTGAGTAAAAGCGAAAGGCATTCACGCAGCATTTCGATGGAAAGGTCGCGCACGTCGCGCTCGGCATATTTTAATCTAAAATCGCGGCCGCGGTAATCGCCGTATTCCGTCGGCGCCATGGACGTTTTGCCCGCTTCGATTGCGGCGCGCACGCGGTACATGTCGATATAAGCGCTGCTTAAAACGGCCAGAATCGTGTACGGTTCTTCGCGCTGGGCCATCAGTTGATCAAGCAGCGCATACGCTTTGCTGTAATCGCCGCGCACGAGGGCATTGCTCAAGAGAAACACGGTTGTTTCCATGTTTTTCGTGACCGTTTTTTCCACCTGCTCGGCGGTGATCTCGCCGCCGCCCGCAAAAGCGCAGAGCTTTGTCACTTCGTTTGTGAGGGCGTTTAAGTCGTTGCCGACGTACTGCACGATGCGCTCGGCAAGCTTGCGGGAGAGCAGGCAGTTTGCCTTTTCGGCCTCGCGGCAGACGTATTTTTCGAGCTCGTTGTCTTTCAGGCGCAGCGAGGGCAGGGAAAAGCCGCGCATGTCAAGCTTCTTTAAAAACGTGCGCCATTTTGCGCTCTTTTTCGGGTCGATCTCGAGCGTGGGCAGATAAAGAATAAGCACGGTCGTTTCAGGAATAGTATCGAGCAATTCGTAGAGCTTATCGAGCTCCGCGGTGTTCATGGCTTCCACGTTGAGGTCGGAGACCGTGACGCACTTGCGCTCTGCCATAAACGGCATGGCGACAACGGCGTCCGCAATGCTGTCTACGGGCGCGTCGTGCGGGAATTCCTGAAAGTTGAATTCCGGGAAGTTGCCGTCCAGTTTTTTTAACAGGCGATTTAAATTGCGGCGTACGAGCAGCTTTTCATCGCCGTACAAAAAGTAAAGGCTGCCGATTTGCTCTTTTGCAATCTGCTCCTTGAGTTTGGTTTCCGTGATCTCGGGCATAGTGTTTTCCTTTCGTTGCGGCTTAGCCGCCGTATACCGTGTACGTGCCGCGCTCGTCAAAATCGAGCCGGATGCTTTCGTGCTCCGTCATAAAGAGGTATGCGCCGGGCGAAAGCGAAGCTTCGGTATCCTCTATTATACCATTTGTTTTTAAAATCGTAAACGGGGCAGAGACCGCACTTTGCGGTTTTTCTGTCACCAAAATATCTGTGTCGCGGGAAAGCGACGTGCTGCGTTTCGTTTCAAGGTAAATTTCCGTGCCGTTTACGGTGAACGTGACGGTCTCGCCGCCGTCCGTGACTGTGAAGCTGCCGGAGGGAAGCGCGCCGGCATAACTGAAATCGTAAAACGCAGCGTTTTCCGCAGGATAATACACGGTGTCCGGCACGAGAATCTGCTTGACCTCGAAAAGCTGTGCAAGCTTTTCGGCGCAGCGGATGCTTTTTTCATCAGGCTGCACGTGCAAAAGGGTGATCTGTTCCGCACCGTTCGCGCGCAGGGCGGTCTCAACGGAAGCGGCATTTCCGCTGCACCCGAGCACCGCGGCGGAGGTGTTTGTGATAATCGCCGTGCAGGCGGCGTAATCGGTGCGGAAAACGACAAGGCGTGCGGCGCTTTGGTTCAAAAGCGCGTTTGCACCCATGCCGCAAAGCAGGATGCACACCGCTAAAACGCATGGCAGCGCTTTATTTTTGCGGCGGTAGAGAAGCATGGAAAGCGTGAAGAAAATGATACAGATCACGACGGTTACGGGCAGATATTTGCCGGAGATACGCAGCGTACCGGGAATGTGCTCTGCGATAAGCGTGATGATGAAATTCTGCGCTTTCACGCAAATGCCGCTTAAAAACACGAACGGCGCGGCGCACGGGGAGAGGACGGGGACGGCGAGCAGCAAGGCGGCGATGAGCCCGAACCGCAGCAGCCACGCGGAAATCTCCAACACCAAAAGTGATGTGAGCACCGAAACGAATTGCACCGTGCCGTATAAATAAAGCTGCAGCGGCGCAGTGAGAAGCACCGCCGAAAGCGAGACGGAAAATGCGGAAACAAGCTTTGCGAGGTGCGCTTTCCGCTGCGGCTTGCGAATATTTTTCGTGACTGCTTTTGTGATGCGGGGCGCAAGCAGGATGATGCCGAGCGTCGCCGAAAACGAGAACAACAGGGAGACATCGCCCGCGCAGAACGGGTTTAATAAGCTCATGGTCAAAACGGCGACCGCAAGAGAGTTGAGCGGTTCCGCCTGGCGACCGAGAAGAATGCCGAAAAGCAAAATGAGCTGCATAATGCCGCTGCGCACCACAGAGGCCGAAAGCCCCGAGACGAACATAAAAAGCAACGTAAACACCGCGGAAACGAGCGCGGCCGGGCGGCGTTTCAGCCCGAGCAGACCCAGAAAACCGAGGGTGAACTGCGTTAAGATCGCCATGTGCATGCCGGATATGGCCAAAATGTGCGAAGCACCGGCCTTTTTGTAGGCGGAGACAAGCTCGGTTTCCATATCGTCCCGCAGGCCGAGCAGCATGGCGGAAAGCACAGAGCCTTCGGCTTTGGGGTAGTTTTCCAAAAGCAAATTGTGAAAATGCGTGCGAATTTGGTTTACATAATATGAAAACGGGCGCTTTTCGGCAGGCGTGACCTGCACGGATTCGTAATCCGTGACATAGGCGGATAAGACCATGTTATCCGCAAGCCACGAGGTGCGCGGGGAGAGCCCGAGGCTGTCTTCAAACGCGAAGAACTTCGCTTCGCACGTGACCGTGTCGCCAATCTCTGCCGGGAAAGCCTCGCTGTGGGAGAGGCGCACCGAAAAATCGACATCCTGTACAGGCTCGTCGATGTGCGTCACATGCAGCTTGTAATAGAACCGCCCGTTGCTTTTCGTGAGGAACGACTCTACGTTTCCGGTGACGGTATATGTGCCGCCGTCATAGCGCTCCGTGGGCAGCACGAATAGATGCATTGCAACTGCAAACACCGCGAATGCGGCTGCGGTAGCGATGAGGGAAAGCACGAAATTCGGCCGTTGTCGATGCTGCTTAAACAGCAAAAGCAGAAAAACGGCGGCGAACAGCAAAACCGCCGAGACGGCGGCAAACGGTGCGCCGAAGAAAGAGGCGACAAACAGCGCCGCGAAAAAGGGGAAGCCGATGTGCACAGCCGGGCGGTCGATGTCGGGGTTCTCCATAAAAGCTCCTTACAGCAAAATTCTTACGATATCTTCGTAGCTTGCGGCTTCAAAGTTGGGCGGTATGGGAAGGGTGTTTGCTTTGCAATTAGGGTTATACCATAAGCTGTCTAAACCGGCGTTCTGCGCGCCTTTGATGTCTGCCGAAAGCGAATCGCCGATGACGAGACAGTTTTCGGTGCTCGCGCCCGGTATGTGCGCAAGGACATAATCAAAATATTTTTTATCCGGCTTTGCCGCGCCGATCTCATCGGAAATAAAGCAGCCCTTCATAAAAGCCGTGACGCCGGAATTCTTGAGACGTCCGGGCTGCGAGATCGGATTTCCGTTTGTGGTGATGTAGAGGTCGTAACGCTCTGAAAGCGCACGTAGCATATCTAAAGCGCCCGGCAGCGGCGTGCCGGTTTTCGCTATGCCGGAGACATACAGGTCTTGCAAAAAATCGATGCTGACCGGTGTGAGCCCCGCGACCTCGAAGAAATCGACAAAACGGTTGCGGTACAGCTCCGCTTTGGTGCAGAGCTTTTGCTCAAAACGCCGCCACCAGCTTTCGTTGCAGTCGTTATAAAGGCGCAGAATCTCTGCGCTGTATGGCTTTTGCTTTGCAAGCCCCGATTGCTCGTACATATATTGAAATGCGAGCGGCATGTCTTTTTCAAAATCGATGAGCGTCTGATCGGCATCAAACAGCAGATTTCTATATTTTGTGTTCATTAAAGTCTCCCTCAAAGCAAAACAATCCGATAGAAAAGGACGATGTGCAGTACGATGAAAACAGGCATGGAGATCACAAATTTCAGGTGTTTTGTTTTGTGGCGGATACACAGCATGGCGATAAATTCGCCGAGTGCGCCGCCTGCCGCACCGAGCAAAAGGAGCGTGCGCTCCGGGACACGCCATTGCTTTTTCTGTGCGCGGCGCTTATCGGTAACGGTCAGGACTGCGGCTGTGATATTGATGATACAATAATAGATCAGCAGTGTAAACTGCACGGGTTCCAGTTTAAAATCCATCATATTTTCCTCGCTTGTCTCATACTTATGATTATCTTACCGCAAATCCGTTTGGCGGTCAAGGGAACGCAGAGAGAAAGGAAAAAGCGTATGATCGTAATTAAAAAGTATCATTATGTCATTGCGGTTTTAATTTTGGTTGCGGCCGTATTTCTGGCGATGAAAAGCGCGGCGGGACGGGAGAAAAACGCAGGGCCGCGTGCGGCTGAAAACTCCGTTGAAGTTGTATTCTCAAGCACTGCGCCGGAGCAGGAGGATAGCAACGCCGCAGAAACGAACGCAAAAGCAGAAGAACCGCTTGTCGGCGTGTGGATCCCGTACATGGCGCTCGATGTGACGGAGAAGACCGAAGAAGCGTTCAAGGAGAATTTTGATGCCAAGCTTGCGGCTGCGAAAAGCGTCGGCGCAAATGCGGTGTTTGTGCATGTGCGGCCGTTTGCGGACAGCCTGTATCCTTCGGAGTACGAGTCGTGGTCGCACCTTTTGACGGGCATGCAGGGGAAAGACCCCGGCTATGACCCAATGGAATACATGGTAAACGCCGCGCACGAGCAGAATATACAGTTTCACGCGTGGATCAACCCGCTGCGCATTGCGAGCACGACGATCCCGCCGGAGCTTGACGAAAATGGATTTTATATGCAAAATTATGTAAATCACCCGGAATATTTTATGGCGTACAATAGCGGCATTTACTATAACCCCGCAAGCGCGTATATCCGCAACCGTATTGCGGACGGCGCAGCGGAGATCGCCGAAAAATACGACGTGGACGGCATTCATTTTGACGACTATTTTTACCCCACGGACGACGAAAGCATCGACGCCGAGCAGTACGCGGCGTATGTAAAAGAAACGGAAGAGCCGCTCACGCTGCACGAGTGGCGCACCGCGAATGTGAACGCGCTCATCGCCGCCGTGTACAGCCGTGTGAAGGAAGCGAATGAAAATGTGCAGTTCGGCATTTCGCCGCAGGGCAATTTAGAAAACAACGAGATGATCAATGCTGACGTGTACACGTGGTGTGCGCAGGCGGGGTATATCGATTACGTTTGCCCGCAGCTTTATTACAGCTTTGAAAACGAAGCGCTGCCGTTTGAAACGGCGCTCCAAAATTGGTGCGCGTTAAAGCGCCTGCCGAGCATCAAACTGTATATCGGGCTTGCGGTGTACAAGGCGGGCACGGATGCGGACAACGGCACATGGCTCAACACGACCGACACGCTCGCAAAGCAGATCGACTGCGCAAAGGAAGCGGGCGCAGACGGCGTGGTGCTGTACGCCGTAGACCACCTGACAGGCGAAAACGCCAAAGCCGAAATGGCGAACGCCGTGCCGGAGCTGGAAAGGTTTAAAGAAGCACAACAGAATTGACAGATTATATAAAATATTCCACAAATTAAGAAAAATATTGCACTTTGCCATCACTTTTGATATACTGAAGCTGCGGCTGATGTATGAAAAGCGGTGCAGAATGTGTCCGTCCCGCATTTGACCTGCTCGAAAAGTTCGACGCGGAAGACCTGTCGGCGGCTGCGGCGCAGTTTGACGGCGCACTCAGCTTATATGCAAAGGAATACGAAAAAGCGGGGCTCAAACCGAATGTGTTTGACAGCATAGAGGCGTTTGAAAAAATGTACCTCGGTTGAGGTGGATTTCAAAAGGAGAACGCCTCATCATTACAAAGCGGGTATATTATACTTCGGGGGAAGAATTCACGGACATCGAGATCAATTTGAATACGGTCGAGTGAGACCGCAGCTTCAGCCGGGTGCATCGAAAAGTGTTGCGCCCGGTTTTTTGTGCGCGCGTAAACTGAATTTTTTGTGAAAAAGCCGTCTTTGGCTTTAAAATTGAAAAAAGCTGTGCTATAATACGAATACAAAAGCATATTTATGCAACTATACCTTTTGAAAATTCGGTTTTAAACTATTTCAGGAAGGAAAATTTCAGAGATGAATAATCATTTTTTTGAACAGAAGGACTGCGGCTTGCAGGCGTTCTGGAGCAGCACGCCGCAGTTTAAAACGGCACGTGTTTCCGCACACCTTGTGTTGCCGCTTACCACGCCGGAAAATGCGGCTTTATATGCGCTCGTCCCGAATATGATCTCCCGTGCGACGCGCGAATACCCCGATTACACGCAGTTTGGCAAGCGCCTTGCGGAGCTGTACGGCGCTTCGGTGCAGCCGGGTGTAACGCGTGTGGGCGATAACCAGATTTTAACGCTTGCCGCAGCCGGCATTGCAAACCAGTATGCGTTCGGCGGCGAAGATGTGCAGCAGGCGCTTTCCGAAATGCTGGAGAGCATTCTGTTCACGCCGCTGTGCGACGAAAACGGCCTGTTCCCGGAGGACGGTTTTTTGCAGGAGCAGCGCCAGCTTTTGGAGACGCTTGACGCGGAATATAACGATAAGGCGACGTATGCCATGCAGCGCTGTGTGCAGACCATGTTTGCGGGCGAACCCGCAGGTGTGCCGCGCATCGGTACGCGCGAGGCGATCTTGAATGCGACCCGCGAGGGCGTGAAAGCGGCGTGGGAGTATGCCGTAAAGCACGCGCAGATCTGCCAGTTCACAATCGGCGACGGTGCGGACGACCGCTTTGCGCAGCAGCTTATAAAGCGCCTCGGCATGCGCGACGCGGTGTCCATTGAAACAAAGCGCCACACAGCATCGGGAGACGTAAAGCGTGTGACGGAAGAAATGCCCGTTGTGCAGTCTAAACTCGTCATGGGCTTTGCCATCGGCACCACGCCGGAAGAGCGCCTTGCGGCAAAGCTGATGTCCGTTGTGCTCGGCGGCACACCGAGCAGCAAGCTCTTTATGAACGTGCGCGAAAAGCAGAGCCTTTGCTACTACTGCGCCGCGCGCCACGATACGCCGAAGAACGTCATGTTCGTGCAGAGCGGCGTGGAGACCAAAGACCTCGACCGCACGGAAGAAGCGATTTTAAAAGAGCTCAACGATATGAAAAAGGGCAATATCACGGACGATGAGATTCTCTTTGCAAAGCTCGCCATGTGTAACAGCTACAACGCCGTGGCAGATTCCGCGGCATCCATGGAGACGTGGTATCTCAGCGGTATGCTGCAGGGCAAGCTCCACACGCCGGAGGAATATGCGGAGCGTATCATGAACATCACGAAGGACGAGATCGTCAGCGCCGCCGAGCGCGTCACGCTCGATACGGTCTATAAGCTGAAAGGAGCGGCAAAATGAGCGCAGAAATGAAGAATACCCTTGTGGAAAGCAAACTTCTTCGGGACGGCTACCGCTGCGTCAAACACGCAAGCGGCCTGACCGTGTTTATATACCCGAAAGCGGAAATGCGCAGTACGTATGCGGTGTTTGGCACGCGCTACGGCTCCATCGATAAGGTCTTTAAACGCAGCGACGAGGATAAGGCAGAGACAACACCCGCGGGCATCGCGCATTTTTTGGAGCACAAGCTTTTTGAAAGCGAAGACGGCGACGCATTCGGCCGCTATGCCGAGATCGGCGCTTCCGCAAACGCGTATACGTCGTTTGAGACGACGCGCTACCTGTTCTCCTGCACGGAAAACGCAGAGCAGGCGCTGGAGATTTTGCTCGACTTCGTGCAGTCCCCGTATTTTACAAAGCAGACCGTTGAAAAAGAGCTCGGCATCATCGGCCAGGAGATCAAAATGTATGACGATGACCCGCAGTGGCGCATGATGTTCAGCCTGCTGCGCGCCATGTACCACACGCATCCGATCAAGGACGACATTGCGGGCACGGTGGAGAGCATTGCGGAAATCACCCCGGAGTACCTTTACCGCTGCTACAACACGTTCTATAACCTCAACAACATGGCACTGTGCGTCTGCGGCAACTGCACGGAGGAGGAAGTCCTCGCGCTGTGCGACAAAATGCTGAAAAAGAGCGAGCCCGTTGAGGTGGAACGCGTTTTTGAAGAGGAGCCCGATACCATCGTGCAGCCGCTCGTTGAAGAAAAGCTGCCTGTGGCGTGCCCGATGTTCCAGTTCGGCGTGAAAGAGGCCGTAACCGGTGCGCACCGCACGGAAAAAGACCTTGCCGTCACCGAGGTGCTGCTCGACATTATGGCGTCCGACAGTTCGCCGATGTTCCGCAAGCTCTTAGATGCGGGCCTTGTGAACGAAGCTTCCTTCAGCTACGAGTATTTTGAGGGCACGGGCTACGGTGCGCTGCTGTTCGGCGGCGAATCCGGCAACCCGGAGGCCGTGTGTGATGCCATCCGCGAGGAAATGACACGTTTAAAGCGCGAAGGTGTCAAGGAGGAAGACGTGCGCCGCAGCGCGAAGTCCCTTTACGGCGCAAATGTTTCCGGCCTCAATAGCCCAGATGTCATCGCGAACGCCGTGATGACCATGCACTTTAACGACCGCGAGCTGTTCCGCTACATCGAGTGTTTCTCCGAGATCACCGCGGAAGACGTGAACGCGCGCATTCAGACGCTGTTTGATATGGACAAGACGGCGGCTTCCATCATTCGTCCGTTGGACGAAGCTTAATCGAAAGGATATACAGTCATGACGCATCAAGTTCAGTTCCCGAACCTCGGAATTTCGGTGGAGGTCAATCCCATCGCGTTTCAGGTCGGTAATTTTACCATTTACTGGTACGGCATCATCATCGGCATCGGTTTCCTGCTGGCGGTGCTGTACGGTTTTTCCTCCTGCAAAAAAATGAATATCAATAAAGACCACCTGCTCGATGCCATCATCGCCGGCTTGCTCGGCGGCATCATCGGCGCGCGTCTTTACTACGTCATCTTCTACCCGGGCGACAAGTACATCACGAACCCGATGGAAATCTTCAACATCAAAGAGGGCGGCCTCGGCATTTACGGCGGCATCATCGGCGGCATGCTGTGCGGCGGCATCGTCGCGAAGATCCGCAAGATGAACCTGTTCGCCGTGCTGGATGTCGCGTCTCTTGGCTATCTCATCGGTCAGGGTGTCGGCCGCTGGGGTAACTTTGTGAACCAAGAAGCTTTCGGCTGCGCGACCGACCTGCCGTGGGGCATGTACAGTGACCGTACCGCCGCAGAAGTGGTAGGCAATGTGCACCCGTGCTTCCTTTACGAATCAATTTTGTGCCTTTTAGGCTTTGTTTTACTGCATTTATTCACGCGCCACCTGCGCCGGTATGACGGCCAGACGTTCCTATTATACATCATCTGGTACGGCGTGACGCGCTTCTTCATTGAAGGTCTGCGCACAGACAGTCTGCTGTTGCCGGGTATCGATCTGCGCGTTTCACAGGTGCTTGCTGCGGCTTCTGCACTCGTCGCTGTTGTTTTGCTCATCGTGTTCCGCAACTGCCATAAGCTTACGGGTTGCGGCAGCCGCAAGGCGATGGAAGCTGCCGGCCTGACAGTTGAAGACAAGGCGGAGAAGGTCGAGATTGACGACACTGCCGAAAGCACCATTTTCTCCGGCATGAGCGCCGAAGAAGCACAGGAGCACATGACAGTCGGCACCGGCGTAAAGAAAGCTGCCGAGGCGGAAAATGAAAAAACGGAAGGAAATGCGGATGCAAACACTTCCGAAG
>OJRW01001360.1_pt1 | contig 19848 bp, 17 predicted proteins | sample 1599231 | NCBI WGS metagenome assembly OJRW01 (sample SAMN04168656, study PRJEB22393) | human gut metagenome | biome: human gut microbiome; feature: stool | host: Homo sapiens | collected 2014-03-17
TAGGTTAGTTTTAAAATGGCAAAAGTGACAAAGAAAACGACAAAACGTCGTGTCAAGAAAAACGTTGAACACGGACAGGCACACATTCAGTCTTCCTTCAACAATACAATCGTCACACTGACAGATAACGAAGGAAACGCTCTTTCATGGGCAAGTGCCGGTGGTCTTGGATTTAAAGGTTCAAGGAAATCTACCCCTTATGCAGCACAGATGGCAGCAGAGACTGCAACAAAGACTGCTTTAATTCATGGATTAAAAACAGTAGACGTTATGGTAAAAGGCCCGGGCTCAGGCCGTGAAGCTGCAATCCGTGCGCTTCAGGCATGCGGACTTGAAGTAACCAGCATTCGTGACGTAACTCCGGTTCCTCACAACGGATGCCGTCCACCAAAACGCAGAAGAGTCTAATTAGGAGGTAGTTGAAATGGCAGTAAATAGAGTACCTGTTCTGAAAAGATGCAGATCCCTTGGCCTGGATCCGATTTACTTAGGAATTGATAAGAAGTCCACAAGACAGTTAAAACGTGCAAACCGCAAGGTGTCTGAGTATGGTCTTCAGTTAAAAGAGAAACAGAAAGCAAAATTTATCTACGGAGTTCTTGAGAAACCTTTCCGTAACTACTACAAGAAAGCCGACAGAATGCAGGGCCAGACAGGTGAGAACCTTATGGTTATGCTTGAGAGCAGACTTGACAACATCGTTTTCCGTATGGGATTTGCCAGAACAAGAAGAGAGGCTCGTCAGATCGTAGATCACAAGCACGTACTTGTTAACGGAAAATGTGTAAACATTCCGTCCTACCTGTGCAAAGCAGGAGACACAATTGAGATCAGAGAGAAGAGCAAAGGCTCTGAGAGATATAAAGGAATTCTTGAGATCACTGGCGGAAGACTTGTTCCGGAGTGGATCGACGTTGATCAGGAGAACCTGAAGGGTGTAGTTAAAGAGCTTCCTACAAGAGAGCAGATCGATGTTCCTGTAAACGAGATGCTTATCGTCGAGCTGTATTCTAAATAATTAGTAACTGTTTACTGTGTCTACAGTTATAAAAATTGGTAATACCCTCGAATGTTGATTAACCCAGAAGGAGGGAACCTTATAGTGTTTGATTTCAATAAACCAAAAATCGAAATAACCGAAATATCCGAAGATAAGAAGTTTGGAAGATTCGTTGTAGAGCCTCTGGAAAGAGGTTATGGTACTACCCTTGGCAATTCTTTAAGAAGAATTATGCTGTCCTCCCTTCCGGGAGCTGCAGTAAGCCAGGTGAAGATCGATGGTGTACTTCATGAATTCAGCTCCATTCCGGGCGTGAAGGAAGATGTGACCGAAATCATCATGAATCTGAAATCTCTTGCCATTAAGAATCACAGCAGTGACAATGAGCCGAAGACCGCATACATTGAGTGTGAGGGCAAAGGTGTTGTTACAGCAGCTGATATCCAGGCAGATCAGGATATTGAGATCATGAACCCGGATCAGGTGATCGCAACCCTGAACGGTGGAAAAGACTGCAGACTGGCCATGGAGCTTACCATTACCAAGGGACGTGGCTATATCAGTGCAGACAAAGGCAAAACCGATGACATGCCGATCGGTATGATCGCAGTGGATGCGATCTACACACCGGTAGACAGAGTCAACATGATCGTAGAGAATACACGAGTTGGTCAGGTAACTGACTTCGACAAGCTTACACTGGATGTATATACCAATGGAACACTTGATCCGGATGAGGCAGTCAGCCTTGCAGCAAAGGTTCTCAGCGAGCATTTAAACCTGTTCATTGATCTTTCCGAGAATGCTAAGACCGCAGAGGTTATGATCGAGAAAGAAGACAATGAGAAGGAAAAGGTTCTGGAGATGAGCATTGATGAGCTTGAGCTCTCTGTTCGTTCCTACAACTGCCTTAAGAGAGCCGGTATCAATACGGTTGAAGAATTATGCAACAAGACTTCTGACGATATGATGAAGGTTCGTAATCTGGGCCGCAAATCCTTAGAGGAAGTACTTGCAAAACTCAAAGAGCTGGGACTTCAGCTCCAGCCTACAGAGGAATAATCCGGAAACAGAGTAATGAGTGGGGTGTCAGCAGCAGGACAGTAAGACCGAACAAGCATGTCCTGGTGTCCCACAGATGGAGGATAATAAAATGGCAAAATATAGAAAATTAAGCAGAACATCTAACCAGAGAAAAGCACTTCTCAGAAATCAGGTTACAAACCTTCTTCATCACGGAAAGATCGTGACAACAGAAGCTAAGGCTAAAGAGATCCGTAAGATCGCTGAGGGACTTATCGCTATGGCTGTACGTGAGAAAGACAATTTCGAGACAGTTACAGTAACAGCTAAGGTTGCTCGTAAAGATGCTGACGGAAAACGTGTAAAAGAAGTCGTAGACGGCAAAAAGAAAACAGTTTACGATGAAGTTCAGAAAGAGATCAAGAAAGATGCTCCTTCCAGACTTCATGCACGTCGTGAGATGATGAAAGTTTTCTATCCTGTAACAGAGGTTCCTGCTAAGGGCGCTGGCAGAAAGAAAAATACAAAAGAAGTTGACATGGTTGACAAGATGTTCAGCGAGATTGCTCCGAAATACGCAGATCGTAACGGTGGTTACACAAGAATCGTTAAGATCGGACAGCGTAAAGGCGATGCAGCAATGGAAGTTCTTATCGAGCTTGTATAATTTACTTCTGACCGATTTAAAGGACATTTGCAGAAATGCAGATGTCCTTTTTTAATATTCCAAAAACTCGAAAAAATGCATAAATGGTGGGTTTTCGACCATAAATTACATTAAGATATCATAATTTGAATAACAAATCATGGTATAATATATAGAACAAAAAGTAACAATGATGGAGTAAAAGGGGATACATAAATATGACGATGATGACCATTGCCATTTGTGATGATATGCAGACGGATGCGAGAAAACTTCACAAACAGCTTGAGCGGATCGTTCCAGGGTCAGAAATTCGGATATTTAAAAGCGGCGAGCTTTTATTGGAAGAATTGGAAAAGAAAAGGAAACCTGAGGTAAGCTGAAAGACTTCGAAAAACAGCTTGACGACGGTACATTTTTGCGGTGTCATCAGAGCTTTATAGTAAATATGGAACGGGTCACAGGAGCTGAAAATGACAGCTTCCATATCGGAGAGCATGTAATACCGATCTCCCGATCCTATAATCGGAATGCACACGAGAAATATGATGAATATCTGAGGCTTCAGCAGGAATATGACGAGGAAGAAGAGGATTAACTTGATTATTATCCTTTTTTAGCGTACAATCGGTAATGTATGAAATACGACTACACGTATGCGAAAGGATGATAAACATGGTCGGTGGGACTTTTGGTATTACCGGACAGAAACAATATAGGAATGATTTGGGACAGGTTCCCGGATATGATAAATTTGCAGAAGATAAAAAGGAAAGCAGCGAGGAAATGTTTTCCTTTACGTCTTGTGCATTTTTTTGTTGCCTGAGATGATGCGACGTTTTATACTGACATTGGAAATACTGTTTGTATCACTTTTTCTTCTGGGAGGAAGTTTTCCGGAAACAGAAACTGCCCGGAATACATCAGGAGGATTTAGCTGGAAGGACTACAGGACCATTGCACATGCTCTGGGAGGTATGGACGGAAAGGATTACCTGAATTCCAGAGAGGGATTTCTGTTCATGTATGAACAGGGAGTTCGTCTTTTTGAATTGGATCTTTCCAGGACATCCGATGGAGTATGGGTCTGCAGGCATAACTGGAACGATCCCATGGGACAGTGGGATGGCAACGGAAAAAAAGTCCTTACAGAAAAGGAATTCAGACAAAGTAAAATATATGGGAAATACACCCCCATGACACTGGAGGATTTTTTCCTTCTTCTGAAAGATTATCCGGATGCATATGTGCTGATCGATTCCAAACAGTATTCTCTTCGCAATTATCAGAGAACACTGGAGGATTACAGTGATTATGTGGAAATTGCCAGGAATGCAGGTGCCGGTGAGACGCTGGATCGGATCATTCCGGAAATCTACAATGAAGCAATGTTTCCCGGAACGGCCATGCTCTATTCTTTTCCTTCCTATGTATATTCACTGTGGCAGGAGTATTCTGTGGAAGAGCTGGAGTATATTGCATCCTTCTGTAAAGAAAAGGAAATTCCGGCAGCAACAGTATACTGGGAGTATTGGTCAGAAGAAACGGAGAAGATCTTTGAAAAAAACGGGATCAGTCTGTATGTTTATACGGTTAATGACCGTGACCAGGCCAGAAGATACATTTCGCAGGGAGCAGAAGGAATCTGTACCGATTTCCTGACAGCGGAAGATCTGTGGTAAGAGAAATAAAAACAAAGGAATCAGAAGATTATGAAAATAAGAACAACCATTGCTGTGATGGCAGCAAAGATCACAGGACATGTCTGTAAGCTTATGGGCCGGCAGGGTGTGACCTGGGCCGGTAAGGTCGCGATGAAGATCTGTCCGGATATCCTGGAAGAGCTTTCTTCTCAGGTAAGAGAAAAAATATTTGTAGTATGCGGAACAAACGGAAAGACCACAACCAATAACATGCTGTGCGCAGGCCTTGAGGCAGAGGGAAAAAAGGTCATCTGCAATCATACCGGTTCAAACATGCTCAACGGAGTTGTGGCAGCCTTTGTATTGGGGGCAAAATTCAGCGGAAAACTGGATGCGGATTATGCCTGTATCGAGGTGGATGAGGCATCCACAAGACATGTGTTCACAAGGATCAGACCGGATTATATGGTTATGACCAATCTGTTCCGTGATCAGCTGGACCGTTATGGCGAGATCGATATCACTATGAACATCCTGGAAGAAATGATGAAAAAGGTTCCGGATATGAAGGTCATTGTCAATGGTGATGATGCACTGTCTGCATATCTTGCCATGGACTGCGGAAATCCTTTTGTAACCTACGGGATCAGCAAACCGGTGATCGAGAACAAAACAAACGAGATCCGTGAGGGCCGGTTCTGTAAGTGCTGTGGAGAAAGGCTGATCTACAGCTTCTATCATTACAGTCAGCTGGGAGACTACAGATGTCCGAAATGCGGCTTTAAACGTCCGGAGATCGACTTTGATGCCACAGATGTGAAGGTGGATGATCAGATTGCCTTTACAGTGGAGGATAAACGGATCGTGGCCAATTATAAGGGATTCTATAATGTGTATAATATTCTGGCTGCCTATGCGGGAATTCGTACCGCAGGCTTTAAGGCGGAGCATTTTAATGAGATGCTCCGGAAGTTTAATCCGGAAAACGGACGCAATGAACAGTTTCGGATCAAGGGCACCAGTGTTGTTCTGAATCTTGCCAAGAATCCGGCCGGTTTTAACCAGAACATTTCAGCTGTGATGCAGGACGGATCACCAAAGGATATCATCATTGTGATCAATGATAATGCACAGGATGGAAAAGATATCTCCTGGCTCTGGGATGTGGATTTTGATCTTTTCGGAGGGGACAATATCAATTCCATCACAGTCAGTGGTATCCGGTGTCAGGATATGCGCCTCCGTCTGAAATATGTGGATATCCCGTCCATGCTGGAAAATGATGTGGAGACAGCCATCCGCAAACGAATCGGGGATGGATGCGGCAATCTTTATGTACTTGTAAATTATACGGCGCTGTTTGGCACCAGAAATATCCTGAAGAAACTGGAGGGTGAGAAATGAAGATAACGATAGGGCATTTATATCCGGATCTTCTGAACCTTTACGGTGACAGAGGAAATATCCAGTGTCTGATGAAGCGCTGTCTCTGGAGAGGAATCGAGGCAGAAACCATAGCTTATGAACTGGATGACAGAATCGATTTTTCCAAACTGGATATCGTACTTCTTGGCGGTGGCTCCGACAGAGAACAGATGCTGGTATGTGAAAAGCTGAAGGAAATCCAGAAGGATTTCAAGGCGTATGTGGAAGACAATGGAGTTGTGATCGCAATCTGTGGAGGGTATCAGCTCCTTGGAAATTATTATAAGACGGATCAGGGAATGATCGAGGGTCTGAAGCTTGTAGATATGAGCACTGAGCAGGGAAAAGGCCGCCTTATTGGAAACATTGTGATGCAGAGCGATCTTTTTGATATGCCCATCGTAGGTTTTGAAAATCATGGAGGGCGTACCACCATCGGAAACAACAGATCCCTGGGAAAGGTTCTGTCAGGATACGGAAATGACGGACAATCCGGTGAGGAAGGGGTTGTATACAAAAATGTGATCGGTACGTATCTTCACGGACCGCTTCTTCCCAAGAACCCGCAGCTTGCAGATCTTCTGATCAGCCGTGCACTGGAAAAGAAATACGGTAAAAAGATCGAACTTGAGAAACTGGACGACAGCGAGGAACAGGAGGCAAACTCCTATATTTTCCATCGCTTTGTAAAAAACGAAGGATAAGAGGGCAGTATGGCAAAATCAAACAATCAGAAGGCGAAGATCCTGTACCTTGAAAAAATGCTGCGGGAAACAGGGGAGCATCGGGTAATATCTATGCAGAAGATCCTTGAGAATCTTGAGAAACAGGGAATCCGTGCAGAGCGAAAGAGCATTTATGATGATGTGGAGGTATTACGTTCTTTTGGAATGGATATCCGTTATACAAGAGAACGGCCGGGTGGGTATTATCTTGCCGGTGAGAGTGCCGGAGAGGAACAGCCGTCTGAAGAACCCGGGCTGACTGCGGAAGCTAAGGAGATTCATGAAACTAAAGATATTCATGAGACCTCTGTGGCAGGTTACCGGAAGCTTCTTGAGGCTTCAGCCGGAACCATAAAAAAAGAAATAAAACTTCTCTGTACTGGAGCTGTACAGGCGGAGGTGCGTGACTTTTTCGGCACAGATGCAGAATATAAGATGAAAGATAGCGGAGATCTGACGGTAACTGCAGAGCTTCCGGAAAATGGAAAATTCTACGGCTGGCTGACCGGGATGGGCGGCAGTGTACGTATCCTGAAACCCAAGAAATCTGCAGCCGCCTACAGAGACTATCTGAAATCACTGGCAAAGGACTATAAAGGCTTATAGGAGAGATTTGATCATGAAGAAAAAAACAGCAATCCTGCTTGTGGGAGCTTTTGTCTTTACAGCAGCCTTTTCCGGCTGTGGAAAAAACAAAGAGGCGACAGAGGCAGCCAATGAAAGTGTGGAGTCTGAAGACCCGGAAGGAAAAGCCAAAAACAGCAATGATGCAGAGGAAGAAGAAAAAGAAGAAGCAAAAGAAACTGCGGCAGCAGATAAGAAAGTAGGTGTGTTTCTGCCTTCATCAGCAGATGATCCCCGTTGGTCTGCTGATGGAGAAACTCTTCAGAATACACTGGAAGATGATGGATATGATGCAGAGATATTTTGGGCAGATGAAGACAGTGATACGCAGGTATCACAGATCCAGTCCATTCTGGACGATGAAGAGCTTTCTGCACTTGTCATCGCACCTTCAGATGCTTACAGCCTGAACGATGTGCTGGAGCAGGTGTATGAGAAATCTATCCCTGTGATTTCTTACGATCAGCTGATCATGGATACAGATAAGGTCAACTATTATGTTACCTTTAATACAAGAAAAGCCGGAAAAATGGTGGGAGATTCCATCATAAAAAAAATGGATCTGGAGAAAGCCCGGGAAGAAAAGAAAACTCTGACCATTGAGTTCCTTATGGGCTCTCCGGATGATCGTGACGCACTGTTCTTTTATAATGGCGTGATGGAGAAGCTTCAGGAATATTTCGACGACGGAACACTGGTATGTACTTCAGGAAAGCTGACCTTTGATGATACTGCAGTGATGCGTTCCGGAAGAAATACCGCAAAGAATGATATGGCGGAGATCCTTTCTCAGAGTTATACAGAGGGTGCGCCGGATATTATCTGCACAGGTGCCGACGACCTTGCACTTGGGGCTGTGGATGCCCTGGAGGATGCAGGACATGTGTCTGGAGAGGATGGTTGGCCTATGATCACAGGAGGCGGCTGTGAGGCAGAAGCAGTGACCGCTGCGATCCAGGGAAAGATTGAGGATGATCTGCTGTTTGATAACCGTGTACTGGCACATGACTGTGTGACGATGGTGGATGCTCTTCTGAAAGGGGAGAAGCCGGAGATCTCCGATTATGAGCAGTATGACAACGGGACCAAGATCGTGGGAACTGTGACCAGTGATATCCAGCTGATCGATGCAGATAATTATCAGATGCTTGTGGATGACGGATATTATGAAGAAAAAGAGATCATGCCGGAGGCAACTGCCACACCAACGCCGACAGTGACATCGGAAGCTACGGTGACGGAAGAACCGGATATAGATGAAAATACACCGGAAGCTGCATCGGCTTCATCGGAAAAGGAAGAAACGGAAATTTCCGGAACACCGACACCGGAGGAAACAGTAACTCCGACACCTTCAGAGAAAGCGGAAAAGGGTGCAGATGCATAGATCAGAAATGATATCATGATCTGGCTGTGATAAAAATAAAAATACTCCCGGAAACAATGTATATAAGTTTCCAGGAGTATTTTTTATGATAAATCTTATTCACGGAAAGTAAGTTTGCCATCAGCAATGGAATCAATGATAGCAAGGGATTCCAGATGGATACCCATGTCACGGATGGTCTGTCCGCCGGACTGGAAGCCTTTTTCGATAACGATTCCGGCTCCTTCAAGAGTTGCGCCGGATTTCTTAACGATGTCGATCAGACCGAGAAGTGCACAGCCATTGGCAAGAAAATCATCGATCAGGAGTACGTGATCTTCCGGTCCGAGAAATTTCTTGGAAAGGATCACATCGTAAACTTTCTTGTGGGTGAAAGACTCTACCTTGGTGGTGTACATCTCGCCGTCAAGGTTCACACTCTGTGCTTTCTTGGCAAATACAACCGGTACATGGAAATACTGTGCCGCAATACAGGCAATACCGATACCGGAAGCCTCGATGGTAAGGATCTTGGTGATTGGACAGTGGTCAAAACGTTTCTTGAATTCTTTGCCGACCTCGTTGATCAGGTCAATATCCATCTGATGATTCAGGAAGCTGTCCACTTTTAAAATATTTCCTTCTTTTACTACGCCGTCTGTCAGAATTCTGTCTTTTAAAAGCTGCATGAAATTTATCTCCTTTGATTTATCACATTAATATATGTTTACTGCCCACGGACAGAGCAGTAATATTTTTAATATGTATCATACGACAATATTTGCGTGAGTGCAATTATTTTTGACAAAAAAACATAAAATTATTATAATGGATAGGATGACTAAGAAAGGAACAGGCACAGATGAAAGAGTACGAAGTAATCTGGGAAATTTTTAACAAATGTCCGAGAAATCAGATGCGTGATGTATTTGTGGAAGAAGTGGAGATTGCAGATCCGGAAGCGTATGTGAAACAGAAATTTCAGGGGAAGGATGTCTCCTACGAGAAGACAGTAATGGAAGACGGAACCATCATTTTTGACATTCAGACATCTATGATCCGGCAGCGCTGTTCTTTCACGGAGATCTGAAGGAGGAAATACACATGAAAGAAACACATGTGCACGTTCTCGAGGATGGAACCGTTCTTGAACATACCCACGGGGAACAGGAACATGTGCATACTCACGATGGCACACATCCTCATCATCACAGCCACGCACAGACCAAGGCCGTACTCAACAGACTTTCCAGGGCCATCGGGCATATGGAATCCATTAAGCGTATGGTGGAGGAAGGACGTGACTGCAGCGAAGTGCTGATCCAGCTGTCAGCCGTAAAATCTGCGATCAATAATACAGGCAAGATCATCCTGCAGGATCATATAGAACACTGCATCGTGGATGCAGTGGAGCATGGAGACAGGGATGCTATCAAGGAACTGGAAAAAGCGATCGACAGATTTATGAAGTAAGGTAAGGAGTTCATGAGAGATCGTGAATGAGAAAAATACACGGACAGAGAGCCAGTTCTGTCTGTGTAAATACAAAGAATGAGAGGAATCTATTATGGCAAAAGAGTGTAGCAATACATCCTGCAACAAATCAAGCTGTGAAGGCTGCGGACAGAAACAGCCCCAGAGCCTCATGGCAGAACCAAATGTTTTTTCTGACGTAAAACATGTGATCGGAGTTGTCAGCGGAAAGGGAGGCGTGGGTAAATCCTTCGTAACAGGCTCCTTGGCAAACCTGATGGCTTCCAAGGGATATAAAGTGGGCATTATGGATGCTGATATCACCGGTCCGTCCATCCCGAAGATGTATGGCATCAAGGGCAATGCACAGGGCAGTGACAATGGGATATATCCGATGCCAACTGCAAACGGAATCGAGGTTATGTCTGTAAACCTTCTTCTCCCGGATGAGGAGACACCGGTGATCTGGAGAGGTCCGGTCCTTGCAAATATGGTAAAACAGTTCTGGAGTGATGTGATCTGGGGTGAATTGGATTATCTTTTTGTAGATATGCCGCCAGGAACCGGAGATGTTCCGCTGACAGTATTCCAGTCCCTGCCGATCGAGGGTGTCGTGATCGTTACTTCTCCGCAGGATCTGGTCCGCATGATCGTCAAGAAGGCCTATAACATGGCTGATATGATGAAGGTTCCGGTCCTTGGAATCGTGGAGAACTATAGCTATGTGAAATGTCCGGACTGCGGAAAAGAGATCAAGGTCTTTGGCGAGAGCCATATCGATGAGATCGCTGCAGAACTGAAGGTTCCGGTCCTGGGCAAGATGCCGATTGACGTGAAGCTTGCAGAGCTTGCAGACAGCGGTCTGTTCAGTAAGATCGAGAATGAGTATATCACTGCGGCAGCAGACGTGATGCCGAAGGCTGAAGCGTAAGTAATAAGAATAATATCTGACCGATATCAATAACAGAAAAGACCACCGGAATTGAGTACATAAGGATCGTAATAACCTTATGGCAGATTCCGGTGGCTTTTTTTACTGAATCAGGGAAGTATCCTGCTTCGATCGCGAAAAGCAGTAAGCGGCAGGAACTTGATCGTATCAGATCTGGGAAAAATATTTAAGAAAGCACTGGGCAGCCTGGGAAAGCTGCAGTGCTTCATGATGAGCGATCACGGCACTTCTTGCGGGCAGAGGTGTTTTCAGATGGACAGGTTCCAGACCCGGACGGTTGCGGAGCATATAATCCGGGATACAGGCAATACCAAGTCCGATCTCTGCAAGATCGATCAGCAGATCGTTGCTGTTCAGTTCAACCTCCGGCAGCAGCTTCAGTCCCTGGGCTGCAAACACCTGATGAAGATATTCGCTGGTGGTACTCTTTGGAGCGAGCATCAGGATGGGATAATCCAGAAGATTTTCCATGGAAAGAGGCGATTTGCCCATGGTGAAATAGTCCGGATTTGCCACGAAGATATCCCGGAATTCCAGCACAGTCTGAAGCTTGGTGTGGGCTGAAAGCCGGGAATTCGGGTAGTTGGTGACGATCAGCTCAGCCTGGCCGTTTTCCAGAAGCTCCGCACATCCGATGGAGGTACTGTTGATGATCTTGATCCGTACCTCCGGATGATCCTTGTGGAAACGGCGGAGATAGGGGATGAGAAAATAGCGGCACAGAGTATCGCTGGCACCGATCCGCAGCTGACCGGTAAGATTTCCTTCTCCGGAAAGGACAGCCTCTCCCTCGTTTAGCATGGAAAGGGCCGGCTTTACATGCTGGAGAAGAAGCTCTCCCTCCGGAGTCAGGATGACCCGTTTGGTGCTGCGCACAAACAGAGTATGGCCCAGCTTTTTTTCAAGGTTTTTGACGGCCTGGCTTACTGCAGACTGTGAGATAAAAAGCTGTCTGGAAGCCTCCGAAAAGCTCAGCGTCGTGGCCACGTAATAAAACACTTTGTAAAGTTCAAGATTGATATCCATATGTGAAAAATCCTCCGCTTATAAATGATATAAGATATATTAATTTTACTAATGATATTTCCTATGATACTATATTTTCAGCAGAAAAGAAAGACTGAAATGCTTTCTGCACGTTTACCATCCTTATTATCGGATATAGAGAAAGGAGCCTTCTATGAGCAACGTAAGACGTGTGTATGTAGAAAAGAAACCTGCCTTTGCAGTAAAAGCAAAGGAACTGAAACATGAGATCAAACATTATCTTGGTATCAGCACTGTGACAGCAGTCCGTGAGCTGATCCGTTATGACGTGGAGAATATCTCCGATGAAGTATTTGAGAAAGCCTGCAAGACCGTATTTGCAGAGCCGCCGGTAGATGATCTGTATCTTGAAAAATTTGATGTGGCAGAGGGCGCACGTGTATTTTCCGTAGAATTCCTTCCTGGACAGTTTGACCAGAGAGCCGATTCTGCAGTGCAGTGTGTACAGTTCCTGGATGAGAATGCAGCACCGATCATCCGTTCAGCAACTACTTATGTAATCGAAGGAAACGTTACAGATGCAGAGTTTGAGGCAATCAAACATCACTGCATCAACCCTGTGGATTCCCGTGAGACAGGTCTTGAGAAGCCGGAAACACTGGTAACAGTATTCCCGGATCCTGAGGATGTGAAGATTTTTGACGGATTCAAGGATATGGCTGAGGCTGATCTGAAGGAGCTGTACGCTTCTCTGAACCTCGCCATGACATTTAAGGACTTCCAGCATATCCAGAATTATTTCAGAAATGAAGAGAAACGCGATCCTTCCATGACAGAGATCCGTGTTCTGGATACCTATTGGTCTGATCATTGCCGTCATACTACTTTCTCCACAGAGCTTACCAGCGTGAAGTTTGACGAAGGTGATTATAAGACTCCTATTGAAAAAACATACAAAGAATATCTGGATGCCCATAAGGATATGTACAAGGGCCGTGATGATAAGTTTGTCTGCCTGATGGATCTTGCACTTATGGCAATGAAGAAACTGAAAGCAGAAGGCAAGCTTGTAGACCAGGAAGAGTCTGATGAGATCAATGCCTGCAGTATCGTGGTACCGGTGGACGTGGACGGGAAAGAAGAAGAGTGGCTGATCAACTTCAAGAACGAGACACACAACCATCCGACGGAGATCGAGCCTTTTGGTGGTGCGGCAACCTGCCTTGGTGGAGCCATTCGTGATCCGCTTTCCGGACGTACCTATGTATACCAGGCAATGCGTGTAACCGGTGCGGCTGATCCGACCGTATCCGTAAAAGAAACTCTGAAAGGCAAACTTCCGCAGAAGAAACTTGTCCGCAGCGCAGCTCACGGTTACAGCTCCTACGGAAACCAGATCGGTCTTGCAACCGGTTCTGTAAAAGAAATCTATCATCCGGACTACGTTGCAAAACGTATGGAGATCGGTGCGGTTATGGGTGCTGCCCCGAGACGTGCGGTTATCCGTGAGAATTCCGATCCTGGAGATATCATCATCCTTCTTGGAGGACGTACCGGCCGTGACGGTATCGGCGGTGCTACCGGTTCTTCCAAGGTCCACACAGAGGCTTCCATCGAGGTCTGCGGCGCAGAGGTGCAGAAAGGTAACGCACCGACAGAGCGTAAGATCCAGAGAATGTTCCGCAGAGAGGAAGTCAGCCATATCATCAAGAAATGTAACGACTTTGGCGCAGGCGGTGTTTCCGTTGCCATCGGCGAGCTGGCACCGGGACTTCAGATCGACCTCGACAAGGTTCCGAAAAAATACGCAGGTCTTGACGGCACTGAGATCGCCATCTCTGAGTCTCAGGAGCGTATGGCTGTTGTAGTTGACCCGAAAGATGTGGATACTTTCCTGAAATTTGCAAATGAAGAGAATCTCGAGGCAATTCCGGTTGCAGTTGTAACGGAGGAGCCACGCCTTGTCCTTAACTGGAGAGGAAAAGAGATCGTAAATATCTCCCGTGCATTCCTGGATACCAACGGTGCACATCAGGAGACCTCCGTTGAGGTTGAGATCCCGTCAAAGGACGGAAATCTTTTCGAGGAACGTCCGGATGTAACAGATGTAAAGAAAAAATGGATGGATACTCTTGCTGACCTGAATGTATGCTCACAGAAGGGTCTTGTGGAGATGTTTGACGGCTCCATCGGCGCAGGCAGTGTATTTATGCCTCACGGTGGCAAATATCAGCTGACAGAGACACAGTCCATGGTTGCAAAGGTTCCGGTACAGAACGGAAAAACAGAGACTGTTACCATGATGAGCTACGGCTTTGATCCATACCTTTCCTCATGGAGTCCGTATCATGGAGCTGCCTACGCAGTAACCGAGTCTGTTGCCAAGATCGTTGCAACCGGTGGTGACTATAAGAAGATCCGTTTCACCTTCCAGGAATACTTCCGTCGTATGACAGAAGATCCTAAGAGATGGAGCCAGCCGTTCTCCGCACTGCTTGGCGCTTATGCGGCACAGATCGGATTCGGCCTTCCTTCCATCGGCGGTAAGGACAGTATGTCCGGAACCTTCAATGACATTGATGTTCCTCCGACACTGGTGTCCTTCGCAGTGGATGTTGCAAAGGTAAAAGATGTGATCACACCGGAGCTCAAAAAAGCAGGAAGCAAGCTGGTATGGCTCCGTGCACCGAAGGATTCCTATGATCTTCCGGATTATCCGGCTCTTATGGAGCAGTATGATAAATTACACCAGGATATCCAGGCAGGCCGTGTGATCTCCGCATATGCACTTGACCGTCATGGAATCGCTGCTGCAGTCAGCAAGATGGCCTTTGGTAACGGCATGGGTGTAAAGATCGAGCATAACCTTGATCCAAGAGATTTCTTTGCTCCGGCATTCGGCGATATCATCTGTGAGGTTCCGGATGGAAAAGTCGGTGAGCTTGCCATTACCTATACTGTGATCGGTGAGGTTACGGATAATGCGAAGTTCACCTACGGTGATACAGAGATCACTCTGAAAGAGGCGCTTTCCACATGGGAAGGAACTCTGGAGAATGTATTTAAAACAGCAGCAGGAACCGAGGACGTCAAGGCAGATGACGGTTCCCTTTACAAAGCAGACAGCATCTATGTATGCAAACATAAGGTTGCAAAACCGCGTGTATTTATTCCGGTATTCCCTGGAACAAACTGCGAGTATGACAGCACCCGTGCATTTGAGAGAGCAGGCGCTGAGGTAGACGTAAAGGTATTCAAGAACCTTACAGCAGAAGATATCCATGATTCTGTAGAGCTCTTTGAGAAAGCCATCGATCAGGCACAGATGATCATGTTCCCGGGCGGCTTCTCAGCCGGAGATGAGCCGGATGGATCCGCGAAATTCTTTGCTACCGCGTTCCAGAACGAGAAGATCAAGGAGGCAGTTATGAAGCTCCTCAATGAGCGTGACGGTCTTGCTCTTGGTATCTGCAACGGATTCCAGGCACTGATCAAACTGGGACTGGTACCGTACGGTGAGATCTGCGGACAGAAAGAGGATTCTCCGACACTGACCTACAACACCATCGGACGCCACGTATCCAAGATGGTTTACACCAAGGTTGTCAGCAACAAGTCTCCATGGCTTCAGAAAGCACAGCTTGGCGGCGTATACTGTAATCCGGCTTCTCATGGTGAGGGACGTTTTGTCGCAAACGATGAGTGGCTGAAGAAACTCAAGGAAAACGGACAGATCGCAACAGAGTATGTACCGGTAGATGAGACTGGATATGAGGGTGAGTTTAACGTAAACGGCTCTTATATGAACATCGAGGGAATCACAAGCCCGGATGGACGTGTTCTCGGAAAGATGGCACACAGTGAGCGTCGTGACGCAGGCGTTGCTGTCAATATCTACGGAGAGCAGGATATCAAGATTTTTGAATCTGGTGTTGAGTACTTCAGATAATACCAGGGGGAAAAGGTCAAAAAGTCGTTCGTGCTTGCACGATAAGACTTTTGAACTTGGACCCCGCCAAACATGAGGAAGTAGCAATTTACGTAGTAAATTAGCGGATTCCGAATGTTTGAGGATTGCGTGAGCTGCGTGCAGCGGAGCAATCCGGGAGTATCAAGTTATGGGCAATACTTTGCCCATAACATCCTTACAGTGGCAGGGGATTTCAGACCTCCCTGCCACTGTAAAAATACAAAAAAGCATATATTTTTTAAAAAATTAAAAAAAGTGAAAAAAACTGTTGACACAAGTCACAAACCATTATATAATAGCAAAGCGAGTTGCGGAACGGAAGAGTTCCTAAGACGAACAACTGTTATGGGATCTTAGCTCAGCTGGGAGAGCATCTGCCTTACAAGCAGAGGGTCATAGGTTCGAGCCCTATAGGTCCCATACATGAAAAGAATATGGCGAGATAGCTCAGTTGGCTAGAGCACACGGTTCATACCCGTGGTGTCGAGGGTTCGAATCCCCCTCTCGCTATTTAACAAAAGGTCTGAAGATTCAATTTTATTGGGTTTTCGGACTTTTTTTGTTATAAAATTCCGGCTGCCTGTGGTAAGACCATATGTGAAAAGTTAAGATTGACATTTTACATCGTTTTTTTTATCATAGTAAAAGAATAGACATAACGAATCATTTCGGGAAATGAGGATTGTATAATGAAAAAAAGAATGCTTTTTGTTTTCAACCCCAAAGCAGGAAAAGGAAGAATCAAGATGCATCTGCTGGACATTGTGGATATCTTTAATAAAGGTGGGTACGAAGTGATCATCCGTGCCACGCAGGGACCGAAGGATGCTTATGAACAGGTGAAGGAATATGCAGATCAGGTAGATCTGATCGCCTGCAGTGGAGGTGACGGTACACTGGATGAGGTGGTTACCGGAATCGTGGAAGTGGGCAGCCAGACACCGATCGGGTATATCCCTGCAGGAAGCACCAATGATTTTGCCAACAGTCTGTTTATGCCGAAGAGTATGACTGCAGCTGCCTCCATGATCATGGAGGAGCAGATCTATCACTGTGACATCGGTAAATTTAATAACCAGACATTTGCCTATGTGGCTGCGTTTGGACTGTTTACCAATGTTTCCTATGAGACAGACCAGGATCTGAAAAATATCCTGGGACATGTTGCCTATGTGCTGGAAGGGATGAAGCAGCTTTTTGAGGTGAAATCCTATCATCTGAAGGTAACCTCCGATGAGCTGACTGTGGAGAATGATTTTATCTACGGTATGATCAGCAATTCCAGATCTGTAGGCGGATTTAAGAATCTTACCGGAAAAAACGTGGATATGAATGACGGACTGTTTGAGGTGACACTGATCACCAATCCGAAGAATCCGCTGGAGCTTCAGGAGATCATGACTGCGCTTCTTACTGCAGAGGATAATACAGATCTGATCTATTCTTTTAAGTCTGCGCATGTTGTGATAGAGTCAGAGGAGGCTGTTCCGTGGACGCTGGATGGAGAGTTCGGTGGAGATCAGACCCGTGTGGAGATCGATAATCTTCATGAGGCCATGAACCTTTATCTTACCAGCAGTAAGAAACAGAAAAAAAGCCGGTTGAACCAGAAAATGCAGGAGATCAAGGAGATTACCCAGAAGAGCGAAGAATGATCCGAGTATCCGAAGACAAGGTGATCATACAGAGGTGAAAATGTCTTTCCTCATAAGAAAGACTGGATATACAGGAACGAAAAGGAGGAAGAAATGGGAGATTATATCAACGTAAAGGAAATCTTTGGCTGCGATGTATTTAACGATTCTGTTATGCAGGACCGTTTGCCGAAGAAGGTATACCGCGAACTGAAAAAGACAATAGAAGAGGGTAAGGAGCTGTCCATGGAGATCGCTGATGTGGTTGCACATGAGATGAAGGAATGGGCTATTGAGAAAGGTGCTACTCATTATTGTCACTGGTTTCAGCCGCTGACAGGTGTTACTGCCGAGAAACATGACGCATTTGTCACAGCGCCAAGAGAGGACGGCAAGGTACTCTTAAGCTTTTCTGGCAAGGAGCTGATCAAGGGTGAGCCGGATGCATCCTCATTTCCATCCGGAGGACTTCGTGCAACATTCGAGGCAAGAGGCTATACAACATGGGATTGTACATCACCTGCCTTTGTACGTCATGACGCAGCCGGCGGGATCTTATGTATCCCCACAGCATTCTGCTCCTACACAGGAGAGGCGCTTGACCAGAAAACACCGCTTCTTCGTTCCATGGAAGCGGTCAATACACAGGCGCTTCGACTTCTTCGCCTTTTCGGAAATACAACATCAAAAAAAGTAACTCCTTCCGTTGGAGCTGAGCAGGAGTATTTCCTGGTTGATAAGGAGAAATGGCTCCAGAGAAAAGATCTGATCTATACAGGAAGAACTCTTTTCGGTGCTATGCCGCCGAAGGGACAGGAGATGGATGACCATTATTTCGGAACCATCCGTCAGAGAATCTCCGCATACATGAAGGAAGTCAACGAGGAGTGCTGGAAGCTGGGCGTAACAGCAAAGACACAGCACAATGAGGTTGCACCTGCACAGCATGAGCTGGCACCGATTTTTGAGGACTGCAACAAGGCAACAGACCATAACCAGCTAATTATGGAGGCAATGAAGCGAATTTCCGGACACCATGATATGACCTGCCTGCTGCACGAAAAGCCCTTCGCAGGCGTGAACGGCAGCGGCAAGCATGTAAACTGGTCTCTGAGCACGGATGATGGGCAGAATCTGCTTGATCCTGGGAAAACACCGCATGAAAATGCACAGTTCCTTGTATTTCTGTGCGCGATTATCAAGGGTGTGGATGAATACCCTGAGCTGCTGCGCCTTTCTGCAGCCAACCCCGGCAACGATCATCGTCTCGGCTCGCAGGAGGCACCGCCGGCAATCATTTCCATCTTTCTTGGCGATCAGCTGCAGGATATTTTCGACCAGATTGAGCATGGCGAAGCAACGAGCAGCCTGCAGGGCGGCAGAATGAGAGTTGGTGTAAACACGCTGCCTGCACTGAAAAAGGACGCAACGGACAGAAACAGAACCTCTCCCTTCGCCTTTACAGGGAATAAATTTGAATTCCGTATGCCGCCTTCCTCTGCATCTATTTCCGGTCCGAATTTCTCCCTGAACACGATTGTGGCAGAGGAGCTGCAGAAATTTGCGGATGAGCTGGAGCAGGCAGAGGATTTCAACGCGGCAGTGCATGAGCTGGTACGCAGAACCTATGTGGAGCATAAAAGAGTCATTTTTGACGGCAATGGCTATTCTGAGGAATGGCTGGAGGAAGCGACACGCAGAGGGCTGCCCAATATTACCAATTCCGTGGATGCGGTACAGGCATTTCTGGATGATAAGGTGGTTGAGCTGTTCGGCAAGCATGGCGTTCTGAGCAGCATCGAATTGCAGGCAAGAGCGGAAATCCGCTATGAGGCCTATATCAAGCAGATTAACATTGAAGCAAAAACCATGCTTGATATGGCATCCAAGCAGATTCGTCCTGCGGTTGTGAAATATGCAGGGGAGGTTGCACAGGCGATTATCGCCATGAAGGCTGTCGGCATGGATACCACCGCACAGGAAGAACTTTTGCAGGATATCAATGAAAATCTGAAGCTGCTCCACGAAAAGCTGAAGGTTCTTGAAGAAGAAACCGAGCGCGCAGGGGCGTTGCAGGAGGATAACAAAACACAGGCATTCTTCTATCGTGACCATGTATTCAAAGCAATGAAGGAGCTGCGAGAGCCTGCCGACCGGTTGGAGCTGCTGGTGGATGAAAACAGCTGGCCTCTCCCGACCTATGGGGAGCTGCTTTTCAACGTATAAGCTTATTGTATGACAAGTTAAGAGCAAAATAAAAAAGGAACCACGTTTTTTTAAATGTATTTTTGAAGAAACGTGGTTTTTTCGCGCTTATCGACACTTTTTTGACAGACAAAGAATGATATTATTTGTATGACAAGTATCGAATAAATGCAAA
>OJRW01001373.1_pt1 | contig 19733 bp, 14 predicted proteins | sample 1599231 | NCBI WGS metagenome assembly OJRW01 (sample SAMN04168656, study PRJEB22393) | human gut metagenome | biome: human gut microbiome; feature: stool | host: Homo sapiens | collected 2014-03-17
AGATGAACTATCTGGCATCCCCGCCGCTCGTCATCGCCTATGCGCTCGCAGGCACCATGGATTTTGATTTTGAAACCCAGCCGCTTGGCAAGGATTCGGACGGCAATGATGTGTATCTGAAGGATATCTGGCCCACCAATAGCGAAGTCGCTTCCGTGGTGGATGGTACCGTCAGCCGTGAGATGTTCCTGAAGGATTACGCTTCCGTATTCGAAGGCGACCGTCGTTGGAAAGGACTTGACGTTCCTGAAGGCGAACTGTTCGCATGGAATGAGGATTCCACCTATGTGCGTAAGCAGACGTTCTTCGATGGCATGAAGGCCACTCCGGATCCCGTCGAAGACATTCATGGCGCCCGCGTGCTCGCGCTGCTCGGTGATTCCGTGACCACCGACCATATTTCTCCGGCCGGCGCGTTCAAAGCTTCCAGTCCTGCTGGCAAATACCTGACCGACCGCGGCGTCGAACCGAAGAACTTCAACTCCTATGGTTCCCGTCGAGGCAACCATGAGGTCATGGTACGTGGCACGTTCGGCAATATCCGACTGCGCAACCAGTTGCTCGCGTCCGTGGGAGAAGAGGTCACTCCGGGCGGTTTCACCTACGATTTCCTCGACCAGAAGCCGACCACCATTTTCGAGGCGTCCCGAGACTACATCGAACACGATGTGCCTCTGGTGGTACTTGCCGGTAAGGAATATGGCACCGGCTCCTCACGTGATTGGGCCGCCAAGGGAACCGTCATGCTGGGCGTCCAAGCCGTTATCACCGAAAGCTTCGAACGTATCCACCGTTCGAACCTGATCGGCATGGGCGTGCTGCCGTTACAGTTCCCCGCAGGCGAATCCTATGAGAGCCTCGGCCTTGACGGTACTGAAACATACGATATTGCCGGCGTTGAAGAACTCAACAATGGTATTATTCCGAAGACAGTGCATGTCACTGCCACCCACGAAGATGGTTCCGCAACCGAATTCGACGCGGTCGTGCGCATCGACACCCCAGGTGAGGCCGACTACTACCGCAACGGAGGCATCCTCCAGTATGTGCTGCGCAATCTCATGAAATAAATAATCACATGATTGAGATCAGCAAATAACAAAGCCCGTGTCACACTGTGCAATGCAGTATGACACGGGCTTTGTTGATGAGATTTTTTAGCCCGCAAACCCGGTATTTCAATGACGGGTTAGGGCGTACCGAAGTTTGCGTATGGTAGCGGATGTGCTACGATTATTCCCATGGGCGCAAGCGATGAACGGTTCGCACATGGTAGGACTTCGGTATACAATCTGAACTACCACATCATCTGGTGCACGAAATACCGTCGCAAGGTGCTTAAGAACGGAATCGACTCGGATTTGAAGACGATTCTTAGGGAGATAGCCGACGAGCACGGCTACCGCATTCCCCGCATGGAGGTCGGCTTGGACGACCACATCCACCTGTTCGTGTCAGCGCCACCGAAAATCAGCGTGAGCAGCATCGTCAAACAGTTGAAGGGCACATCCAGTCTCCGACTGTTCGCCATGCACCCCGAACTGAAAAGCCAATACTGGAAACGCAAGGGCGAACGGAGCCTGTGGTCGCCCAGCTATTTCGCGGAAAGCATCGGCTCGGTCAACGAGCGGGCGGTGGCCAAATACATCGACGACCAACGGTCGAAGGAGCGTGAATCACAATGACCATGCGCAAGGTGGCGCAGCGCATACCGTTCACGCCGTCCAGGACTCAGGCCGCGTTGCTGGAACGGTGTTTCGGCGACAGGCGTTTCGCCTACAACCAGCAGGTCGAGGCGTTCAACGCGTACGACAGGGAGACGAACCCGAACCCCGAGTATCCGGACGTGACCGGCATGAAGAACGCGAACGGGTGGCTCAGGGACAGTCCGATCCCGTCGAGCGCGTTGAGCAACGCCATCATGGACTTCCGCAAGGCGCGGTCGGCGTACTTTCGCAAGGCCCAGTACGGGAAGCATCGTCCCCGTTTCGCCTCACGGAACGACAACATCCAATCGTTCCGCAATGCCATGCCGATACGCCGTATGGACGGCAACCGGTACCCGTTGTCCAGGAAGCTTGGCTCGGTGCGCATACGCAAACGCGACCGGCTGCGTTATCCGATCGAGAACCTGTCCAGCTGGACGGTGAAACGTGAGAACCGGACGTACTGTCTCGTGCTCCTGTTCGACGTGGACATCCAGCCGAAAACGCAGGCCGAGGGCCGTATCGGCATCGACTTGGGCGTCAAGGATCTCCTCACGCTGTCCACCGGCGAGAAGATCGACTATCCGAACCGGCTGCGCCGATTGGAGGAGGATGTCAGACGGGAGCAGCGCAAACTGTCCCGTCGGACGAAAGGGTCGAACAACTACCGCAGGCAGAGGGCGATCGTGGCCAAGGCGTACGCCAGGCTCCGCCACTACCGCGATGACTTCCAGCACCAACTGTCCCACAGGCTGATAGAAGAGAACCAATTCATCGGCATGGAGACCCTGATGGTACGGAACATGACGCGGAAGGCGAAGAAGAACGCTGAAGGCATACGCAACGGCCAGTCACGCAAACGCGCGATGAACCGTTCCATACTCCGCGACGGGTGGAGCGGCCTCGTGGACAAGCTCTCCTACAAGGCGGAATGGTATGGTCGCATCCTCGTCCAAGTGGACAGGTTCTACCCGAGTTCCAAACTCTGCCACGACTGCGGGCACAAGTACAAGGGATTGCGGCTGTCCGAACGCGAATGGGTGTGCGAACGGTGCGGAATCCCACACGACAGGGACGTGAACGCCGCGTTGAACATTCGCGACGAGGCATTGCGGCTCAGACGGGAAGAAGCATGACGAAAGAAGAGGAACCGGCCGACAACCGGGGATAGCCCGCTAAAAATGGGAAGCCTCTGGATTCAGGCGTATCGTCTGAATCCAAGCAAGCCCAGTTCGCAGGAATCCCGTGGTTTCAACCACGGGAGTGTCAAACCGGTTTTTCATGTGTTTGATACTACGGCGGAATTGGTCTGTCTCGTCACATTATTGACCCAACGATACTTTCGATAATGCAGCAAAGCAGGAATCATCTTGATGCATTCGTCGGTATTCAGCAAAGCATAGACCGCCAATATCGGCAGCTTCCACACGAAAGCCGCCAACAGGCCGACCGGTACGACAATCAGCCACATAACGATCGCATCGCAGACAAGTCCGAACCGGGAATCGCCTCCGGCAGGGAAAATACCGGCGATAGTCAGATTGGTCATGCACCCGCATGCCGCATAATAGGCGCAGATAAACAGCATAATTGACAGATAATGCGTGGCCTGCGGCGTCAATCCCGCCCATTGCAATGCCAAAGGACGTACCGCGATAATCAACAGGCCGGTTCCAACGCCAACTGCCGCCACCAGTACACAGAGCCTGTCGCCCATAACCTTCGCCTGATTGAAAGCATTGCGGCCAAGCAGATTACCGACAAGAATGCCGCCCGCATTGCCAAGGCCAAGACTCAAACAGACCAACAGATCCTTGACGATATTCGCAATGGAATTGGCCGCCACCACATCCGTACCAAGATGACCCATAATCACGGTGTACATGGTGAAACCGCAACCCCAAACCAGCTCATTGCCAAGCACGGGCAGACTATACTTCCAAAAATCCTTCTGCAACGCCACATCCGGATGCAGCATCATCGACAACCGCAAACGTGGGCGACCATTGCGGCTGGCTACAAGCACAGACCACACCAGTTCGATGGCTCGGGAAATCACCGTGGAAATTGCCGCACCGAAAATACCTAATGCAGGTAAACCGAACCAACCATAGATCAGCACCGCGTTCAGCGCAACATGCACGATCACGCCAACCGTGCTTATCGTCATTCCGGTGACCGCCGCACCCACATTCTTCATCAGACACAAATACATCTGCGACAAACCGATGAACAGGTACGAAACCGACGAAACCCGCAAATACTGTGAGCCGATGGCAATCAGCGTTATGTCGTTCGTCATAATCGACATCAACGTTTCCGGAATGAGTAGCGTCAATGCGAAAAACACCAGCGACAATCCGCCGGCATACAGCATGATGAACGCCAATACACGTTCGACGGCATTCGTGTTGCCCGCACCCCAATACTGGGCCACCAGAATACTCATGCCAAGCGTGAGCGCGGCAAGACACAAACTGAAAATGAACTGGAACTGCGTGGCAAGAGACACTGCCGACAGCTCGTTTTGACCAACGTTCGTCAGCATAAGTGTGTCGGCGCACGATGACAGCGCCAGCATGAGTTGTTGAAACGCGATGGGCAGGGCGAGCGTCAACGTCTGTCGAAGAAACTCGCGCCAAGTGATGGAAGATTGCATGATGATGTGAGGATGGTTGGTGCGTGTAGGAAATGTGCGAGAAATACATTGATGGGGTGTGGGCGATGATAGCCAATGCCCGTACCCGAGTGAAATTGCGGTGTGTGAACTAACGATTTACTGAATCGAATCCTTCCAAGCGCGATATTCCGCTGCCTTGCCTTCCCAATATTCGCGGTCGGCATCGGTGATCTCACGGATCACGTGACATGGATTGCCGACTGCCACCGAATGCGAAGGAATATCCTTGACCACTACCGATCCCGCGCCGATCACCACATCGTCACCGATGGTAATGCCGGGGCCGACCACCACATTGCCGCCGAACCAGACATCATTGCCGATGGTGATCGGGCGTGCACCTTCCGGCCCAGAGGAACGTACGGCCGCATCAATCGGATGATACGGCGTGTACAGGCTCACGCGAGGTCCGAAAAAAACGCGGTCGCCGATGGTGATGCGTGCCACATCAAGGAAAATGCAATCCATATTGGCATAGAAATTCTTGCCGATGAACGTGTTGCATCCATAATCGCAATTGAATGGTGGCTCTACGAATCCGCCTTCTCCAAAGGCACCGAACAATTCGTGAAACAGCTCGTCACGTTCCTTGAACGCGTCGTACTTGGATGTGTTGATGGCCTGCACCAAGCGACGTTTGCGCATATTCGCATGCTGTTGTGGACTATCGGCCACATACAGTTCACCGGAGAGCATGCGCTCCCACTCATCTGCCGCTGGCTGCTTTGCAGTATCTGCCATGGTAATGCTCCTGTGTTATGAGTCGTGCGACAGCATGCCGCACGCCCCTTCTGGTCAATAATGGTCTTACGCATATCATTCAATGGCACGATTGCCCGGCAACACAGTATCTGCCTGTATTATCGTTCCCAGAATTTGCATTATTTACCGAAATGGTGGAATACAGTGGTGAATGATATGGCATGCGACATGACCGTGACGCAAGCAGAAAGCGCGGCAACAGGCGGTTTGAACGTTTCTTGTGTATGCATGCCGATCACTGGATGGGGACGTTTGCCCAATGGTGCGGAAATGGTGCAATACGACGCTCCGATGTTCTTCTCATTCACCGAGCATTCGTTATTGAGCCAATATCCGAACATGCGTGCGGAATGCCATTGGCATATCGATTTCGAATTCACTTACATTATGCGCGGCCATATGTGGTATTTCGTGAATGGCGAAACAATCCGCCTCGATGAAGGGCAAGGCATATTCGTTAACTCGCGACAACTGCATTACGGTTTCACCAAAGACAATGCGGAATGCGAATTCTCATGCACATTGCTCAATCCCACGCGAATGGGCGCGCCCAATGCGGTATACGAACGATTCATAGCGCCGATTCTGGCGGATTCATCAATGCCATATATCGTGTTCGATGCCGACAGCGAATATGGTAATGCGCTGGTTGACGGCATCAGACGAATCCATCGCGCGAAATTCGGCTGTTCGACATGCAACGAACATCCGGCGTTGTCTGGTCCGGTTTCTTCTGAATTCGTTTCATCCGAACCGGTTGACATGTTGTATAGAAAGCTGTGGTCCGATAGTGAATCGTTGACTGTACTGAGTTGTTTCTATGCCATGATACGAGCATTGACGGCGTTTGCGGAGGAACGAGAAGGGGATGGTTCTCATGTTGGTGGCGTTGATGAAGCGAAAATTGCCGCGTTGCGCAGCATGATTGATTATGTGCAACAGCATTATCATCAACGGGTTACGTTGGCGCAGATTGCTGCTGCGGGGTGTGTGGGACGCACGCAATGCGCGGTGTTGTTTCACAACATGGTTGGGCAGTCGCCGATTGAGTTTGTGAATGATGTGCGCGTTCGCGCTGGCGCTGAATTGCTGGCGACCACGCAATTGCCGGTTGCGGAGATTGCGGTGCGGGTGGGATTCTCACGTTCGTCGTTTTTTGCGCGAGTGTTTCAACGATATATGCATGTTACGCCATCGGCCTACCGCAGAAGCATGCGCAGATAAACGCGTTTTTGCGGTAGGCCGACGGGATACGTGATCAGCGCAATGCTGAAGACATATGTGATCGCCTATGTTATTTGGCGAGTTGTGTGGTAGCGGGGGAGGCGAGTGTTGGCCTTGTGCGTCGAATGCGTCCAAAAGTGAGGCCAAGACAGATAAAAGTCACTCCGAACAGTGCCACCAAGCCAATGGATGATGCCCATAGGCCGATATTCACGCCGGTGGGTGCTGCGGTGCCAATGCCGAACACCTGATCGATTGACGTGCAGAACCACCATCCAGGCAACAGCTTACCGATGGTGATCATGGGATCCGGCATCATGTCCACAGGAAATGACATGCCGGAGGTGAACATGACCAGCAGAGCGAACACGTTGACGAAGCCATTCGTCGCCATTTCGTTGAAGCCTGCCGATCCCAGCAGAAAGCCGCATGCGATCGCCATGAACGTGTACGTCAGCAGCGACACGAATGACAGTCCGACATTCATGATGGTGAGCCCGTCAAGGGAGACTCTGGCCAACATCATCAGCAGGAACGTCACCGCAGTGTAGGCCACGCATACCAGCAGGCCGAACGCTCCGCATGTCAACATTTGCTGCGCTTCCAACGATACCGTGCGTGCGGGCGACGAGTAGAGTCTGCGCCTGATCTCACTGTCGTTGAACGTGCTGACCACCAAGAACGTGCATACCGGCATGACCAGCAGCAGCGGATACAGGCCGGTTTTGATCGTGCTCGCGAATGCCGGCGCACCCAGCGTGGCTGTGCCTTCATCTTTGGAAGACGAAGGCACCACGGCGATATGCGATTGTTTCGTATCATCGTTGGCAACATTCAACACCGTTGTCATGGCGGTGCCGAGTTCACGTTGCGATTGCGGCAGACCAAGATAAGAGGTACGCGTCAAAGAAAGGAATTCGTTGACTTCCAGCTGAGCCAGGGATCCAGCCCCGGAAGCATAGCTGACCACAGTATCGATGGTTGGCTGCGTATCCGTGCCGCCGTCCGCGTACTGTAAATAATGTTCGGCGAAACCTTCTAGTACGATCGCGATCAAATCAACATAATTCGATGCGACAGCCTGCTGCAATGATACGGAATCGTCGTCAATGTCGACCATCTCACCATCCAAGGCAAGATAGGAACGCAACGATTCCGTCACATGCTCAGCGTTATTATCACGGTCGATCACTGCGATGCGGGCTGGTTTCGGCTCATACGTCGATGCTCCGGCAGCTGAGGAGCCTCGCATGATCTGCCAGCTGAGGGAGAACATCATTGTGCCGATCAGCACCAAGTAGATGATCACATACAATTTGCGCGCCTTGAGAATGCGCATCGCGGCTTTACAGGTGTTCATAACGCTGCCTCCTCAGCAGAACGGTCGCCACAGCAAGCCAGACCAAGCTCATTGCAGCCAGCACGCCCACCGTGGTGAGGAACGGCTGGAAACTGTCGTAATACAGAATGTCGTAGAACAGGTTCGTTACCTGCTGTGCCGGATTTAATGTGCTTAATATGGGCGCGTGCTGCGCTATCTGATCGCTCAGATCCATGGCGAACGAACCATACAAACCGGAAAACAGTGAAAGGATGCAAGCCAGGGCCGTACACAATCCCTGCTTGGCACCTGTGGGAATACCCGGCAATGCGCCGATTAACGTGCCAAACGCGCTCGTGGCGAACGATGCCATCAAACATGCGCACAAACCTGCCCATTCACGGCCGCCAAGGGAGATCTGACAGCCGAAACGGATGTACAGCATGGCCATAGTCAGACTCAGGAACGAGCAGATCCAACTGGAAAGGAAACCGGCGAGCAACTGCTGCAATTTCGGCAGGGGAGCGACGGAACGTCGGATGCCAAGCGCCGAAAGATTCGCCTGCGCCATCGACACCGCATTCACGGCGAAACTCATGGCCATCATCGCAGCCATGCCAAGCAGCGCGTAATAGTAGCGTGCGGTGCTGCTCGGTTTGAAATTCGTCAACTGGATTTCTTTCGTGAACCCGCTTGATGATCCGATACTGCCGGTGAATGCGTCGTCCAGCAAAGCCGACGGATTATGCTGCGCGGTATTAATCACCATGTTGGTGTTGCGATTGTACAAGTCCACGATATTGCCCAATACCGTCAGGGAAATGTCCAAACTGCCGCTTGATGCCATCACATCCGTGACGGACGATTGTGTGGCCTGCGAAATGGCCAACTGCAGTTTCCCTTCGCCGTCGACTGATAGCGCGCCTTGCGCCTTCCCGTCGGAAAGCAGCTGATTCGCGGCCTGCACTGAGCTGGTTTTCGTGGCCGTGATGAGCTTCGGCATGGCACCATCATCACTATCGGCCTTTTCATAATCGCCGTTGGCGTCGGACGAAATGCCGTCAACTAACGTTTGCGCGCCAGGGGAGGCACGCCAATCGTCATTATCGACCACGACGACATCGATCGTGCGCAATTCGTAACTTTCTGCGATATTGCCGAACATGCCGTTGAACATGGTCGCCAGAATGATGGGAAAAGCGAACAGCCAGAATAGTTGCGACTTTTCCCTGAAATGAAGTTTCAGATTGACCAGCAGTGTCTGCAGCATAATGACAAACCTTTCAGATTATGGTTTCCATTAGTCGCGCAACGCGGTGCCGGTCAGCTCGAGGAACACGTCGTTCAGCGTCGGTTGCCGGGAGGAAAGATGTCCGATATTCGTGCCGTTGGTTTTCAGCAACGTCAGTACGTCAAGAAGATTGTGATCGCCTCTGCGGCAACGCACCGTCAATTCGTGACCGTCATAATCGGCGCCGACCACACATGGCAGCGCTCTCAGCTCTTCCAACGTCTTCCTTGTGCCGGGCTCATCGTGAGTACCGCCCAAGTCATCGGTTTCCACGTTGATACGTTCGCCGGTGTCAATCATCGTCTTCAACTCGTCGGCAGTGCCTAATGCCAGATGCCTGCCGTGGTCCATGATGAGAATGCGGTCGCAGATCTGTTCGACCTCCTCCATGTAGTGGCTCGTGTAAATCACCGTCGCGCCTTCGCGGTTAAGCCGCTGAATGCCTTCCAGAATCGCATTGCGGCTTTGCGGGTCGACGGCAACGGTCGGCTCGTCGAAAAAAATCAGATCCGGCTTATGCGCCACACCGCATGCGATGTTCAATCGGCGAAGCAAACCTCCCGACAGTTTCGACGGACGGAACTTGCGGTAATCGCGCAAGCCCACGAAATCCAGCGCATCCTCAACCATCGCATGGCGACGAGCCCTGTCGGGAACATACAATGAGCAGAAATAATCGATATTCTCCTCAACAGTCAGCTCGTTGAACACGGCAACATTCTGAGGCACAATGCCAATGCGACGTTTCAGCGCATAACTGGTCGGGCCTATCGGTTCGCCGAACACGCGCACCGTGCCCTCATCGAACGTGAGCAACGCGAGAATGCAATTGATCGCAGTGGTCTTGCCTGAACCATTCGGGCCAAGCAAACCGAAAATCTCACCTTCACGCACGTCAAGGTCGAAATAGTCAAGCGCAAGCATATCTCCATACCGTTTGACCAGCTTCGACACCTTGACCGCGCTGTCGAAACGCTCATCAGTGACGCGTTCCATATGCCCGTTCATAGCAACTCCTTACCTCACATGTTCCACCGACGATGGCGGTCGTTGTTTGATGATGATTCCATTCTCTCCGATGGCCAATGGCAAACCCACGCAAGCGGCCAACGGACACCGGCCTCAGCGTGTGCGCAGACGATAGGTCTTCCACACGTCGCTGAGCTTTTGGCCGTTCGACGTGCGTTTCCATACGGTCAATCCCGCCGAACTGCCGCCGACGGCGCGTGCGGCCGCGGTCGGCGTGGAATATTCGTTGCCGTCATCCATGCGCAGCTTGCCTTCCGCGGTGACGGTCGCCACCCAACGTTCGCCCTTGCGAGGCCGATCCCACACCAGCGTCTCGCCGGGAATAAGCAGACCTGCCTCAAGCACCTGCGCGATGGACACACGTTTGGACGTCGGCGAGGTGGACGTATCCTTAACGCTCAACGATTCCTCGCTGAGCGTGGACAGATCATTGCGTTCGGCATCATAGCGGATATTCCAATAGTCAGCGATCAGACGAACGGTCTCATCCTGTCGATACTGCAAGGTTTGGGGCGTGCAGTCCGCGATGTCGGCCAGCTCCGCGGTGAGTGGGAATCGTTTGGAACTCGGAGACAGCAGCATGCGGTCACGACGGTCCTCATAAGAGACCAATTCTGCAATCTGCTTGTCGTTGGCTTGGCTGAGCGCAAGATTGCCGATGCGGTTGGCCCAATGGTCGCGCGTCGCTTCAGGCCATGTGGCGAACGATGAATCGGAAGCCACCTGCTCCGGCATGATCGGCAAAGCATTGAGGCTACGTGGACGGATGATACGATGCCCGGCCCGCTGCTCGTTGGCACGCACCAGCAGCAGTTTCCTCATGGCGGGACTGGTCTGCAACTCGCCACGCAGGTGGGCGAGCGCGCTGCGACGGTCTTCGTCGGTGATGAGCAGTCCTCGGATTTGTTGGATGGTGTGGTTTTTGTCGAGGTCGCGGATGGTGCTGGCTGAGCGTGTGCGGCGGCTGAGTGGGGTTTGTCTGTTGAGACTATCTACGCCGGTTGCGCGTTCCAGGGCCACGAGTACGTCGTGGAGTCGTTCGAGGTCGTGCAGCTGTGGTTCTTCGAGGTCTTTTTTCGAGGTGCGTGTGGCTGTTGGCGCGTGTGTGCCTGGAGTGGAGAATATGCGTGTGCCGGGGTTGCCGAGGTTGCGGATGGAGTTGACGAGCGCCCACATGGCCACCGGTTTCCAGTCGGTGGTCTGATAGTCGTTGAGTGCGACGAGTTGGCCGATGATGTCATCTGGCAGGTTGGCGTCGGTCGGGTGGTCGATGATGCGCCAGGCGTTAGCGTAGGGGGCTAGCAGATCGTCGATGAAGGAGATGACGTTCTGTTTCTTGACGTACGGTTTGAGCACGTCTTTGTGGAATTCCTCAAGCAGTTGCGTGCAGACAGCTTTATGCGAGATGATGAGGTGGATGTCGCTGAAGAACGCTTCAAGTGTTTGTGCGTCATCGCCGAGCGGGTCCATGATGTCGTTCCAGCGGGAGGCGTAGGCGTTGCGTGCGGCTGGGGAGATTTCCGCGATGGTTCTTGCTTTGAATACGTCGGATGCGGTGAGGGGTACTCCGCGCATGTTCATGACGTCGAAGATGCGGTGCGCGCCGGCGAGGTCGTCGGTGGTTACGATGACGAGGGTGACTTCGTTGACGAGATATGAGGCAAATGCGCGGCGGTCTTGGGTTGGCATTTTCGCGAGTTCGTCGAATACTTGTCTGGTGTTGATGGCGATGTTGCGTTGCGCGTGCGATTCGATGTCGTTGTCGCGCAGGTCGAACAGTCCCTCCAGATCACCTTCCTGTACGTACATGCGGAAGAAATTGGTGTCGCGTTCGCGTAATTTGAGGCGTGGCTCGGCTTTGATGCCGCGTAGTTTGTCTCCTGGTTCGACGATGAGGTCGTTGAGGCTTTCGATGAGTTCGGGGTCGTCTTCCAGTTCACGTAGTACGGAAATGATGATGGAAAGTGAGATGAGGCGTTGTTGTCCGTCGATGACCTGGTATTTGGTTTGTCCATCACAGACGAGGATTAGCGATCCGAGGAAATACGGTGTGCCTGGATTGTGACATGCATCCTGCAGATCGGTGACCAGTTGCGCGATGTTTTCCGTTTGCCAGGTGTACGCGCGTTGGAATGATGGGATGACGAATCGGTAATCCGAAGTGAAAATCTTGCCTAATGGTTTTTCCGTTGCGTTGATTGACATGGCGTTCCCCTCGTTGCGTTGCTCTGTGTTCAAGTGTACGAGTGTGTGATGTCATAGTCGTGGCGGCAGGTCGGCGCGCTCGGTCTGGTGCTGAGCTTCATTTCGATCCCAGTCTTTCGCGTTCGGCGCACTCCCCGTGTCGAATGCGAAACCTATGCAGGCTTTGAAGAAAATACGAGATTAAGCCAATATTCATGAAATCGTCAGGAAAATGCCGTATCGTGATGCGCAATCGAGCAAAAAAGGAGCGATTATGGCATTCGGTCAGCAGCCCCAGGGCAACAACGCCCAGAATAACGGCTTCAACAATCAATACCAGTACAACCAACAGTACGACCAGTACAATGCGCAGCCGCAATATGCCTACGCGCCCAACGGTACCGCCGCAGTCAACGTGCAGGCCAGCTATTCCTACGAGCAGGCCGAACGCAGTTCCGTCAACAGCGCATACACGCACATGACCCTCGGTTTGATCGTCACCGCCGTGGTCGCCATTATCACCCAAATGAGCGGCGCGTACCTGGCACTCATCCAAACCACGGGCATCATCGGCATCTTCGCCCCCGCCGTCATTGAAATCGTGCTTGCCATATACCTTGGCGCGCGCATCCATAAGATGAAGGTCTCCACCGCATACGTCATGTTCTACGTGTATGCGGCGCTCATGGGCTTCACCCTTAGCACCATCTTCATGGCCTACGATCTTGGTACCATCGGCATTTCCCTCGCATTGTGTGCCGGCTTCTTCTTCGCGCTCACCATGCTCGGACGCACCACCAAGATCAATATGCTCAAGGCCGGCCCCATCCTTTTCGTCGGCCTCATCATGCTTATCTTCGCCGAAGTGATTCTCATGATCTTCGCTCCCGGCAACACCACCCTCATGATCGTCTCCGCCATCGGCCTCCTGCTTTTCGCTGGTATGACCGTCTACGACGCCCAAGCCACCCGCGCCATGCTTGAACAGTATTCCGCCCAAGGACCCGAAATGATCAAGAAGGTTTCCATCCTTTGCGCGCTGAATCTGTATTTGGATTTCGTGAACATGTTCATGTATATTCTCCAGCTCCTTGGCAATCGCGACTGAAATCCAAATGACGGAGCGTTCCCGGCATTGCTCCTCAGTCGACGTAACGGATAAAGCCTGACCAGAATGTGGTCAGGCTTTATCCGTTGGTAAAAGACATGCTTTACGGTGGGTGATCATGCAAAGAAAAGAGATTGGCGGAATAGCGTGCCTCGTACTGGCGGCCCTCATTTGGGGATTCGCATTCGTGTCGCAAGTGCAAGGCATGGACTCCACAACACCGCTGTTCTTCGGAGCTACCCGATTCACCCTTGGGTCCATCTCGTTGATACCGTTGCTTTGGTTTCGCCGCAACACCATAGCGGAACAAGAGCGTAAACGCCGTGAAACCCAAGGAAAACCGTCCATCACCCTCGGCAACGGCGCAATCGTTGCCATGCCGAAATGGACCGGCAATCCCATCGTGGTCAGCATCACCTGCGGAATCGTGCTTTTCACCGCAAGTACCGTCCAACAATACGGCATTCTTTACTCTGGGTCGGCGGGACGATCCGGCTTCATCACCGCGCTATACATCGTTATGACTCCGCTGCTTGCCTTCGTCATACTGCGTCGACGAGTGCACCTCAGCGTCATCATCAGCGTCGCCATCTCCGTTATCGGCTTCTACCTACTGTGCGTCACCGATGGATTCGGATCTATCACCCTGGCGGACATGGTGCTGCTGTTCACCGCGGTCCTCTTCGCAGGGCATATCCTCGTCATAGACACCTTCGGGCGAGGCATGGACCCCATCCTGCTTTCATTCGGGCAGATCACCACCACCGCGATTCTCAGCTGGATTGGCTCTATCATCGAAGGATCCATCGACTGGGCCGGTGCCGCGCAAAGCTGGATCGCCATCGTCTATACGGGCGTCTGCTCCGCTGGCGTAGCCTATACGCTTCAGGTTATAGGGCAACGACTTGTGCCTCCGACCAGAGCGTCCGTGATCATGTCGCTCGAATCGTTCTTCTCCGCGGTCGGCGGCGCACTCCTGCTTGGCGAGATCATGACCACCCGAGCCTACATCGGCTGCGCGCTCATCTTCGCGGGCACCATACTCGCCCAGCTGCCCATCGATCAGCTTCTGCATGCGGTCAAATGCAGGCAGGTGGACGTCAATCGGCCTTAGGAGCCTCGCCAACCTGAGGCGCGCCATTAATGTCGCGGTGGATGTTTTGCATCTGCGTTTCGATATTCTGCAGACTCCTCGCGCAATCAAGCAGCGTTTGCGAATGCTCCGACAGCTTTGTGTCAGGCAGATCCGTCTTATAGCGCAGCGCGTGCTCCAAACTCGCCCAATAATCCATGGCGATAGTGCGGAACTGCACTTCCACAGGCGTGTAATGCGGTCCGGAAGACAGAAAAACAGGTACCGCGTAAATCACATGCAGCGAACGGTAACCATTCTGCTTCGGATTCTTGATGTAATCCTTCACGCGCAACACCTGAATATCGTTCTGGGCAGACAGATAATTCGATACTGAATACACGTCATCGCGATAATTGCAGATCACACGAATGCCGGCCACGTCAAACAGATTGTCTTTGACCGACTCCACCGTCAGCGGCAGCTCCTTACGTTTCAGCTTGCCGAGAATGGAATTGACGGACTTCAACCTGCGTTCCATATGATGGATGGGGTTATGGGAGAAACGCACTTGGAATTCGGAATCAAGAATCTCCAACTTGGTGCTAATCTCATACATCGCACCTTCGTACACCTGCATTTGATCGATGAATTCGGTGATCTGATCGGATGGCAACGGACCGTCGTCGAAACTTACCGATTTCAATCGCGCTTGCAGCTCGCTGGTATTGATGCGGCTTTGTCTATCAAGTATCACGGTTCCATAGTGTACCCAAAAGGAGCATAGGAAACTGAAAAAGCGCTGAAAAAACGTTATCCCTTCAATCTTTCAACATGCCACGCATAGTACGGCGCGTGCTGGGAATCCCTGCCGATAGCATGGAACATTATGAACGAAGACATGATGACCGAGGCGGAGCGCGCCTCGAAACTTGCGGAACCCACCACGGGAGACACCGCCACGCGAGGCAAAGGCGTGTTCTATGTGCACACCCTCGGATGCCAGATGAACGTGCACGATTCCGAACGTATCTCAGGCGTGCTTGAAGCGGACGGCTACGTGCCCGCCACCGAAGAGCAATACCTCGACCATGACGTGGATCTCATCGTCATGAACACGTGCGCGGTGCGAGAAAACGCGGCGGAGCGCATGTACGGCACCATCGGCCTGTGGGCCGAAAGGAAGCGCCAGCGCCCGAACCTGCAGATCGCCGTCGGCGGCTGTATGGCGCAGCTCGACCGTGAGAAAATCGCAAAAAAAGCGCCATGGGTCGACGCCGTGTTCGGTACGAAGAACATCGGTTCACTGCCGCAGCTGCTCGATCAGGCACGTATCGAAGGTCACGCCCAGGTCAAGGTCAAAGAGGAACTCAATTACTTCCCAAGCCAGCTTCCCGCCGACCGTGCGTCGAAGGTTTCAAGCTGGGTGGCCATCTCCGTCGGATGCAACAACACCTGCACATTCTGCATCGTGCCTACCACCCGAGGCAAGGAACATGATCGTCGCCCGGGAGACATTCTTGCCGAAATCCGCCAGTGCGTGGACGAAGGAGCCAAGGAAGTCACGCTGCTCGGCCAGAACGTGAATTCGTTCGGTTACGGCATCGGCGACCGTTTCGCCTTCTCCAAGCTACTACGCGCATGCGGTGAGATCGAAGGATTGGAGCGCGTGCGATTCACTTCGCCGCATCCCGCCGCCTTCACCGACGACGTGATCGCAGCCATGGCCGAAACGCCCAATGTCATGCACCAGCTGCACTTCCCGCTGCAGTCCGGATCCGACCGAATCCTGCGCGCCATGCGCCGTTCGTATCGTTCCGCGAAGTTCCTTGACATTCTGCGCAAAATACGTGAGGCCATGCCGGATGCGCAGATCTCCACCGACATCATCGTCGGTTTCCCGGGTGAAACCGAAGAGGACTTCCAAGAAACCCTGCGCGTGGTGGAGGAGGCGAGATTCGCGTCCGCATTCACCTTCATCTATTCGCCGCGCCCAGGCACTCCGGCCGCTGAAATGGAGCAGGTGCCGCACGATGTGGTCCAAGACCGGTTCGAACGACTCGTGGCATTGCAGGAACGCATCACCGAAGAAAATCTCAAAACCTTCGAAGGCCGTGACGTCGAAGTGATGGTCACCGGTGCATCCGGCAAGAAGGACGCCGCGACCCATCGCGTCACCGGGCGCGAGAAAACCGGCGTGCTCGTGCACGTCGGTGTGCCCGAAGGCGAGCCGATGCCGCAGGTAGGCGATTTCGTGACCGCCACCATCACCCATGCGGGGCGCCACAACCTCATTGCCGATCCCGATCTGAAGGCGGGGCAGACCTATGCCGTTCGACACTGAGCAGACCTCTGAGAAAACAGGCGAAACAGGGGACGCCTATTCTGCCATGCAGCGTAAGGTCGTATCCATTGTCGGACCAACCGCATCCGGCAAAACCGGGTTGGGCATTGCCGTCGCCAAAGCGTTGGCGTGCAAAGGCGAACAGGCGGAAATCATCAACGCCGACGCATACCAGATGTATCGGGGCATGGATATCGGCACGGCCAAAGCGAGCCCGGAGGAGCAGGCGCAGGTCAGGCATCATCTCATCGATATAATCGAACCGGACGATGCCATGTCCGTGGCGCGGTTCCAAGAGCTCGCCCGCGAGAAAATAGCCGAACTACAGGCCAGGGGAGTGCGTCCGATCCTTGTTGGAGGTTCCGGCCTGTACGCACGGGCGGCCATCGACGACATCTCCTTCCCCGGCACCGACCCGCAAGTGCGCAAGGCGCTTGAGGAACGGGAGAAAGCCGAAGGCGCGGGCGCGCTGTTCGACGAGCTGAAGGTTAAGGATCCCGAAGCGGCGGCGCGCATGGATCCGCACAATCCGAGACGAACCATCCGCGCGCTGGAAGTCATCGAAGTGACGGGACGCCCCTATTCGGCAAGCCTTCCGCACTATCGGTACGTCATTCCCACCGTGCAAATCGGTCTCGATCTGTCCCGTGAGGAACTGGACCGTCGTATCGACATTCGCACCAAGCAGATGCTTGAAGGCGGATTCATCGAAGAAGTGGAGCGCATACGCCCCAAACTGGGCATCACCGCGGCCAAAGCGCTCGGTTACCAGCAGGTCGTCGACTATTTGGACGGGTTGCGTGACCTGAACGACACGTTCATGGACATCGCGCAGAAAACGAAGCGTCTGGCACGTAAACAGATGGGATGGTTCGGTCGCGATCCGCGCATCCACTGGCTCCAAGCGCTCAATCCGGCGCTGCTAGACAATGCGATGGCCATCATCGAACATGCCGATGCAGGTGCCTATGACGCCATAGACGCGCAGGCGGACGCCTACACCCAGCATCATCTCGGAGACCTCGCCTGAAAGAAAACCCCGCTGCCGTATTCGTCGAAGCTTTCCACCTTATCCACAGTCTTCTCCGGCTTGGCACCCAGCTTGACGGTGACGATCTTGACGGAATCCAATCAGTGAAATTGCGCGTTCACCTAAGTTAGAAAATGTGCGCGATTCGAGGAAATGTCATGTCATGGCGCATCCCATGGGTAAAATCATGACCGTTATGGCACGAACAGCATCTTCCAACACGAAATCCAGCGGCAAAAGGTCCGCGGGCAAAGCCCGTTCCGGCGAGACCAAGGTCATGGACACGGTCGAACCATCGCCAGTGATGGGCGTCTTGACCAAGTACAGGCGTGACATCGCATGTTTTGTTCTGGTGATTCTCGCGGTACTGTTCTGTGCTTCGGAATGGTTCCGGGTGCAAGGTGCGTTCGGTCAGGTGCTCCATGCCATGGCCTCCGGACTGTTTGGCCTGATGAGCGTCATTCTGCCGGTTTTCCTAATGCTAGTGGTGTTCAGCCTTATGCATAAGACCCAGCGCAAAAGCGACAATGCGCGTATGGCTACGGGATGGTCCATGATCTTGTGGTCCATCTGTTCCATACTTGACGCGGCGCTTGCGTCTGACGTCCAAGGTTTCGATATGGCGTTGCTGCAGAAAGCGGGAGGATTGCTCGGCTACGTGCTTGGTTGCCCGTTGGCATGGGGGCTTTCCAAAGCGTTCGCCATCGTTATTTTCGTGGTCGTCATTCTGTTTTCGCTGTTGATGATCACCCATACGCGGGTTGATGAGGTTCCCGACAAGGTATGCTCGTTGATGTCCCGTTTTGGTTTCAGAGCAAATAAGGCGGACGATGACGAGACCGAGCAATTCCCGAATGAGGTGCGCATCGGAGATGCCACGCTGTCCTTTGCCGAAGGAGTGCCGGCGCATGATGGGACCGACAATGCGGCAGCCGAAGAGAAGAAGCCGATGCTGCTTTCTCGCTTAAGGCAGTTGATATCATCAAAAACCAAGAAGCAGGGCGCTCAAGACGGACTCGAATACTATGACGGCGATGAGGCGTTTCGCAATGCCGCCGAACGACATGGCGAAACGGCGGAAACCATGCTTGACGAACCATATCAGAGCGTTTCGCAGCCGCGCAGCATTTCATCCGGCGAACATTCCGCTCAGGATTCTGGCGGAACCGTCGTCATGCCTCAGATGCCTGTGGCGCGTTCCCTTTCGTCAGACCCGATCGGAACGGCAAGCGGCACCATGCCGCAAATTCCAGAAACCGTCCCCGCGATGGTTGGAGCGGTACCATCTAGTGAAATCAAGTCAGTCGGCGTGGCCTCGGACGATCCGTGGGCGGTCATCGATGAGAACGGCACATCCAACGGAACGCAGGTTATGGTCGATGCGGCGACCAACGAGGTCGTAAACGATCTGAATGGCGGCTTGAGCGAAGAAGGCGTTTCCGATGAATCCGACGGGATTCCGGAAGGCCCATACCATCTACCTGACCTCGGCATGCTGAAGCAAGGTGCGCCGCACGCCGTGCACACGCCGGAGAACGATCGTGTGATTCGCGCGCTTACGGTCACCTTCCAGCAATTCAATGTCGATGCCAAAGTCATCGGCTTTCTGCGAGGCCCATCCGTGACCATGTACGAGGTGGAGCTTGGTCCTGGCGTGAAAGTGGAGAAGGTTACCAATCTGCAGAAAAACATTGCCTACGCGGTGGCCAGCTCCGACGTGCGCATCCTGTCGGTGATCGAAGGCAAGTCCGCCATCGGCATCGAAATACCGAACGCCGACCGTGAAACCGTGGTGCTTGGCGACGTGCTTCGCTCGGACAAGGCAAGGAATGATCCGAACCCGATGCTCACAGGCGTGGGTAAGGATGTGGAAGGCCATTTTGTAACGGCTGACCTTACCAAGATGCCGCATCTTTTGGTGGCAGGCGCCACCGGTTCCGGCAAGTCCAGTTTCATCAACTCCATGCTGACATCTGTGATCA
>OJRW01001374.1_pt1 | contig 19725 bp, 17 predicted proteins | sample 1599231 | NCBI WGS metagenome assembly OJRW01 (sample SAMN04168656, study PRJEB22393) | human gut metagenome | biome: human gut microbiome; feature: stool | host: Homo sapiens | collected 2014-03-17
GAATATATGGCCGCGTTGCTCACAAGTGTGCTCGCATCCGCAGGCAAGATTGCGGCGTATATGGAAGAATGCAGCAGGCTGAATATTGCCGTGCTGCCGCCGCACGTGAACGAGAGCGAGCAGGGCTTTTCCGTTTTTGAAAACAGCATTCGTTTCGGTTTGCTCGCCATCCGCAACCTCGGACGCGGCCTGATACAGCGCATTTTATCCGAGCGTACGATGAACGGCCCGTTCACGACCTTCTACGATTTCTGCAAGCGCATGCAGGGCAGAGACCTGAACCGCCGCGCCGTGGAAAGTCTTATCCGCTGCGGTGCGTTCGACGGTCTCGGCAACAACCGCCGCGAAATGCTGATGGCGGTCGGCCCGCTGCTCGATCAGCTGGAGGACGACAAACGCCGCAACATAGAGGGACAGATCGGCCTGTTTGACTTCGGCGGGGAGGAGAAAACGGAATCTTTCGAGATGCCGAAAGCCGAGGAGTTCCCCAAAACCGAACTGCTTTCTATGGAAAAGGAAGTCACCGGCATGTACCTTTCCGGGCACCCCATGTCGCCGTATGCGGAGGTCTATAACGCCGGCATCGCCGCGCGCTTTGATGAGATTGCCTGCAGCGCCGCCGGGGAATCCGACCAATATAAAGACGAGCAGTATGTGGACGTTCTGGCCGTTGTGGAAAGCGTGAAAAAGAAGGTGACGCGCTCCGGCTCTGCCATGGCGTTCGTCACGCTGGAAGACATGTACGGCTCTATGGAGGCGCTTGTTTTCCCGAAGGTTTTGGAAAAATACGGCGACCTTTTTGCGCCGGGCGGCTCTGTTTGGGCGCACGGACGCATCAGCTTTACGGAAGAAAAAGACCCGAAATTCATCTGCGAATATGCCTCGGCACCGTTTTCGCCGGAAGAAATGATGATCCGCAGAAGGCCTGCGCCTGAGGAAAAGAAAAGGGCCTCGCAAAAGCCTGCCGTTGTGCCGGAAAGCGTCACGCCGCCGCGCGGGGAAGAGCGGCCCGGTGTGCAGATTAAGGGCTATAACACAGCCTATAAGGGCCTTTACCTGCGTGTGCCGAACGCCGAAGACCCGCTCTGCAAAAAGGCGATGCAGTACATCGAGATTTTCGACGGTGTGACCGACCTCTATCTATATTATACGGACACGAAAAAGCTGGTCCGCGCGCCCGCCCGTTACCGCGTTGCGGTGAACTACGAACTCGTCTCCGCATTGAAAAAACTTCTCGGCGAGGGAAATGTTGCGCTGAAAGAATAAGAAATTCTCAAAAAAACAAAAACCGTTTCAAAAAAGACAAAATACCTCTTGAAACCGTCAGGGAAAAGGGGTATAATCAAAAATGAATGGAATAAATTGCTGAATTGCATTTTTAACTTTGCAATTTTCAATAAGAAAGTGGAGGAATTTACAATGTGTGCAAAGAAAATCGCAGTACTTACGAGCGGCGGTGACGCACCGGGCATGAATGCTGCGGTTCGTGCTGTTGTCCGCACCGCGATCTCCTTCGGCATGGAGGTATATGGCGTACGTCACGGCTACAACGGTCTTCTGACCGGCGAAGTGCAGAAAATGGAGCTTCGCAGCGTTTCCAACATCATCCAGCACGGCGGCACAGCGCTCTTTACGGCGCGCAGCCCCGAGTTCAATACCCCGGAGGGCGTTCAAAAGGCAGCTGCTAAATGTCGCGAACTGGGCATCGACGGCGTGGTTGTTGTCGGCGGCGACGGATCTTTCCGCGGCGCACGCGACCTGACCGGCGCAGGCGTTCCTTGCATCGGCGTTCCGGGCACCATCGATAACGATATTTCGAGCTCCGAATATACCATCGGTTATGACACGGCGATGAACACCGCTATGGAAATGATCGACCGCATCCGCGATACCACAGAGTCTCATGACCGCTGCAGCGTTGTAGAGGTCATGGGCAGACGCTGCGGCGACATCGCACTCAACACCGGCATCGCTGTCGGTGCAATCGCAACGCTCGTCCCGGAAGTGAAGTATGACTTTGAAAAGGACATCATCGAGCGCATCCGCTACGCACAGAAGACCGGCAAGCGCCACTTCATCGTGGTCGTTGCAGAGGGCGTAGGTCACTCCGAAGATATCTGCAAGCGCATCCAAGAGGAGACCGGCATCGAGAGCCGTGCGACCATCCTTGGCCATGTACAGCGCGGCGGTTCCCCGACGCTCCGTGACCGTGTTGTGGCAAGCCGGATGGGCTACCACGCAGTTGAGCTGCTCCGCGACGGCAAGAGCAACCGCGTTGTCGTCATGCAGGGCGAACGCATCGTGGACTTCGACATTACCGAAGCCCTCGAGATGCCGCGTGTCTTCGACGAGAAGCTCTACAAGATTTCTCAGGATCTTTCCCGCTAAAGTTAAGTTACCGAAACGCCTGTTCCAAAAGGACGGGCGTTTCCTGTTTTTCGGCACGGTGTCTGCATTTTTTGCATAAAGCACCTTGTCGGGGGTAAAAAATAATTATTTTTGGGAAAATAGGTTGACATTTTCCGCAGTTCGTGGTAGAATAATCGAGCGGTCGAAAAGAGGCCGTGAGATAAATAGGGGCATAGCTCAGTTGGTAGAGCAGCGGTCTCCAAAACCGCGTGCCGTGAGTTCGAATCTTACTGCCCCTGCCACCATGGCCCGGTAGTTCAGTTGGTTAGAACGCTAGCCTGTCACGCTAGAGGTCGACGGTTCGAGCCCGTTCCGGGTCGCCACAAAAGGCGAGTTCATCTTGCCTTTTGCGTATGCTGCTATGGCTCAGTAGGCAGAGCACGTCCTTGGTAAGGACGAGGTCACCAGTTCGAATCTGGTTAGCAGCTCCAAGAAGGACTTTGCAGAAATGCAGAGTCCTTTTTTGTTTGTGTTTTCGAGAGGTCATACAGTCAAAAAAAGTAGTCGGCAGTATATCGTTTTTGAAGAAAAACGGCCTTTTTGCGCCTATTCATAATTTCGACTTGAAATTTACCGTATTTCTGCTATAATCTTTATAGTTTTCCCTTTATGTTTATGCTTAAAAAGCAGCGGCCAAACTGCCAGAAAATTGAAGGAGCAGAGGATTATGAGTATTCCGGAAATGGACATGAACCCGGAGATCGCCCGAAAGTTACTCGAGGTCGGCGAAGAATTCCGCATTGAAGGCCCGTTCTTCTCGTACGAAGAAATCAAAATGGGCAACGTGAACCACACCTACAAAGTCAATTATATTCGCGATGACGGTACCGGCATGGCAAAGATTAAGTCTTTCCTTGTACAGCGCGTCAATACATATGCGTTTCAGCACCCGATTGAGCTGATGCAGAACATTGACCGTGTCACGGAGCACATCCGCGAAAAATGCCCGAATACGAAAAGCTTGCATTTCCATCACACGAAGCACGGCGTCAACTATTTGATGGATAATGACGGCTTCTGGCGGCTCAGCAACTACGTGCCGTCTGTGACGTTCGATACCTGCGACGACCTGAACGTGGTGCGCAGTGCAGGTGAGGCGTTCGGCGATTTCCAACTGATGTTGGCGGATTTCGATGCGAACTCCCTTTTCTACACGATCCCGGACTTCCACAACACGCGCAAGCGCTATGAGAAGCTGAAGGAAGATATGGCGACCGACCCGTGCAATCGTGTGGCAGAGGTGCGCGAAGAGCTCGATTGGCTGCTTTCCGTAGAGGACGAGGCTTGCCGCCTGACCGACCTCTTTGAAAAAGGCGAGCTTCCGCTGCGCGTTACGCACAACGATACAAAGATCAACAACGTGCTGTTCGATGAGAAGACGCACGAGGCGCTCGTTGTCATCGATCTCGATACCGTTATGCCGGGTCTTGTCGGCCACGATTTCGGCGATGCCATCCGCTTCGCTGCAAATTTTGTGGAAGAAGATTGCGATTATCCGGAAAAGGCCGGCGTAAACCTCAATATTTTCTGGGCATTTGCCGAGGGCTTCCTCAAAAAGACCGCCGCGTCTCTGACGAAAACCGAAGTGGATACGCTGGCGCTCAGCTGCTTTGCGCTTACCTGCGAGCTTGCAACGCGCTTCCTCGCGGACTACATCGTCGGCGATAAGTACTTTAAGGTCAAAAAGCTGCAGCATAACCTTGTCCGTACGCGCTGCCAGGTTGCCCTTGCAAAGGACATGCTGAATAAAATGGACGCGATGAACGCCATCGTGCAGGACTGCGCACGCCGCTACAAAGAGACCGAAAACGCATAATTTATTTTGCATCCAGACGACCCGGCAGTTTTGTCGGGTCGTTTTTAAAAACAGGGGGGAGTTTATCATGAAAATTCTGTTGACCGGCGCAAATGGCTTTGTGGGGGCACGCATCCGTGCGGCGGCGCCTGTTATTTGTGCGCCGTCTCTGCGCGGGGCGGAAAAAGAGGATATCGACCGCCTCATCGACACCGTGCAGCCGGACGCCATCCTTCACACCGCGGCAATCTCGGACATCGGTGCGTGCGCCAAAGACCCGGAAGGCTCGTACCACGCAAACGTTTTGGTGCCGGAGTATTTAGCCAAAGCCGCAAACGGTGCGAAGCTCGTGCTGTTCAGCTCCGATCAGGTGTACAGCGGCGCAAAGGGCGATAAGCCGTTTACGGAAGACGACGTTGCGACCGCAAATCTCTACGCCGAAGAGAAGTTGGAAATGGAAAACCGCGTTCTCGCGATCGACCCGAACGCCGTCATGCTGCGTGCGACATGGATGTATGACATGCCCATGTTTGGCGTGCCGAACCGCAGCAACCTCATCACGATGTTCCTGAACGCCGCCATCACCCAAAAGCCGCTTGCACTTTCCAAAGAGGAATTTCGCGGCATCACCTATGTGCGCGAGGTTGCAGAGCAGACCTTGCAGGCTGTGAATTTGCCCGGTGGCGCGTATAACTTCGGCAGCGAGGCAGACGTCTCCATGTACGCGCTTGCGGAGCTGTTTATGAAAAAAACAGGCATGAAGCTCAATTTGCAGGAAAAGTCCGGCGGCGAAAACCTCTGGATGAATTGTGCAAAGCTCAAAAACGCCGGCGGTGGATTTGAGACGACTGCCGAAGGCCTTGCGACGTGCATTGAAGACTATAATCTTTCGCTGCTCGGCCAATAACAAAACGAAAATCTCCTTTGAAGCCCGGTTTTATGGGTTCTTCAAAGGAGATTTTTAATGGATCGAAATCTGATTATGTCAATAACCTTATGTAAACTAAATTATGTAAAGTTAAAGAAATTTGTCGAGCGCATGGGCGCGTTTACAGGCCGCACGCACCGGTTCCGGCTGCATGCGCAGCACGCCGGGCTCGCCCACGACCTCCGCAGAGCCCGAAATCTTTTTGCCTCACAACAGATCAGGAAGATAGGCTAAACGGTCCGGTGGGCTGTTTAGCCGTAAGAAACCCTATCAAGAGGTTCCTTAAAAAGGCAAAGCCTTTTTAAAACAGACATGAAGAATGCAAAAAGACACAAGCTCAAAAGTGTCATTTAAACCCCCTTCGGCATAACTTGTACAAGGGGCAAGTCCCCGAAAACAAGGAGGGGTTATATGGCATCTTTTACAAATTTCGCGACGCTTTCGTATAACGGAGGCACAACGAATTCCAACACCGTCACGGGCGAGCTTTTGGAGGCCTTGACCGTTACCAAAACCGCCGTGGTGAAAAATTACGCCGCAAACGATAAGATTACGTATATCATTTCTATCGTAAACAGCGGTGCGCAGCCGGTGACAAATCTCACGGTCACCGATAACCTCGGCGCGTATGAATTTAATAGCGGGACCGTCTATCCGCTCGCGTATGTGCCGAATTCTGTTCGGTATTATGTAAACGGCGTCTTGCAGACCGCGCCCACCGCAACGTCGGAGCCGCCGCTCGTCATTACGGTCCCGAATGTCCCCGCAAACGGCAGCATCATGCTCGTTTACGAGGCAGAGGTCACAGCGTATGCACCGCTCGGCACGGACGGCAGCATCACGAATACCGCAAATGTCACGGACGGCAATCTGGAAGTCAGCGCGTCGGAAACGGTCTCCACGGAGGATCGCGCGGTGCTCACCATCAGCAAAGCGCTGTGTCCTGCGGTCGTCACGGGGAACGGGCAGATTACGTATACGTTCGTCATCGAAAACACGGGCAACACCGAAGCTTCCGAAGCCGAGCGCATCGTGCTGACCGATACGTTTGACCCGATCCTCAAAAACATTGCGGTTACGTTTAACGGCACCGCTTGGACAGCAGGTACGCAGTACACGTATGGCGAAACGACCGGCGTGTTCGCAACGCTTCCGGGGCAGATCACCGTTCCCGCCGCACAGTATACGCAAAACGAAAACGGCACATGGGCTACTACACCCGGCACCGCGGAGGTTGTTATCACCGGCACCGTGTAAAGCAAAATTCAGCAGGACGCATAGCGTAGATATCCTCCGGCTTTTCGCCGGGGGATATTCATGCTTTGTGTCGTTTTTTAACAAGCGATTTTACATGGATTTTACAAAGAACACACAGTTGATTTGACATAGACACGATATACTCCTATACGTGTAAAAGAATGTTAAAAGGGGAAAATCGGGTATGGATATTTTCAATGTACTGACGATGATTGGCGGGCTGTGTCTTTTCCTGTTCGGCATGAACCTGATGGGGCAGGCCTTGGAGCGCCGCGCGGGCGGTAAGCTGCAAAGCTTGCTCAATAAAATGACCGGCAGTGTACCGGCGGGCTTTTTGACGGGCCTCGGCATCACAGCCATCATTCAAAGCTCGTCGGCGACAACAGTTATGGTAGTGGGCTTCGTAAACTCCGGGCTCATGACACTGCGGCAAGCCATTAACGTTATCATGGGCGCGAACGTGGGCACCACCGTCACGGCGTGGCTGTTGAGCCTTGCGGGCATCAGCGGCAGCAATATTTGGGTGAATCTTTTAAAGCCGTCATCCTTCACGCCTGTTCTGGCGCTCATCGGCATCATTTTCTATATGTTCTGCAAGTCCGGTAAAAAGAAAGATACCGGCATGATCCTGCTCGGCTTTGCGACCTTGATGTTTGGCATGGAAACCATGAGTGGCGCGGTTTCGGGCCTTAAAGATGTCCCGGCGTTCGCTTCGCTGTTCCTGATGTTCAAAAATCCGATTCTTGGCGTGCTTGCGGGCGCGCTTTTGACAGGTATCATCCAGTCCAGCTCAGCTTCCGTGGGCATTTTGCAGGCATTGGCCGTAACGGGGCAGGTCAGCTACGCGGCGGCTATCCCGATTATCATGGGCCAGAATATCGGCACCTGCGTTACGGCGCTGATCTCCTCCGTGGGCACACAGAAGAACGCAAAGCGCGCGGCAGTTGTCCATTTGATGTTCAACGTTATCGGCGTGGTCGTGTTACTGACGGCCTTCTGGATTGTAAAGATCGTGTTCGCACCGGCTATTCTGGATGAAAACGCCACCATGTCCGGCATCGCGATTGCGCACTCGCTCTTTAATATCCTGTGCACGGCGATGCTGCTGCCGGCAGGCGGCCTGCTTGAAAAGCTCGCAATCCGCATCGTGCCGGATAAGGGCGGCAAAGAGCAGCCTGTTGAGCTTGAAGAACGTCTGCTCATCACACCGTCCGTCGCGCTCGGCCGCTGCCGTGCCGTTGCGGGTGAAATGGCACGCTGCGCAGGCGAAGCGCTGCATATGGCGCTGACGACCTTTGAAAATTATTCGCCGGAGCTTGCGGAATCCATCCGTGAAAACGAGAGCCGCTGCGACCGCTACGAAGACGAGCTTGGTACATACCTGGTGCGCCTGAGCGCCCAGCAGCTGAGCGATGCCGAAAGCGAAGAAGCCACCGAATTATTAAAAATTATCGGCGATTTTGAGCGTATCTCCGACCACGCCGTGAACCTGCTTGCGGCATCGGAAGAGCTGCGCAGCAAGGGACTTGGCTTCAGCGCCGCCGCAGAAAAAGAGCTGAAGGTGCTCATCGGCGCGGTGAGTGAGATATTGAATACGGCAGAGCGCGCGTTCAGCGAAAAAGACCTTGCGGCCGCCGCACAGGTAGAGCCGCTGAAACAGGTCATCGTTGCACTGAAGGAGCAGATGCGCACGCGCCATATTCTGCGCATGCAGCAGGGTCATTGCAGTATTGAAGCGGGCTTCGTGTGGTCCGACCTGCTGACGGATCTCGAGCGGACGGCTGACCACTGCTCTAACATCGCCGGCTGTGTTCTGGATGCGGCAAACCACGGTCTTAATCTGCACGAAACGCTGCGCGCCATGCGTGCCGACGACCCCGACTTCCGCCGCGCCTACGGCACCTACGCGGAAAAATACCGCTTGCAGGCAGTATAACTACATAATCAATCAAGTAAAAAAGAGACAGTTTGCTTTGATATGTACCCCAATACCGGACGCCCGGTATGGGGGCATATCACTTTAAGCTGTCTCTTTTTGTATTTGATGAAGTTGCTGAGAATGCTGATTTAGAGGTTGTAACGGAATAGAGTATTTTAAGGCTGGCGTACGGAATCGTATTTGGAATCACCCAATGCTTTGAGGTAGGCATCGTAAGCCTTTTCCAACGAAGGAAACTCTTCTCCGTTTTTTCAGGGTTTGCTGATACTGGCTCCGCGTAAGCGATTCCGAGATGGTGACATAGTTCTTGCCGTTTCGCTTACCGGTCTTGGTTTCGGAAACATAATATTTCCCGTCACCGGTTTGAATAATTACGGGGATTTTATTTCCGGCCCCGACCTTATCCGTGTCCAGAGATGTCCAGAAAAGATACCGATTTGCTTTTTGTCCCTCTCTTCCGTCGCCAAGATAGGCCCATGTGCAATCAGGCTGCTGCAAAAGACTGTTATTCAGTTTTTTAATCTCTGTGATAATGGATGGAACATATTGCGAATCCGGACATCTGGAGTCAAACTCAAAGTTTGTATTGGTTTTTATGTTGCCGTTTTTCCAAAATTCTGTATCGTATAGAAGTGGGAAGAAATCCGTTACCTTTGTGTTAAACGGGTATTTAGGTTTAGATGGGTCGGCTTTTCCGCTCCAATTGAGAATGATTCCGTAATCTTCCTTATACGATACGACACAGGTTCCGTTTGGCGCAGCAACGCCTATCCAGTTCTTCGTGTCTCCTTGGCTTTTGGAATGAACAATACCGCCGATATTCACAGGATCTACTGATTGCCAGTCGGCCTGCTTCTGTTTTAGGTTGACGGTTACGGTAGTCTCAGAATCTCCGAGCAACGCCTCTGTAGACACCTGTGCATAAGCGGAGCGGACATTTGCAAGATCTGTCGCTTCTCTGGCTTTTTCAAGCTGTGACGCAAGTACCGGAATTGCAACTGCAATCAATACGGCGATGATTGCAATGACAATTAGCATTTCCATCAATGTGAATCCGTTTTTGTTTTGCTTCATTAAAATCCCTGCTTTATCTTTGAATAGAACAAATACATGGTGAAAATAAACATCGGAGTTCATCACCGAAGGTCTCTGCAATATTTTCCACCGGAAAGGATTTCTGCGAAAAAAGATGATTAAATCGTATGGTAAAGACCCATGGAAACCAAAACCTCTGTAATAAAGGAACAGGACACCAATCAAGATACGCGTTGTATCAAAATTGGTGTCCAGTTATGGTCCGAGTGACAGGAGTTGAACCTGCGGCCTCTTGAACCCCATTCAAGCGCGCTACCAAAACTGCGCTACACCCGGATAACGAATTTATTATACACGATGCCCGGGAAAAAAGCAAGCGTTTTTTCACAATTTTATGCGGAAGCGGAAAATAGAGGAAAGCGGCTTTAAATCAGACTCAGAAAATAGCGAAACAGCTTTTCGCCGTTCACTGCATCGGGGCGGCGGTGCGCAAAGCCGATGCGCTCCGGGTGAAACTGCACGCCGATCACCTTGCCGTTTTCATGGATAAAGCCCTCGTTGATGCCGTCGTCGCTGACGCACAGGGGGATAAGTCCCGCGCCGAGCTTACCTGCGGCCTGATGGTGTGCACTGTTCACGGGGAATTCTTCGCCGTAAAATTCGCGCATCAGATCATGCTGCGCGCGTACCGTGTGAATGGCGTCGCCGGTCTCTTTTGTCGCCATGTGGTGCTGCGGGTCCGGCACATTCTGAATGAGGTCGCCGCCGAATGCCACGTTCAGCACTTGGTGCCCTCTGCAAATGCCGAATACCGGCTTGCCTGCTGCAAAAAAGCATTTTGCAAGCGCAATCTCGTCTGCATCACGGCTGTCATCAATGCCTTCGCTCGCCGTGTTTTCCTGCCCATAGAGCGCAGGATTTACATCGGCGCCGCCGGGGATCAGCAGGCCGTCGCAAGTGTCTGCGTCGGAAAGTGTCATCGAGATTACCGGCTCCGCGCTGCAAGCCGTCAGCGCCGCCACATAATTTGCAAAATCGCCGGGGTTGCCGCGCATAAAGATCCTTTTCATCAAGGTCACTCCTTCAAAATGAAAAAAAGATGAAAAAACAATTTAGAAACTATGGATTAGTATACCAGTTATGTGGTATACTTGCAATAGAGGATATTAAAGAAAAGGGAGCATGGACGTGGCAAAGCACATGGCAGGGCCGCAAGGTGGACATTACAGATTAAAACAGCCGCAAAAACGGAAGAAGCAGAACAGGATTCCCGCACGTGTACTGAAATCGCGTGCACGGCTTTTGCTTAGTGGGGCAGAGTGCATTGCGGCTGTGCTGATCATCACGGCGCTGCTTGCCATGCCGCATCAAAATGCAGAGCCCATAGAAGCTGCTGCCTCGCCGGAAGCGGCGCCGGGCACCGCTGCGGAGAGCACTTCAGACAAAGCAAGTGTGCTTTCTAAAACGACCTCCACTCCCGAATCTGCCTTTCAGCAGCTCGGCGATTGGCGGCTTGTGCTTGTGAACAGCGAAGTGCCGCTGCCGGACGATTTCCAAATGACCCCGACGCTGTTCGATACCATCACCGTCAACTCCAAAATGTACCCGGAGCTTACGGCGCTTATCAATGCAGCGTATAACGACGAGATTAATTTGTGGGTTGCCTCGGGCTACCGCAGCGTGGAGGAGCAGGAAAGCGTGCTGGATCGCGCCGTGCAGCGCCGCATGGCAGACGGCATGACCTATGAAAAAGCGTATGAAGACGCGCGGATCACCATTCAGGCGCCGGGGTACAGCGAGCATCACACCGGCCTTGCGGTCGATTTCAACGATGTTGAAGACGATTTCCGCGAGACGGAAGCCTACACATGGCTGCAGGAGCACGCCGCAGAATACGGCTTTGTCGAGCGCTACCCCAAGGGCAAGGAGAGCATCACCGGCATCGATTACGAGCCGTGGCATTACCGCTACGTCGGCAAGGAGCACGCGCAGCGCATGAACGAGCTTAACATGTGCCTTGAAGAGTACGTGGCGTTCCTCAAGGGCAATTAAGAACAGAAAACGGGAAAAAGATGGCGCTTTTTCCCGTTTTTTTATTGCAAAATTTTGCGCACAGATATATAATAGAACATTATATGATGGTGTAGTATTTTTTCATGCCGGCGGCATGGATAGCAATGCACCGAAAAACCAAGGAGGTTGTTTTAATGGTTCGCACACGCTTTGCGCCGAGCCCCACCGGTTTCATGCACGTCGGAAACCTCAGAACGGCGCTGTACGAGTATCTGGTGGCGAAGTCCCAAAACGGCACGTTTGTGCTCAGAATTGAAGACACAGATCAGGAGCGCTATGTAGAAGGCGCAACAGACGTTATATATAATACACTGCAGCAAGTCGGTCTGCAGCATGACGAAGGACCGGACATCGGCGGCGAATACGGCCCGTATGTACAGAGCGAACGCAAGGATATTTATAAACCCTACGCAGAGCAGCTTGTGCGCGAGGGCAAGGCATACTATTGCTTCTGCACCAAAGAGCGCCTCGAGTCCATTCATCAGGACGGCGAGTTCGGCGGCTACGACCGTCATTGCCGCGATCTGCCCGCAGAGGAAATCCGGAAGAACCTCGACGCCGGTATGCCGTATGTCATTCGTCAGCGTGTGCCGCTCGAGGGTTCCACGTCCTTTGAAGACGCCGTTTACGGCACCATCACGATCGAAAACAAAGAGATCGAAGATCAGGTGCTTTTAAAGTCCGACGGCTACCCGACCTATAACTTTGCAAACGTCATCGACGACCACCTCATGCACATTACGCATGTCGTGCGCGGCTGCGAGTACCTCACCTCTACACCGAAGTACAACATGCTCTACGACGCGTTCGGCTGGGAAAAGCCGATTTATGTGCACCTGCCGCTCATCATGGGCAAAAACGAAGACGGCTCCGTCTCAAAGCTTTCGAAGCGCCACGGTTCCACAAGCTTTCAGGGCCTCCTCGAAGACGGCTACCTCGCACCGGTCATCACGAACTACATCGCGCTGCTCGGCTGGTGCCCGAAGGATAACCGGGAAATTTTCTCGCTGAAAGAGCTCGAAGAAGCATTCTCCATCGACGGCATCAGCAAATCGCCCGCCGTGTTCGATTACGATAAGCTCCTGTGGTTCAACGGCGAATACATCCGCAAGATGAGCGGGGAAGAGTTCCGCACCGCGGCGATGCCGTACTACAAAGAGATTTTCGGCGACGCAGAAAAGCCGTTCGACGTGCTCGACGCCATTTTGCAGCCGCGTGTTTTGAAGTTTAAGGAAATCCCGAGCCTGCTCGGCTTCTTCAAAGAGCTGCCGGAATATTCCGCAGACCTCTTCATAAACAAAAAGAGCAAGGCAACGCTCGAGAACGCGCCCGTCATGCTGCGTGCCGCCATCGAGACACTGTCCGCCATCGAAAACTGGCAGGTTGATACCATCCACGATGCACTCATTGCCCTCGCACAGAGCCTCGAAGTGAAAAACGGCACGCTGCTGTGGCCGGTACGCATCGCGGCGGCAGGCCAGACCGTTACCCCCGGCGGCGCGATGGAAATTCTCGCCGTGCTCGGCAAAGAGGAGGCGCTGCGCCGTTTACAGCTCGGCCTTCAAAAGATCGAGAACGCATAAAGCAAGAGGAAAAACCTGATATTAGGAAAGGTATGGACAAATTATGAGTGAAGAGATCAAAAACGAAGCGGTCTCCGAGGAGATCAGCAGCAGTTTTATCGATGATTTTATTATAGAAGACCTCGCAGAAGGCGGCCGCTGCGAAGGCATGAAGGTGCACACCCGTTTCCCGCCGGAGCCGAACGGCTACCTGCACATCGGCCACGCCAAGGCGATCTACGTCGATTTCGGCACCGCAGAGCGCTTTAACGGCATCTGTAACCTGCGCATGGACGACACGAACCCCACAAAGGAAGACGTGGAGTACGTCGATGCCATCAAGGAAGATATCCACTGGCTCGGCTACGATTGGGAAGACCGATTCTACTATGCTTCCGATTATTTTGAAGATATGTACAACGGCGCCGTAGAGCTCATCAAAAAGGGTCTTGCCTATGTTTGCGAGCTCACGCCTGACCAGATGCGTGAAATGCGCGGCGACCTCACCACCCCGGCGCAGAGCCCGTACCGTGACCGTCCGATGGAGGAGAGTCTCGACCTGTTTGCCCGCATGCGCGCCGGCGAGTTTGAAGACGGCAGAATGACGCTCCGCGCAAAGATTGACCTCGCTTCCGGCAACTTCAATATGCGCGACCCGGTCATCTACCGCATCAACCACATGCCGCACCATCGCACCGGTACCAAATGGTGCATCTACCCGATGTACGACTTCGCGCACCCCATCGAGGACGCCATGGAGCACATCACGCACTCGCTGTGTTCGTTGGAATTTGAGGATCACCGTCCGCTGTACGATTGGGTTATCAACAACGTCACGCTGCCCGCAAAGCCGCGTCAGATCGAGTTTGCCCGCCTTGGCATCAACAACACGGTCATGAGCAAACGCAAGCTGCGCGCACTCGTCGAAGGCGGTTATGTCAGCGGCTGGGACGATCCGAGAATGCCCACCATCTGCGGCCTGCGCCGCCGCGGCTACACCCCGGCTTCCATTCGCAATTTCAGCGTGCGCAACGGTGTTTCCAAGGTGAACTCTACCGTGGAATACAGCTTTCTCGAGCATTGCCTGCGCGAAGACCTGAACCTCACGGCAAAGCGCGTCATGGGCGTTCTGAACCCCGTAAAGCTCATTTTGACGAACTATCCCGAAGATAGGACTGAGACGTTCGAGGTTGAAAACAATCCGAACCGTCCCGAAGACGGTACCCGCACGGTTACGTTCGGCCGCGAGCTGTACATTGAAGCCGAAGACTTCATGGAGACCCCTGTAAAGGGCTATTTCCGCCTTTTCCCGGGAAATGAAGTGCGCCTCAAGACCACTTATGTTGTCAAGTGCACCGGCTGCAAAAAGGACGAAAACGGCAACGTCGTCGAGGTCTATGCGGAGTATGACCCCGAGTCCCGCGGCGGCAACCCGGCAGACGGCCGCAAGATCAAGAGCACCATCCACTGGGTGGACGCGAAAAACGCCGAAGACGCCGAAATTCGCCTCTACGATAACCTCTTTACTGTGGAAGACCCGGATGCAGGCGATTTCTTGGAGCTTTTAAACCCGGATTCCCTCAAGACCCTCACGGGCTGCAAGGTGGAAGCGGGCCTCAAAACCGCAAAGCCGGGCGAGAGCTTCCAGTTCATGCGTCAGGGCTATTTCTGCGTGGATAACAAGGATTCCGCAGAAGACCACCTTGTCTTCAACCGCTCCGTTTCGCTGAAGGACGGCTTCAAGAAAAAGAAGTAATGGAATAGTTGTCCGCACAGAGCAAAACCATGCGCTGTGCGGGCTTTTGCTTTTCCATTCAATCGGTGTTTTATTATTCGTCACCTTAATTCTAATTTTAGGTTGACGAAACGCTTTGTGTGTGGTAAACTGGTAGACGAAATTTTCGCTGCCGGTTTTGCCGGAAAGGAAATTTATGCGCATACAAGATGCAGTTTTAGACGCGCTTGAAAAAATCGCGGAGAATACCTCTCCGGCGAGCAGCTTGCGTCGTCGCTCGGCGTTTCCCGCAATGCCGTGTGGAAAGCCATCCAAAAGCTTGAAGAAGCCGGGCATAAAATTCGCGCCGTGCCAAAGCGCGGCTATACGCTGGCGCCGGAAAGCGATGTGCTCACCGTGCAGAGTGTCTCACGGTTCCTCGATACCGATATGCCGGTTTACTTGCAGGTGCAGACCGAAGTCACCTCCACCAATACGCTTTTAAAGGCACAGGCGGAGCAGGGCGCGCCGGAGGGCACCGTGCTCATTGCGGAATCGCAGACGGCAGGCAAGGGCAGGCTCGGTCGGCACTTCACGTCGCCGCCGGGTACAGGTATTTATTTCAGCCTGCTGCTCCGCCCGCACTGCACCGCTGAAAAATCGCTTTTCATCACGACTACCGCAGCGGTCGCCGTGTGCGAAGCCATTGAGCAGGTCACGGGGCTGAACCCGCAAATCAAATGGGTGAACGACGTTTACCTCAACGAGAAAAAGGTCTGCGGCATTTTAACGGAAGCTTCCGTTGATTTTGAAAACGGCGGTCTCAACTGGGCCGTGCTCGGCATCGGCATCAACATCGCTGTGCCGGAAGAGGGCTTCCCGGAGGAGATTCGCTCCATCGCCGGTGCTATTTTCGACGGCCCGTGCCCCGTGGAGATGCGCAGCCGCATTTCGGCTGCCGTCATCAGCCGCTTTTTCGCGCTGTATAAGAACCTCGGCTCGAACGCGTTCATCGAATCGTACCGCAGCCATTCGTTTCTCACCGGCCGCGCCATCACGTTCTCGCTCGGGGAGGAGACGTACCGCGGTGTCGTCACCGGTATCAGCGACGAAGCGCACCTGCTCGTCCGTCTCGATAGCGGAGAGGAGCGCGCGTTTTCCGCAGGCGAGGTGCAGATCCACAAGGGCTTTGCAAACCCGAAAGCCGAATAAACTGCTTAGTGTGCCGTATTCCGAAATGAATAGGGGTAAATAACATGAACAGCAACAGAGAGAAAATCACCAATATCGTCATGGTCGGCGTATTCGCCGCCGTGCTCGCCGTTTTGTCGCAGATTTCGTTCCCGCTGCCGAGCGGCATCCCGGTCACCTTACAGACCTTCGCGGTCGCCCTGTGCGGCTATGCACTCGGCTGTAAGCGCGGCACGCTCGCCGTGCTCGTCTATATCGTGCTCGGCGCTGTCGGTCTGCCGGTGTTTGCAAACTTTTCCGGCGGCTTCGGTTCGCTTGTCGGTCTCGCGGGCGGCTACATCTACGGCTTCCTGCCCATGGCTGCGCTGTGCGGTCTCGGCACAAAAATGCCGCACCGTGTGCTCGCCATTGTACTCGGTGTTGCGGGTCTTGCGGCTTGCCATCTGTGCGGCACGATTCAGTTCGGCATTATCTCCGGCAACGGCCCGTGGGCGGCGTTCCTTGTGGCCTCCGTGCCGTATCTCGTCAAGGACATCGTCTCCGTTGCGGCGGCTTACGGCGTAGCGACCGCCCTCAGTTTCGCGCTGAAGAAGAGCGGCATTCACATCGCAGCGTAAAAGCGTTTTCACAAAGCGTTTGGAATAAAATAGAAACCGGAAAGGCCGTCTGCAAGGGAAAGTCCCGCGCAGGCGGTCTTTTGCTTTGACATCAATACAGCATTGTGCTATACTGAATTTTCAAGGGAGCATTCGCGCCCAATACACGATAAAGGAGGCTGTACCATGGATGTTCGGGTAGGCGACAAATTACAAATGAAAAAGCCGCACCCCTGCGGGACAAACGTGTTTGAAGTGCTGCGCATCGGCGCGGATTTTAAAATCCGCTGCACCGGCTGTGGCAGAGAAGTCATGGTGCCCCGCCACAAGTGTGAAAAGAACATTCGCAAGATCGTGCGCGAAAGTGCCGGCAGCGAGCAGTAGCGCCTCTCAGACCGTCTCATTTTACTATCTGTCTGAAAGGAAGCTTTGCTATGTTTGAAAATCTCTCGGTTTTTGAAAACCGATATGAAGAGCTTAATATGAAGCTCTATGATCCCGCCGTTGCGGCAGACCGCAATCTTTACCGCGACCTCATGAAGGAGCACAAAGAAATCGAACCCATCGTGGAAAAATACCGCGCCTTAAAAAAGGCCGAAGCGTCGCTCGAGGATGCCGAAGCGATCTTAAACGACTCCGAAGCCGATAAAGAGCTGCGCCAAATGGCGAGCGACGAGATGAGCGCCGCCAAAAGCGATATCGAAAGCATCTCGGAAGAACTCAAAATTTTATTATTGCCTCGCGACCCCAACGACGACCGCAGTGTTATCGTGGAAATTCGCGGCGGCGCAGGCGGCGAGGAAGCGGCACTGTTTGCCTATAACCTTTACCGCATGTACAACATGTACGCCGAAAAGCGCGGCTGGAAAACGGAGATCGTCAGCCTGAATGAAACGGAGCTTGGCGGCTTTAAGGAAGTCAGCTTCACAATCGACGGTGACGGCGCGTATTCCAGATTAAAATTTGAAAGCGGCGTGCACCGCGTGCAGCGCGTGCCGGAAACGGAAACGCAGGGCCGCATCCACACAAGCACCGCCACGGTCGCCGTTTTGCCGGAAGCCGATGAGGTCGAGCTCGAGATCGACCCGAAAGATTTAAAGATTGATACATTCCGCTCCAGCGGCGCGGGCGGGCAGCACATCAACAAAACGTCGTCTGCCATCCGTGTTACGCACCTGCCCACCGGCACGGTCGTCGAGTGCCAGGACGAGCGCAGCCAGTACAAAAACAAAGATAAAGCCCTGCGCGTCCTGCGTGCCCGACTGTTAGACGCTAAGGTGGCGGCGCAAAACGCCGAGATTGCCGCAAACCGCAAAAGTCAGGTCGGCACCGGCGACCGTTCGGAGCGCATCCGCACCTACAACTACCCGCAGCTGCGCGTGACCGATCACCGCATAGGCCTGACAATCTACCGCCTGTCCGACGTCTTAAACGGCGACCTCGATGAAATCATTGATGCACTCATCGCCGCAGACCGCGCCGAAAAATTGAAAGAGAGCATGGAGAACGGATGAACATGGATACGCGATTATTGGATGAAAAAAACGAACAGGATATAAAAGAAGCGGGGAAGATTCTGCGCCGCGGCGGCCTTGTCGCTATCCCCACGGAGACCGTCTACGGCCTCGCCGGCAATGCGCTGGACCCTACCGTCTCCGCACAGATCTACAAAGTGAAGGGTCGCCCGTCGGACAATCCGCTCATCGTGCATATCGCGGATATCAAAGAATTGCCTGCGCTTGTCGAAGAGATTCCCGAAGCTGCCAAAAAGCTTGCAGATGCCTTTTGGCCGGGCCCGCTTACCATCATCATGAAAAAATCGCCGCTTGTGCCGATGCAGACGACCGGCGGTCTCGATACGGTTGCCGTCCGTATGCCGTCCGATCCCACCGCGCGGGCGATCATTAACGCCGCAGGCGTGCCGCTTGCCGCGCCGTCCGCGAATCTCTCCGGCCTGCCCAGCCCCACATCATTCCCGCATGTGTGCGATGATCTCATGGGCCGCGTAGACGGCATCGTGAACGGCGGCGACTGCGAGGTCGGCGTGGAGTCCACCGTTATCACCGTCGTCACCGAGATACCGCGCGTGCTGCGCCCGGGCGGCATTTCCGTGGAGCAGCTGCGCCGCGTGCTCGGCAGGGTAGATGTGGACCGCGCCGTGCTGGAAAAGCCCGCGGAAAATGCCAAGGTCGCCTCGCCCGGCATGAAATATAAGCACTACGCGCCGAAAGCGGATGTCTACATGGTGGACGCTTCCGCCGAAGATTACGCCGCGTTTTTGCATACGCACCCCGAAGCAGCTGCACTTTGCTTTAACGAAGACGTGCCGTACCTCAAAAACCGGTGCGTGCCCTACGGCAGCGCCGCAGATTCCCTTTCGCAGGCGCACGGGCTTTTCACGTCGCTCCATCACCTCGATGAGATCGGTGCAAAGACCGTTTACGCCCGTATGCCGCGCAAAAGCGGCGTAGGCCTTGCGGTTTATAACCGTTTGATCCGCGCTTGTGCGTTCCGCATCGTAACGCCGAACGAGCAGCTCGTCATCGGCCTTACGGGCCAGACCGGCGCGGGCAAATCGACGGTCGCAAAGCAGCTTAAGGCGCGCGGCTGCGTCATCATCGACTGCGACGCCGTTACGCACGATCCGTCTCTTTATGCAGGAACATGTCTTACGGAGTTGCAAAATGCGTTCGGCCGTGCTATTATAAAGGAAGACGGCACGTTAGACCGCCGCCGTCTCGCAAACCTCGCGTTTGCAAGCGAAGAGGGCAAAGCGAAGCTGAACGCCATCACGCATCCCGTGATTTTAACACGTCTCAAAAAGGAGATTGCCGCATATAAAGATGCAAAGGTCATCGTGCTCGACGCTCCGACGCTGTTTGAAGCCGGTGCAGGTCGCCTTTGCCGCCGCGTGGTCTCCGTTCTTGCGGATGAAACCGTGCGCCTTGGGCGCATCTGCCGCCGCGACGGTCTCACGGAGCAGGAGGCCCTGACGCGCATGCACGCCCAGCAGAGCGACGATTTTTACATCGACCGCTCCGATTACACACTCGATAACACCGTCGCTGTTTCGGCGGACGATATGGATCATATGCTCGCAGTGCTTGGCTGCGCACACCCCGGTGAATCCGATTGAATAAGAGAAGCAAACATTTAAAAAAGTCCAAAAAGAAGCCCTTGTGGCCATGGATTCTTATCGCCGGCATTGCAGCTGCCGTGCTCGTTG
>OJRW01001386.1_pt1 | contig 19600 bp, 10 predicted proteins | sample 1599231 | NCBI WGS metagenome assembly OJRW01 (sample SAMN04168656, study PRJEB22393) | human gut metagenome | biome: human gut microbiome; feature: stool | host: Homo sapiens | collected 2014-03-17
TCATCATACTGATTAAATAGATTACAGATTTTAGTTTTATCATACGTCGTTTTTTTTAGTTTTCCCAAATCGGTCGTTCATCGTTTTTCTGCCGGCAAAACTATCGTACCCCGCAAAAAATAGAGTGTACTATATTCTCAAAAGAGTATATAGGTGCTGTACAACATAATAATTCATTCGTTTGCAACGACGATTTAACGATTTTGAAATATTAGCGAATAGCTTGATTCTGTCTGATGATGTTCCGGGCTAATGGATAGGCAATCAACTGCAAAGCTCCCACCAGGATCAATGCATACTTCAATGCAAAATCCTGTGATATGACAAATGCGAGTACCATAAAAAGTATTAGTCCAAAAGCACGTCCCAGAAATAGTCCGAACTCATGGCTTAAAATATAGGTATATTCATTTCTTTTTTCGATTTTTACTACTGCATCGATGGTTTGCATCATAATAGGGTAATAAGGTAAGTCAAACAATGGCTGAAAGATCACCTTACAGAGGACAAAGATAATCACTCCGGTGACTGAAAACAAGATTCCGTTGAACAGAGTACCGATAAAAAAGACAAGTAGCCCGGCTATAAATACTTTCGATCGGTCTTCAGGTTTGGTTATTCGTCCCAATACATAAACCAAAACAGCTGTCAGTGTACCACTGATTCCCTGTATTAAACCCAGTACATCTTCATCACCTACTAACTTCAGAACCAGAATAGCAGGAGCAGTCACCAGAAATCCCTGTACCATTCCTTTCAGGGAAGCCAGCAACAACATTTTTTTCCAAAGTGTGCAAAACCGGAAATACAGAAAATTCTTCTGCACCGGATTGGCGAACTTACCACGCCATAAAACGGCTACAGCAAACAAAGTCACTATGATTACTCCAACCGTCACCAACCGATAGGCTCCATTAATATCAATCAGGCATCCCATTATTTCTCTGCCATCTATCTGACTGATAAATGCTCCAATCAATAAAGGTACAGTAATCGAAGTAATGGAAAAGAAAAAAGACTCCAGCCCGAAGAAGTAGTTACGACTATCATCTGTCGTGTTATTCAGAGTCAGCAGATAGCGATTGGTCCAGAAGAAGCCCGATGCAGCTCCAAGTACAAATCCGGCTATACTCAATTCCACAAAGCCTAATGACTTTACCAACATCATGGCAAACATCGACAATCCACTAACTAATATCCCTCCTGCATACAGAATCTTCACACTCACATGTCGCAACAAGAAACCATTCACAAATGAGGTAGTGATGATACCAATGTATATGAAAAGCTGATAAAAAGCCACCGAAACCGGTTCACTGGTATGGCGCATCACATAAGCGCCCACGAAAATCTCAACTACAGGAAGCACCAGCGCATAAAGAAGATTAGTCATCAGCAAGACCCGTACATTAGAAGTTTGCTGTTTGAAGAACTGATACTCTCTTTTTAGTTTATTCATTATCTATCTTATTTATATTACGACTTTAATGAACAGAGAATCTCTGCAATAGACAACTCCGCCCCACAGATTACTTCATCACTGGCACCATAATAAAGCCTTATCTTATCTCCCTCTACCAAATGTCCGTTGGTGAAAACTACATTCCCGAAAAATCCGGTTTGTTCGTAAGGAGCAACAGGCTCCATGATAGGTTCTTTACTTCGGGCAATTACCTTTGAAGGATCATTTAAATCAAGTAGAAGAGCTCCCAGACAATAACGGTTTTGATAGTCCGCACCATGATAAATTTCCAACCACCCTTCCTCTGTACGAATAGGTGCCGCTCCTGCACCCACGCGGGCACAGTCCCAACTATCAGGACGGGTAGTTGCAATGCAACAATGGTTGCCCCAATGCAGCCGGTCGGGTGATTCGGCAAGCCAAATATAGTTGCCACCCAACTCTGGGCTACTCGGACGATGCAGTGCAAGATATTTTCCGTTCACTTTCTCTTCAAACAGCGCGCAATCTTTATTATGAGGAGGGAAAATCATGCCATAACGAGCATAGTTTTTCCAGTCATAAGTATGAATCAGCCCTACACCAACAGCTACAGAAGAGACTTCCGTAAACGTAAGATAATAACCATCGGCAGTAGTGGCCACCCGGCAATCTTCAATGCCAAAAGCCTCTAATGCTCCTTTACCAAAAATAGGAGGATAATCCGGTTCTTCCTTGAAGTGAATTCCGTCTTCACTCGACACCAGTCGGAGATAAGACATAGTAGTCAGATAATTCTGCCCTGCATATCCTATCACACGAGGATCAGAAGCATCCAGTTTCGGGTCATTCTCATCGAAAGAGAGCACTTCTATTTTTCCATCTTTATTATATACGGGAAAACTAATAACTCCCTGTTTCTGCACAGGCCGTTCGGCCACTCGCAGTAATAACCAAATTTTTCCGTCGAAACGGAACACGCCGGGATTCAGAAAACAGGTGATTTCCATACCTTCTATTCCTGATTGTAGGTCGGAGGGTTTCAACAATGGGTTTTGATGAAATCGTTTTGCAATATCCATTTTCAAATTATTAAATAAATATGTGTTGTTTTTATTTCTGGTGACAAAGCTACCCTGCACAACAACGGAAAAGGTGCACTATATTCTCAAAAGGGTATACAGGTGTTGTACAGCATATTTTTATCTTTGTTTTCTTATTTTTCCTCTCTATCTTTGCGACATGATTCTACGAAAGCACTCATATTTCCGCTACATCTGCATCCTTATTTATTCATGCCTGATGCCTGTTTTATTACATTCCCAAAATGTAGTGAAACAGATTTCGAATGCAGACGGGTTATCCAATAATTCAGTGAATTGTTTTCTAGAAGATTCGGAACATACGCTTTGGGTAGGAACATGGGACGGGCTGAATGCCTACAACGGACGTAGCTTTAAAACCTATTCTTATAATAAAAAAAATGCAGGATCTATCAGTAACAATGTGGTCTGGCAAATTATCGAGCAAAATGACTCTGTATTGTGGGTATCTACCGACTATGGCGTCAACCGGTGGAAACGTTCCACACAGCAATTTACTCCTTATTATTTAGGTACGCAGAACAATCCGCCCAAACAAGAGAAATCATTCCTACTGGGTATCACTTCCGGCAAATACATTATCTGCTATGTGAAAGAACAAGGTTTATTCTATTTTGACGACCGGAAACAGGACTTTGTTCCATTGAAAAATAATCTTCCTGATGGCATCAAAAACTTCGTTATTGATGCCAAAGACCAAGTATTCTTCCTCACAGAACATGGACAATTATTACATTATCAACTATCTGTCCATAGCTCTAATCTCGAACTCTCGTTCAAAAAAGAAATCAAACAACCTGCTTTCATTTCCGGCATTTATCTTTCTCAAGATTATCTTATCATTAACGATGACCGGACATTAACCGTTTCTTTGGACAACCGCATACTGAATAGCATAGATATTCCGGAAAATAAAACGGTTTCGCAAGTTATCTGTCACAAAGAGTATCTTCTCATCAGCTTTATCGAAGGGGGATGTATCAGGTATAATCTGGAAGATAATACTTCAACGGAATTACCTCAATTACCAGCGAAAGCATCCATTTTCACCATCTACATCGGTTCGCAGAATATACTCTGGGTAGGCACCGACGGGCAAGGAGTATTGGAAGTCTATGAACACAGTTCTCCATTCCACACCATAAAAACTGATTATCCCGTACGTTGTTTTTGCGAAGAAGATAATGGTAATATACTCGTGGGAACCAAAGGAGAAGGAATTTTGCTGCTTGACAAACAGAAACGGCAGGTCGAACCTTATCTGTCAACCGACAACGGATTGATTTCCAATTCTGTCTATACTATCCGAAAAAATATGTCCGGAGACATATTTATCGGGACCGAGGGAACGGGCATCAATTATATTCCACTTAATAGCAGTCAGGTAAAGAAGTTAAATATTCCTGCTGAATATCCGACTTTCAAAGCTGTATACAGCATCCTGTTCACTCATAACGACTCACTATTATGGTTGGGCACTTCCGGCTATGGACTTATCAAACTAAGCTTGCAAAGGGAAGGAAAAAGTTATAAAGTGACAGAAATGAAACAATATAAATCTCCCGGACCTTCCTCACCAAGTAATAACATCATTTATTCGGTCATTGCCGGGTATAATGAAAATGAACTTTGGCTAGGCACACGAGGCGGCGGAATCAATAAGTTCGATATCACATCCGAATGTTTCCAACAAATTCATGAGATAGACTCTACTTTATCCCTAACCAACAACGATATACTCTATCTGACCAAAGGAGATTCTGCCAGCATTTGGGTAGGCACCAGTTACGGCCTCAATCGATTGTTTCCGGCAGACATTCCGCCATCTATTATGGAATATACGGATCATAACGGACTGCCCAACAATACGATTCACGGTATTCTAAAAGATGAAAACGGTAATATCTGGGCAAGTACCAATCAAGGTATCTCTTTTATCAATCTATCTTCGGGAAAGATTACTAACTATTCTTCCAGAAACGGATTACAAAATGATGAATTTTCCGATGGAGCGATTTTTAAGGATAAAGCAGGATGGTTGTATTTCGGAGGAGTCAGTGGGCTGAACTATTTCGATGAGAACAAAATACATTTACGGGACCATATTGCTACTCTAAGTTTGAATAGTCTAAAAATTAATAACACCAGCCAAAACATTTACGAGCGTATTCTTAATCATACGCTCCGGCTTGCCTATGACGAACCTTACCTTACATTAGGGTTCACAACACACGACTTTATCAACAACGAGAACTGCGAATTTAGTTATCGGATTATTGACTTCGCTGATGAATGGATTTACAACGAAAACAACCCCAATATCGTCATCACCAAACTTCCTCCGGGGAAATATAAATTGGAAGTAAAATGCACTAATGGTGACCGTGTATGGAGCAATCAAATCTACTCTCTTCATCTGGATGTCGCCTATCCCTGGTGGCTAAGTACTACCGCCTTTATTATCTATTTTATTTTAATTGCTATTGCTATTTATATAACACAGTCTGTCATCAAGAATCGTATCCGACTGAATCGCCAGATTTTACTAGAACATATTGAAAAGCAAAATCAACAACGTATTCATGAATCGAAGTTGAACTTCTTTACGAACGTGGCACATGAGTTCTTCACTCCGCTAACACTGATATATGGTCCGGCACAGCATCTGCTGGAAAAAGCAGACCTTGACAGTTATACGAAAAGGTATATCTACATCATCAAGAACAATGCCGACCGGATGCAGAAACTCATCAACGAACTAATGGAGTTTCGGAAAGCAGAATCGGGACATACAGCTATCTATGCAGAGAAAGTAGATATTCACCTACTCGTTGATTATGTGTCAGACAACTATACTGAAATTGCTGAAGAGAATAAAATAGACTTTAGTTTCAAAAGTAAAGAAGTGTCGTCTTTTACTACAGACCGGAATTCGCTGGAGAAAATTATATTCAACTTATTATCTAACGCATTCAAATATACACCGTCCGGAGGATATATTCATGCTGAAATAAGACAGAATGCCACTACCGGAACATTACATTTCCGTATACGCAACTCTGGTAAGGGATTGACTGAGAAGCAAACGAGCGAAATATTCAGTCGCTTTAAGATTTTCGAGAGCAGTAAGCTGAAGCATGCCGGGAGTACCGGAGTGGGTCTGAACCTAACCAAAAGCCTGACTGAATTATTAGGTGGAGAAATCACTATAGAAAGTACTTTGGGAGAATATGTAGAATTCAATGTATCCCTGCCTCCTATGCACGTGAATACCGAAAAAGAAAGTCAGCCTACAGAAGAAGAAACAGAGGTCAGTGAAATGCTTTTCATTCCTAAGCAGAAAGAAATTACCATACTGATTGTAGAAGACGAAAAGAATATCCGGGAACTGTTGAAAGATATTCTGCTTCCCTACTATCAGGTTCGCGAAGCTGGCAATGGAGAAGAGGCACTGAAAGAAGTAGAGCAAAAACAACCGGACATCATTATCAGCGATGTGTTAATGCCTAAACTAGATGGTATTACACTGACAGACATATTGAAATCTAATGAACGGACAATGCACATTCCTGTTATCCACATCTCTGCCAAAAACTCTATTGAAGACCAAATCAATGCTTATAATCATGGTACAGATCTGTATATCCCGAAGCCTTTCCATCCAAGGCATGTGTTGAGTGCAGTAGAGAATATGATTAATAAATATTCTCTGATGAAAGAGTATTTCAAATCGGGCCGTTCTTCTCTTATTGTAAGAGATGGAATCACCATGCACAAAGAAGATGAGCTATTACTAAACAAGATTATCAAGTTCATTGAAGATAATATTGACGATGAATCCATGAATCCGGATTCTCTAGCAGACTTTATAGGAGTGAGCAAAGCAGGATTGTATCGCAAACTCAAAGAATTAACAGAAAAGACCCCAAGCGAATTTGTCCGTACCATCCGCCTGGAATATGCTGCCGGGTTGCTAAAGACTACCAAGCTCACCGTCACCGAGATCATGTATAAATCAGGCTTCTCCAACAAGTCGTATTTCTACCGGGAATTTACTAAATTATACAATACATCGCCCAAAGAATACAGAAGCGAACGAACAGAAAAAAAAGATATTAAATAACCATCTAACAATAAAAAACAATGAGAAAACTTTTTATTGTATTGACGCTCTTCGGTGCGTCAATACTGAATGCACAGCAACTGAATGTAGCCTCCTACAACGTACGAAACAGTAACCCGAACGATGCCAAAGCCGGAAATGGATGGGAGCAACGCTACCCAATACTTACACAGTTAATCACTTTCCATGATTTCGATATTTTTGGAGCGCAGGAAGTAAAGCATAATCAACTGGAGGATATGCTCAATGCTCTACCTACATACAGTTACATAGGTGTAGGACGGGATGACGGCAAGACGAAAGGGGAATATGCACCTATTTTCTATCGGAAAGATAAGTTCAAACTACTCAAGTCCGGCAACTTCTGGTTGTCGGAAGACACTACAAAGCCCAATAAAGGATGGGATGCTGCTTATACCCGCATCTGCACATGGGGAGAATTCAAAGACAAAACCGGTAAGTTCAAATTCTGGTTCTTTAATCTGCACATGGATCATATCGGAGTGGTAGCCCGTCGAGAAAGTGCCAAACTGGTTATTAGCAAAATTAAGGAAATGTGTGGCAAAGATCCCGTTATACTAACAGGTGATTTCAATGTAGACCAAACTAGCGAAAGTTATCAGGTTCTTCATGAATCCGGAATATTATCAGATTCTTACGAGGTAGCTCAAATGAGATATGCAACTAATGGGACATGTACAGGCTGGAATCCGAACACATATACTCCAAACCGTATTGACCATATCTTCGTAACCCCCAATTTTACTGTAGAGAAATACGGTGTATTAACGGATACTTATCGTACCAAGAATGAAACTACTGGAAAGTATGAATCTCATATTCCTTCGGATCATTTCCCGGTAAAAGCGGTTCTGAAATTTTAGAAAAAACACTAATTAGAAAAAATCGTGAATGGTAGAAGTGTTTTACCCGCCCCTCTCAAACTTTTTTTTCTCCGGTCCTACTCCCGTCACTGTCACCTTTTTCCAATGTTTGGGCAATACGGAAGGAACCTGTACAATACCCTCATCCGTAATCTGTAGGCCGCAGAATCCATTGATTACCGCTTGAAGCAGCCCGCCTGCACCGGTAGCAAAATAGGGGTTATTGCTGGTTGCTGTTTCGGCTATCACACCGAAAGGTGCGCGTAAGTTGGGCTCATAGCAACGACGAAACATCTCATAAGCCTTCTTCGCATCTCCCATTCGGACATATTGCACACAAAATACGGAGTAGGACATGGCAGGCCCATCTTTCGGATCAATCCGGTCGGTATAATATTCCATATCCTTTTCCCAGATTTTCGGGTCTGTGATGATTCCCAGCGGATAGGCTAACAGGTTAGCATCGGATTGTTTTATCATCTCTCCGTTATAGGTGGCATGTTCACGCGTCACTCCGTTGGCAAAAGAAAGAATACGGATATTCTTCCCGACTTCAATAGCGTACTCATCGGCTCCCACCACACTGCGAATGGAATAAGAACCATCCTCATTCCGTTCGGCACGACTTACCCAGAAATCGGCAACTGCTTTCATCAGTGGATAACCATGAGAACGCAGCCAATGCAGGTCATGAGTGACACAATAATAGTTCCAACAGGCAATGGCAATATCTGCTGTAATGTGATGTTCGAGAGGTCCGGTCAAGGCAAAAGTCGGAGTAGATTCTTCACCAGCATCGTCACTTTCCCAAGGAAACATGGCACCCCGGTAACCATGAGTGATAGCACGTTTGCAAGCAGCTGCAAGACGGTTGGTACGGTAGTTCACCATAGATTCGGCAATGCCTTGATTGAGCAATAATATAGGAGGATACATCCAAAGTTCCGTATCCCCAAAGATATGCCCGTTGTACCCCTGTGAAGACAGCCCCATGGGAGAAATGCTCAATCCGGTACCCTCTCTTCCGAAAGAATAGAGGTTGAACAGGGCGAAACGCACTGCACGTTGAGCATCATCATCACCCTCAATACGAATATCACCTTGCCAAAGTTCATTCCATAGTTGGCAATGGAAAGCCATCAGACGGTCGGTACCCTCGTGGATAGCGTAAGTGATTTGACGTTCAGACTCATTGTAAGGATCTACGAAGTCACGCTTGGAACAGATGACACCTGCCAATGCAAAAGAATAGGTTTCTCCTTTTTTCAGAGATACGGTAAAAGATTATTGAATGGAAAAAGGCTCTTTCCAGGGGAGAAGACCAATGCCGCCATTAGCCATAGGAGCTCCTACGTAATCAGCATGAATATCTGAAGTATAGAGTTGCCACAAGTCTTCCTCGGAAGTAACGGCACGCATGGCCGTAAAAGAGCTTATCAATACCAGAATCAGTAAATTTAGTTTTCTCATGTTTTTCTATGTTGATTTACCACATTAAATACGGGGTAAAGATAAGAATAACTATTTGAAAATAATCATAATCTGCTCATCAATACCCTTATCGGGTATGCGCACACTACATACACAGGTTTCTTTATCCCAACTCCACGCCACAGATTCCGTATCATTCTCTAAATTATCTTCCAAGCGTTCCGTCTTAGCTTTCTTTATTTTCTTTCCTTTGACAGTTACCTCTTTCGGAACTTTCGCAGAATAAATACGAAACAGCAGATTTCTCGGACCGGGGACAGTGTATCCTTTTCCTTCACGGGCAGAGACAGTCAATTCATATCCATTCGCCAAAGTATTACAAACAATCGGTGTTTTGACAAATTCATCACGCTGATATCCTAAGTTTTCTCCTTCATCTTCATAGAGAGTAAAGGCAGCCTGTGCACCCTCCTGTGCAGGGAAAACTTCAAAAGTTAGTGGATATACCGGTTTCTCATGGGTGTAGTTCATCACCGGCATCGTAGGGATGATGGAACCTTGCTTCACAAACACAGGAACGAAGGACAAGGGAGCGTCAACCGTAGTCCATTGCTCTCCGGTGTAAACCGTCTTCTTGTTATTATAGTCAATCCATGTACCTTCGGGCAGATAGACGTTTTTGGTACGAGCGCCTTTCTTCACCACAGGGGCTACCAGTAATTCACGACCGAACATGAATTGGGCATCCGTAGAAAATGTTTCCATATCCATTGGGTATTCGAGAAACAGAGGGCGCATGATAGGCAATCCTGTATCATAAGCTTCGCGGGCATAAGTATAGATATAGGGCAACAAACGATATTTCAACTCGATAGCTGCCTTTGCGTTCTTTTCTGCTTCGGGACCGAAAAGCCACGGTTCCACCGGATTATCTCCCTCATGGTGGATACGACTCAAAGGATTGAATGCACCGAATTGAATCCAACGGGTATAGAGTTCCGCCATAGCCGGATAATCTTCAATGTCTCCACAGTAACCGGTAATGTCACAGGAAGAAAACGGTATCAGTCCTAAACCGGCGGAAAGCATTACAGGAATCTGATTGGCTAACTGTCCCCAGCCTTGCAACACATCATCTCCGTTCCCGCTATCACCTGTCCAACCGAACGTATAACGTTGCAATCCGGCATAAGCAGCACGGGTCATTTGGAACACACGACGGTCCGGATTCCTCTTTTCAAATTGTTCTTTCACCACTTTATCCCAAGTCAATCCATAGACATTATGGATTTCATCGTGCATACCCAGATAGTGTTTCATGACGAGACGTTCCGTTTGCTCTTCGTTACTCCAGGCAGGTTCGCCCATGTCCGTCCAGAAGCCGGAGATACCGTCGTCAATCGGTTTCTGCTGATAGGTTCCCCACCAATCGGCTACGGCAGGCAAGGTGAAATCCACCACTCCACAGTTACCACCCCAAGGCCAGGGCATATCGTAGCTTTTACCGTTCGTACTGTCCTTTACAAAATAACCCAAACGATCAGCTTCTTCCCATTGCTTTTTATTAGCTTGTGCAATTACCGGATCTTGAGATACTACTACCTTAAAACCCATCCCTTTCAAATCCGAAAGCATCTTCTTTGGACTCTCATAGTTTCCTTTGCGCCATTCGAAATCCTGCAGATATTCCGTCCAGCCGATATCCTGATAGATAATATCACAAGGGATTCCACGTTTCCGGTAGCCCTCGGCTATTTCGCGACTTAGCTTTTCGCTTGTCAGCAGACCGCGGCATTGAGCAAAACCCAGCGCCCATTTCGGTGGCATGATAGGTTTGCCCGTCAGTCCGACGTATTGGCCGATAATTTCCTTATAGTCCTTGCCGAAAATAAAATAGTAGATCATTTCACCGTTCGGAGCTTCAAAGCTGTAATAGTCGCGACTTTCCGTACCGAACTTGAATTCCGTTTTGTACGTATTATCAAGAAAAATACCATACCGATAACTGCTCATAAAGAAAGGAATACTCTTGTAGAGCGGATCTTCCACTATACTGTAACAGGGTTTGTCACTATTCCACATCTTATAAGATTCGCCACGACGGTCCATCTTTCCTGTCTTTTCTCCCAGTCCGAAAAAATGCTCGTCACGACGGAGCACTTTATATTCCGTCTTCTTTGTTCCTTCACTCACATGCCCCTTGTCGGCATAATCACTAAACAGGAGTTTCTGATACTTATCAAATATCTGAAGACTCAACGGAGATTTATTTACCCGAATACGCAATTTCGGAGTAAAGATCTCATAACAGGCCGCCTGTTCGTCCACATGGACGGTCCCTACATCTTCCAACTCTTCATTAATCACTGCAAAAGAGGCATTCTTCCGTTGCAGCTGTCCATCGGGCGAAAACCAAACTTTGACTACCGAAGGACTACAGAGCTGTAGCTGCAACGCAGCACTGTCCGTCAGGTGAAAAGTCACCTGACGCCCTTGTTGTGTAAAAGAAGTGCATACCTTTGCGTTATCTGTGGCACAAAGCACAGAGATAGGTAACAAACAAGCTATCATCCATCCTATTATTCTATTCATATTCGCACTATCCTCTTATTTATTCCATATCTATCAGCCTCATTCATACTCTACTACCAACATTGTCCAATATTTCAATGACGGAAGTGCTACCTTTATCTCATTTCCTTCCTGAACGAAATCAAGCTCTTGAGAGACTCCGAAACGTGCATCCGGAGAGGCTGCCCAAACTGTTCTTACCGTCCCCTTTACGCTTACCTTTGTTTGGACCGATTCAATCAAAGAGGGTTCAACCTGCGTCCCATTAGAGTCACACCAATCCAAATGTACAGCATTGGTATAATTAAGGAAATGAATCACGTCCCTACGATCAAAGCGTTTCCCGATAGTGGCAATCTGATTACGGACAGGGGGCCATTGATTGACGGTCATCTTCCCATCTGTAGAAGAAGCTGTAACTCCATAAAACTCTCCACCATCACGTAAGAGATTCTCATACCCGGTGATAAAATCATAATAAGTCACCATTGCTTTCTTCAATTCCCCTTTCATTGCCAAGCTGCTGTTAGGGAAATACTCGGTAGTCAACATATGTTCTCCTAATTCCAGATGCGCACCACCCCATGCATGGATAGCGGCATTTGCCATTAATACACCAGGGGTATTGAAATAGCCACGCCCTTCACCGCCAAGCTTATAATTCATATAAGCAGCCAATACAGTTTTCTTTCCGTTCGACCATCGATCATTGTTTGTGATAATATTTGAAAGGACGCTAAAGCCGTTATCGGTCGGTTTTTCCCACACTTCAGTATAAAGGAAATCTACCGGAGAGTTCGCAATCAAGTTTTCTTGACCATATTGTCCCACAGCATTCATCACCAACGACTTTTTCGGTTGAGCTTCTTTCATCGCCTTTATAAACACCGGGAAAGTAGCTGCGAGATCAACAGAGTTTCCATTATAATCATATAATTCTCCCCGACCACCTAACTGGTCAATCTGATAGCCGTCAAAATCAAAAACTTCATATACGTCGTTATTCTGCTGAGCCATATAGTCTCTCCATTCCTGCAATGCCGGATTCGTCAGATAGATGTTACTTTTGAAAGGAGAACCTAGCGGATGATAATCCTTGTTTCCGTGCTTCTTGTCCTTAAACAGGTACCATGCTTCTTTCACGCCATCATCGGCCGCATCGCTCAAAGCTCCATAAGCAAGATTGTAGAAAAGAGATTTCATACCCCGTTTATGACCAGCGTCAATGTACCCCTGCACAGTAGAACGATAACAATCGCGATTGATAATATCTTTCCACACATCCATCGGAGCAGAAGGCGAACCTGCTAATGGCTTATGGTGTTTGTAATGCCAGTCCTGATACTGCACATAGTTGATATGATGGCGGTTCAGGTTATCCATTACCTTGTTAATCTCCTTTTCGCTCATTTTGCCATATTCGGAGAGAAATCCGTTGCGCGGAAAGCGTGCTGGATCGGAAGATACATCAATGGCAATGCTGCTCAGAACAACCTCTTCGCCATTCTCTACTGTATATAAGTCGACCATATAACCTTTAAAGTCATCTGTCGGCGGATTCCAACTCCATGACTTTCCGGTGAGGGGAGTTTCGGAAAGCACCTTGTTGAGGTGCTTATAGCGAATGGTCACCTGCTCTTCGGGAAGATTGTTCAAAGAAAGTTGTACCGGTTCTCCCGGCTGATAGGCGGCTTTATCGGTAGACAGCAGTACGGTGATATAGCCGTCTCCGTAAGTAATAGGATTGTTCGAAGGCTCGTCGTCGATACAACCGGCCAATGAAAAAGCCAGGATACAAGCCATTATATATTTCGTCAGTTTCATAATTCAATCTGTATTAATCGTTATTTCTTTTGAAAATGAATCTCCTTTTTATAGGTATTGATAGTAACCTTAAAGGTTCCGGCATTATTCATATACCATTTATTGTCGCCCTTATCAGAAGAGAGATAACATGAGCCTGTAAACTCATCATACACTCCTTTATTATCTTCTTCCGCAACAAAGAATAAACCATCGTAATCACCGAATTGGAGAGGAAACTTTATCTGTCCGGTTCCCAATTCTCCTTCATATACAAATTCATTCTTGTTAGAGTTGCTTTGCGTAAGTTCTTTCACATTCTTCCAGGCAAAATCTCCGGATACTGCTTCTCCCATTGCCCAAACCTTCTCGTAAACTACAATTTGTTCCACTGTCAAGTCCTGGCTACCGACATTGAATGTCACAACATATTTACTTTTATACGTCTGCTTCTCTTCTGTCACCACTTCAGTCCCTTCTTTGTCTTTTGAAATTCGGAAAGTACCGTCCTGCAATTCTCCATTATAAGTGAAAAGCTCTGGGTTCGAATCATCTTTTGTCATGGCTATCGGCGTCTCTCCTGCCGCAGTTCCAATCATCCAAAATTCACTGTTATCCGGTTCTTCACCATCCAAATTGGTGATTTCAATATCCAATGTATTCAGATTTACTTTCACCCGATAGCTGGCACCACGCTTGATATTGAATTTATTATCCGGCCCGTCATTCTCATCCTGACGATAAATCAGTTTATTCTCATCACTTCCGTCCCTGCCAAACGAAGGATAGAAATCGCTCTGCTGAGTCACAAATTTAAGTTCACCCGTTCTAAGCTCACCTTCCCAAACAAATCCGTTAGGTTCATCAGCTATCGGAGTCATCTTCGTTGCATCGTCCAATGACCAACCGCCCGTAGTAGCCGAACCAATCATCCAAAGATTAGGATAAACCATCTCTCCGCCCAAATCCGTAATCTCAATATCCAATGTGCTTAGATTCAGTTTTATCCGATAGTTACCCGGAGTGCTTATCATAAACTTCTCATCCGGTTCGTCATCACTTTCCCTATATACAAGTTTATTCTCATCTTCACCATCCTTATTAAAAGAAGGAACAAAAGAAGTTTTCTGTAAGACGAATTTCAGTTCTCCTGAAAGAAGCACGCCTTCCCAAACAAATCCGTTCGGTTCATCCTCAATTGATTCCATCGGAGTAGCATTATCCAGACTCCATCCTCCTACAGTTGCTCCACCAATCATCCACAGATTCAGATAACGTTCTATATAAGGTGTCAGTTTGAATGTAACGACAGGAGAAACCTGAGTAAACTCTTCATGCCCCAATACAGCAGCAGTCACACGAGCTTCAAACTCCAATGTTTCATCCAAAGAACTATTCCACACTTCTGCCAACAAGTCATTCATCTCTTTATGGTTAAATGCCAGAATACGGGAATCCGTTGCACCTATATCCTTTTTCAGTCCTCCTGCGAAATTGTTACCTTTCAAATCCATTTCAAGAACATAGCTGATACGGGAATCTGTTCCATAGTTACTACCAGCAGTCCAAGCAAAATGAAAAGCTTCCCTATCACTCATCAACTGGTCCAGTTCCACTACTTCGGACGATACAGACAATACCAAAGACTCACTTCCTTTATCTGTCTCCATCTCATCAGAAGTACACGAATTAAATACAAAGCCCGCCAATAAAGCCGTCAGAGCAATATATATCTTTGTTTTCATAATCTTTCTTTTTTACTATTAATATCCCGGATTCTGTTTCAAATTGCCATTCGCCTCAATCTCTTTCAACGGTATAGGCATTAACAAATGTTTTTCCGCCGCATTGGTTTTTCCGATAGAGTGAAGGAATTTCAGAGCATAGTTGTCTTTCAGGCGAACCAAATCAAACCAACGGTCTCCTTCAAACGCCAACTCTATACGACGTTCCTGAATAATTTTCTCCCGCATCTGATCCTGTGTCAATCCTTCGATATCCGCCCGGTTAGTCAGTCCTGCCCGTTTTCTAACCTCGTACAAAGGGGCTTCCGCATCAGTTGTCAAAGCTTGTTCATTCAACGCTTCCGCTTTCATCAGTAGCACATCCGCATAACGGAGTACCACAAAGTTGGCCGGACTGGTATTGTAATCCATAGAGATGGATTTCGGGACCAGAAACTTACGCAAATTGTATCCCGTTGTAGAATAAGAAGACTGATATTGCTTTCCGTCAAAGTCAGGACATCCCAAATAAAGAATAGTCTTATCTTTACGATTATCCCCTTCTTCGTACTGGCTGACAAACTCGGCAGTCGGCTGGTTCCATCCGTAGCCGCCCGCCACCATATCCGAATTACGAGGGCCGGTAAACGCACTCAACCAAGAAGATTGGTTTTCATTACTCCAGAAATCATAATTGGTCTTACCATAATACTGTACCTCAAACAGTGATTCAGGTCCGTTTTTCTTATTCGGATTAAAGTTATCACTATAGTCATCATTCAAACGATAACCCAATTTCTGTATTTCCTCACAAAGACGTACAATCTCCGCATACTCCTTTCTTTGGGTCAGATACACTTTGGCTAGCAACCCCATCGCTGCGCCTTTGGAAGCACGTCCCAAATCGGAAGCGGAATAAGAAGATTTATCCGGAAGCAAGTTGATCGCTTCTTTCAAATCATCTTCTATCAACTTATAGATTTCTTCTTTCGAAGCACGGAAAGGTTTCAAATCATCTTCCGAAGTCTGCGGTTCTGTCAGTAAAGGTACTCCTCCAAAAAGACGAACCAGAATAAAATAATAATGGGCACGCAAGAATTTAGCTTCTCCCAAACAACGGTTTTTCAAACTTTGATCAATATTCATACCCGGAACGTTCTTGATAACGAAGTTGCAACGGAGAATACCCGGAGACGGACCGCGCCATACATCAAGCACACCGGCATTATCGGTGGTGGTTATGAAGTTAGCCATATCGGTAGTCTCTATGCCATCCGTACCTCCACCTGCACCGACAATACTGTTACCGGCTACGATATCCAGTGTCCACATACGCATATTATATAATTTGGGCCATTGAAGCGGTTGATAAGCACCATTTACGGCAGCTATCGCATCTTCCGCTGCCTGAAAACTCTTGGAAGTATCGATAGAGTCCCACGGTTCTTTATCAAGGAAACCATTACAGCTGCTCAATGTCAAGCCCAACAGGAAGCAAGGAAGTATATATCTGAACTTTTTCATATTTGTCAATCAATTAAAGGTTCTATATAAAAGTAGTTAGAAAGAAACAGATGCGCCGAACGTGATGTTACGGGCTACGGGATACACGTTATTGTCATTTCCCGATCCGGAAATTTCCGGATCAAGCCCCGTATAACGGGTTAATGTCAGTAGATTCTGCCCCGAAACGAAGAAGCGCACAGAAGACATCGCCGCCTTCTTGCTCCATGCGGCCGGTAAGGTGTAGCCCAATGTCACATTCTTCAGACGCAAGTATTTACCGTCTTCTATAAAACGATTTGAAACACGCCCGTTCTTATTCGGGTCACCGAATACAGCACGTGGCATACTGTTGCTTGTTCCTTCGCCACGCCAACGATCGAGAACGGTCGTCATCTGGTTCTGTGCTACGGACATGGCTTCCAAAGAGGCCCGGTTTGCGTTGTATATCTTGTTTCCCGCCGCCCCTTGCAGGAAGATTTCCAGATCGAAACCTTTCCAGGCAAATGAATTGTTCATTGAAAAAATCCATGTCGGAGTGGGACTGCCGAGATAAGTACGGTCTTTATCATTGATGATTCCGTCGTTATTCAAGTCCTTAAACTTAATATCACCGGCAGAAGTACGGTTGTAAGGGTCATTGCCTTGCGTCTGAATGGCGTAGCGGTCTACTTCCTCCTGTGTCTGAAAAATACCGTTCGTCACATAACCGTAAAAAGAACTGACCGGATGACCGACTGCATGAATATTATTATCGAAATACATCGGGACATCCCCATTCAAGCGGATAATTTCATTCTTGTTGTAAGAAGCATTGAGAGACGTATTCCATGAAAATTCACCCACCAGATTACGGGAACTGACAGAAACCTCAAATCCCTTATTCCGCATCTTACCCGCATTGATCTTAGGAACATTGATATCCGAATACCCGGTAGAGATAGGCACTACCATATCTACCAGCATATCGTTCGTATTCTTGATATAAGCATCCAGACTAAGATTGATCCGACCGTCAATCATTGTCAGGTCGGCACCGACATTATATTGCTCCACCTCTTCCCAGCGAACATTCGGGTTTGGCATTACCGACGGAGCAATGGCATTCACTTGCGTACCATTGAAGTTATACTGAATAGTCTGGATGGTGGAAGCATACGCATAATTACCCACACTCGCCTGATTACCGGTCAATCCATATCCCGCACGGAGTTTCACATCACTCAACCAGAAACTCTTTTTAAAGAAAGGTTCCTCAGAAAGCCTCCAGGCAAGAGATACGGACGGGAAATTAGACCACCGGTTCTTTTTGCTGAAACGGGAAGAACCGTCACGCCGGATCGTAGCTGTCAACAGGTATTTATTATCGTATGTATAATTGACACGCCCTAAATAAGAGAGCAATGCCCAGTCACTTCCATTTCCGTTCACAGTCGGTTCGAGCGTACCATTATCCAATTGCTGCGCAGTAGGACTGATGAATCCCATAATGGAACCGCCCAAATACTCATACGTGTTACTCTGTGCAGAAGAACCTACCATCACAGTCAGTTGATGTTTCTCTGCAAACGTCTTATTAAAAGTCAGAGTATTGTCCCACAATAAAGTAAGGCTTTTGTTATACTTCCGGGAAGCATACGATTCCGGTTGGGAAATCGGCTGCCAGTCATACTTGGGCGACCAGCCTTTATCATCCCAAAAGAGTGCCTGTACTCCAACAATAGTTTTGAAAGTCAGCCATTCCCACGGTTTTACTTCGGCGTAGATATTACCCAATATATTGAAACCTTTAGTAGCAGTAGAGTTGGTCATCATCTTGCCGATAGGATTAGCAATATCTCCTACATACATCGGAAGCCCTACAGGACCTGCCCAAGAACCATCATCATTCTTGATAGCCTGTGTAGGCAGTGCCAACATGGTATTTTTAATACTATACTCGCCCTTCTTTTTAATATCATGATTCAGCGAAAGTTTGTTTCCCATCTTTAACCAATTATTCATCTGTGTATCCATATTGAATTGCACCGTATAACGCTCATATTGAGTGGTACGTACGATACCTTCCTGGTTGAAATAAGCCGCAGATACATAATAAGTCGTTTTATCATTCCCACCGGAATAGTTCAGTGAATAGTTCTGGATAGCGGCAGTCTGAAACAATTCATCTGTCCAGTTTGTTCCTCTGCCCAATGAAGTAGGATCTTCAAACAGAGGGTTCTGCGGTTGACCGTTAGCTGTCATCATTTCATTATGGAGGGAAGCAAATTGAGTAGCATCCAGCAAATCAAGTGTACGGATAGCCTTTTCGATACCGTAAGAAGCCTTAAAGTTAAAGTGAGCGGCGTCCGATTTCCCTTTCTTCGTGGTAATAATAATGACCCCATAAGCTCCTCGCGAACCGTAAATAGCAGTAGCGGAAGCGTCTTTCAACACGTCTACCGTCTCCACATCATCCATATTAATCATATTCAAAGGAACATCCGTCGGCACCCCGTCGATGACAAGCAACGGATCACTATTGTTGATGGAACCGATACCACGTATCTTCATTGACACATTATCGCCCGGCGCACCACTGGAAATTACCTGAAGCCCGGTTGCACGTCCTTGTAAAGCTGCTCCCAAACTAGGAGAGGGTTGTTTCATCAGATCTTTGGAAGAAACGGAAGAGATAGCCCCAGTCAAGTCACTCTTCTTCATCGTACCATAACCGATGACAACGACTTCATCGAGCACCTCGGTATCTTCTTTCAAAGTAATAGTCAGGGACGTTTTGCCATTCACCGGAACTGTCTGAGTGGCATATCCGATAAAAGAAACGGTTAGCATACTTTTAGGGGACACTTTCAGGGAGAAGTTACCGTCTATATCGGTAATCGTACCGTTCGTCGTACTTTCTTCTACTACACTGGCACCGATCACCGGCTCACCCGCAGCATCCACTACATGTCCTTTTATGGAAATCTGTTGTGCGAATGCACTAAGAGATAGGAACAAGCCCCACATTATTAATA
>OJRW01001417.1_pt1 | contig 19278 bp, 22 predicted proteins | sample 1599231 | NCBI WGS metagenome assembly OJRW01 (sample SAMN04168656, study PRJEB22393) | human gut metagenome | biome: human gut microbiome; feature: stool | host: Homo sapiens | collected 2014-03-17
CTGACGATACAAAAATTTATTATTTTTTATTGTCCTCTTGACGGGGAGCATACCAAGGGCTTGCCGGTGGTTATTCATCATCTTTAACTAAGAAACCATCTGCAATTGAGATGATACATCCACCAAGCGCATTAACCATTTCGCCAAAGCTATCCTTATCCTTCGCTGATCTCTGAGATTGGCATAACTTATAAAGGTATTTCTTATGTCCGAGGTTCTTTGGATTGAAAGTAAATGTCACCTCCTTTTCTTCGTTGGCATCAATTTTCTTAAATAGATCATCTTCAAGTAGGATAGCCTCAAGGTTGGTTGCGGTGATTCTGATTTCTTCTGGGACAACAGCAGTTGCAGTGATGGATACTAACATGTCATATTCTCCTTTTCTGATAGATTAAAAGCGTTTGCTTTGAAAGCACTCCGAGGGGTCAGGTTAAGCTTATATGCAAGGGCGCATAGCGCCTGATAGCCTTTTTTTACTACAAAAAAAAGGCGTACCCTTGCATATAAGTGTGCCGCCCCATGCTTTCAAAAAGAGAACGCGATTTTTCAGAAAAAAGGAATACCATGTTCCATCACTGCAACTGTTAACAGAAGAAATCAACCGCATACCTTGAGCTATCCTTCGATGATGTCAATTGCCGAAATAGGTGACTTACTTTCAATCCCTCGGACATGGAAATACCGAATTGCCGATTGAAAAGCACTGGAAAAGCTTTGGTGAAATGGTTCAGCTTGGTGAGAGAGGCCTAAAAATATTATAACCACCGGCAAGACTTTGGGGGCCTTAATAGCGCGGGCAAATAAGCCCCCTTGAGGGGGTATGGGGGGATTTTAATTACTCCTATTTCTGCGCCGTTTTAGGCAGTTTTTTTTAAAACTGCAGGCGCAAGTGGGGCAGGATATGGGGACCCACCGCCAGCGGCGGAGATTGGAATGGTTCGTATATTATTGTGAAATAGTTCGTATATATATTGACTTTTCAGCATTTTTATGTTAAAATTTAATAGTAAGATTTTAATAATATTAAATTGTTTTATATATTATTTTTTTATTATTTTTAGGAGGAGCGAATAATGAGTAAAAAAATATCTGTTGATCTAAGCGATGAAAATTTCGAAGCTTTAGACAACTTTAAAGAAGCGCACCAAATGCCTTATAGTACTACTATTAATCTACTGTTACGAATCCTGTGTAAGTCTGCTGACATAAAAGATGAACTTATAACTATTTGTAAAACTCGGATTCGTGCTATATATGCTGATATGGAACAGGCTGGAGAGTTTGAGTATCAAAAGCTTTTTAATAAGAGTTGCCAATATCTCAATATTTTATCATTCTTAACGCAAGATTCACATATTTCAGTTACTAAGGTTTTAGATGAAAAGCAAATGAAGAAGATACGACTAGCGGACGGCTATCTTACCTATCCAGATGATTTTATCCTGCTGAATGAGTCAGCTGCTCAATCCTACCGTTATGTTTGCATCGTTGAAGTAAGAAACTCTAAATTTGCAGTTCCACACTTTATTTACTTTTCAGGCAACGACACAAAGCATTATACAGACAACGATATATCTTACATTAAGCAACTCTGTTGCCAGAAATGGCCGCGTTTCCAAGAAATTGTAGAAACGGAACGACACCCTATTTATGATCCTGAGAATCCATTACGTTGCTTAAATGATGAGGAAATGCGAATATCTCCACAGATTGGCTATTTTGGAATTATGGCTACAAATGATCCAAATTACTCAAGCCTATATGCAGCTCCTTTTAATATTAAAATTATCAGAGATGAGAGGTGATTATTTTGCCGTTAGTTCATTTTAATAAGAAACAAAAATCTATTGAAAATCCTGTTGATCTAATTAACCTCCCGATACTTCCATCATATCAAACCAATCCTGTCAGTATTTCAACTATACTGAAAAATGGTTCGACCATTTGGGGATGGTATAAGGTCAATAACTTTAAATTAAAAATGGGAAGACAATCTGTCTCTGACCTTGAAAATTTATCATACCGATTTGATGGTCTAACAGCTTTAAAGAAATCCGGTAATTACCTTATCTACTATAATATAGAAATTGGTAATTCATTTGGAATCTATGTAAAACCTGTGACTATATATTATTTTAGAAACAGTAGCATCGCAGAAGTTTGTTCTGATAAGTTAGAATATGCTTATAAACTTTTTCTGGATGATAATAGTGATTTTTTCAAAAATTGTGGCCAGTTTACCTTAACGATCAAAGACGTTGATTTAGAAAGTTATCTGTCATGGCACAGATACTGTACTATCACCAATGATGAATTAGCAAGCTGGCAGCAACGATCTAAGAACGTTATTAACCCAGCTGCTCTTACTTAAAGGAGGTATATTTATGGCAAAGACAATCAGTGATCAAATTATTGAGCTTCAGGCAGAAAACGAACAACTTAAAAAGCTTAGAAAACTCTTTGAAAAAGCAGTTAAAGATGAGTTTGGAATGGACATAAAAACAGTTCATAAAAATCTTGATAATTCTATTGATTTTAAATCGAAAATCGCTGCCTATTTTGACCTAAAAACTCCTCAAGATTTTGAAGATTTCCTTGCGGTTTTTTGTTCAGAAACCAGCCTGAATTATTTCAAAAATCACCGTAAGAAATAAACCTTCCGGCAGCATTTTCAGGGTAGGAAAACTTGCGCCAAATGGCAAGTTTTCCGTAGGGGCAATGCCCCTGAATGTTGCAAGCAATGCGAAGCATTCCGCAGCAACAACGGAAGGGGTTGGAACTTGGCTGGGGAAACCTACGGTTTCCCCAAGAAAGCAAGCTACCCGTAGGGCGGCCAATAGGCCGGGGAATCTTGATTCCCTAGCTTGTAGGGCAAAATTGATGCAGCCCCACATTAACTGGGGGCTGCATCAATTTTGTACCAATACCTTATCCGGCACGAAAACGAAAGAAAGGAGGCGCAATTTTTATGGCACGATTGACAAAATACAGCACTGGAATCGTTGGCGAAATCAAGCATAACATTCGTGATTTTAAAGACGGAATATGCCCCACAAATATGGAAGTAGATCCAACAAGAACCAAATACAATTATTCTCTGCTCCGTCGCGGAAATACAGCCCTTGAAATCGAGCATTACCGCAAGCAAATCGAGGGGGAATGCTTTCATTATAATCGCAAGAATTTAATTCACGCCAACGAAGTCATTTGCACGCTTCCTAAAGACTGTCCAAAAGATCAGGAACTTGCCTTCTTTCAAGAAACGTTAAAATACATTGCTTCGACTCTCCCGATGGGGGAACGCTGTATCTTTCTTGCTGAAGTTCACTGTGATGAAGGGCGCATGTTGAAAGACAACCAAACGGTTGTTGAAGGTGCAAAGCACTTGCACGTTATGTATGTTCCAGCAGTCCCAGACACGAAGCATGATGGATTTGACTACAAGCTTAATAGTGATTTGTTGACCCGCAGGAACATACTACTCACCTGGCATTCTTCTTATCAGTCTTGGCTGGACAATGCCGGAATTTCGGCAACAGTTGCATCTGGAGTTACATCCGGCAAGGGAATCTCAGTCAAAGCAATGAAGGAAGTGACCAAGGCAACCGGGTTATCCTACGAGCAAATTCAAACACTAAAAATTGAAAATGAACGCTTGCATGAAGAGTTGAAAAATAAGGAACATGAACTTTCTGTCACAGCTCAGAAGCTTCAAACTTTAGAAAAGCAATTAGTTGAACGTGAACACATGCAATCCGCATGGGGTAGCAATGTTTGGAAAAATGAAATCGAAGAAGAGCAGACATATTGATTGGATGGAAGGAGAGATAGTGTTATGATTTATCACCCAAAACACAAGATAGCGTATTATTTGAAACATATTAAATTTAAACGACATATCATATTGGCAATCGGCTTCATAATTGCAGATCCACTTCTCATCAATCTATTATGCCGTGCCATTGATGCAGCTATACCTTCAGAACTTGATTACTTGGCTGCATCAAATGTCTCATCTGGCCTGTTTAAAGTAATGATTCCGATTGGCCTGCTTGCCATATGGTGTTTCATTGCCGTTACCGATATTAAAAAGCAATTCTATCGAATTGAAACAGGTCGTAATCTATCACATGATTTTAAGAATTACAAACGTGGCTTTATTGAGCTGCTTGACTTCTTTTCAACCGCAGATCCTTCCAAGCTTGACGTAGCTGCACTCCCATCACTGAATTGGAAAGATGCCAATGGACTCATCTTCGGAAAAGTTGACGATAAGCTGATCCATTACACACCCTATAAAAACGGCATCGTTGCCATGGTATGGGGCGCACCTGGCGATGGTAAGACAACCTCTATCGTGATCCCATCCTGCAGACAATTTGGTATGCAGCTTGACGATAATGGCAATCGGATTCAAAAGGGAGCAGTTATGGTGACTGACATTAAAGGCGATATTTATGCAGCAAACAAAGATTTCCGACATATAAAGCGGTTCTCAACGACACATTGGCAAGACAGTGCTCATTTTGATCCTCTCGTTAGCGCCAGATCAATGGATATTGGTGCTCGTAAGATCTTTCTTGAAAATCTTGCCATTACGTTGATTTCAAACGATGGAGGCTCTGAATCTAAATATTTCACGGACGGGGCAAGAGACTTTTTTACAGGTATCACGTTATACCTACTTAACAAAGATAGCAAGATTTCGTTTCCAGAGATTATTCAGCAAATTGTTGTCGGAACTTTCAGCAAGTGGGTAATTGAAATTAAGGATTCTGATGATGAAGCAGCAAAAGCATATACCAATCATTTTTACGGTGAGAATGAAAAGAACGTAGCCGGAACCTACAGCAAGCTCGTCTCCGCAACTCGCCTTTTCAGTAGCCCAATTATGCATACGCTACTTAGCAATGAAGGGGTGCAAATCTCGCCTGCAGACTTGGAAGGCTGCACGGACATCTACATCCAAGTTGATCCGAATCAAATGGAACTAATGGCACCAGTAATTGCAATGCTCTATCAGACTTTTATGAGCGCAATGCTTTATCGGCATGAAGGTCAGAACCCTCCAATTGCATTCATTATTGACGAGTTCGGTCAACTGCCAGAAATGCCTGTTATCTCCCAGTCTGCAGCACTGCTCCGTGCTTATAACTGTTCACTCTTATTATCTTGCCAATCACTTGCAATGATAGAGAAACACTATGGCATCGCTGGGCGCAAGCTTCTGATGGACTGCACTAAAGTTCATTGTTTCCTTTCGATCATGGATCCAGATACCAGAGATTGGGCAAGCCGCCTTTTCGGTACGCGGAAAGTCTTGAAATTAAGTACTTCTGAGCAAATCTCTGATCACAGCTCATCTGGCCGATCTGTTGCTGAAGCCATTGAACCAATCTTCGCTCCAGATAACTTTGGTAATTTGCCAAACAAAAAGACGGTTGCAATCTACTACCACGGCAAGTACATCGAGGCTCAAAAGATCTCTTTCTTTGACGATGACGATTGACCTTTATTTCACTTATCACTATTTTTTAAGGGACACCCACCGAGTGGGTTTTCCCTCTCGCGCAAAGCGCGATTCACTCTTCCTCTCCCTACCGTGGCTCGGGAGTAGCTAACGGGCATAGCCCTTATAGCGGCTCCCATCGCCATTGGTCGTTAAGCAGCAATCAAGCATACATTCTAACACACAACGAATGTAATTAAATTGGCAAGAAGCGAACTCGTGTTCGGATTTGCTCGGCTGGCACTTTGTTTGGGACTGGAAAAGGGTAGACTATTCCTGCAATTTTAATTGCAAGATAGCTACCTCTTTAGTTACGTTGCCGCTCGGCCGTATACCCCGCCCGTACACCGTTTAAAGCGATCATCTAGCCTGCTGATTTCAAAAACACAATCAACATACATCCATACGCATGTGCTCTCGCACAACATTATGCCACACATACGCATAGCATAGCATAATGACACCATACCGTCTCTCCGCGCGTTCAACCTTTCGATTGCCAGATGTAATCCCTCCTGCATTGTACCAAGCACAGGCACGGACTAGCCCCCGCAGACTTGTCTTAACCATATTAGCAATTGGCTAACTTAGGCTTGTTGAGGTCTTGCCTGCTTCCAACCCCTTACGTTAAAGCTGCTGGATGATCTTGCAGCAGCTTGCCGGATATATTCTAATGCATGGGCTATATCATACCACTATATTTATACTGCAACAGCTGCAGTAACTTATTACTCCAGATAGTACGTCCTTTGTAATAGTTCTCTTTCGATTACCTCAAAAGCAGGTACCGATTGTCACGCGAACCGGTTCACGAATAAAAAAAGATCTGAATACGGAGATACCATACCCAAATCTTTTAGATCTACTCAGTCTAATTTATATTTTTACCCTTAATGCTCTTGACAAAATGCACCATTCTGCCCTATAATAGGGCAAAGGGTAAAGCTTCCCTGCAGACGGTAGGTTTGGTACCTGAAGCTAGTGGATTTTCCCGAATCCTAAAAGCTTATATCTTTTAAAAAAAGCACTGTTCCCGCAGGGCTTTTTTTTATTCAAATCTTACATTACTTATTCTACAACAATCTCCACTTTTTTTCAAGTCTTATTACGAAAAAACTTACACTTTTTCCATTTTTATCTTGATTTCTACGAACTTTTATAATATAATTTAAATTAGAATAAATTAAAATAATTTATTTTAAATTATTTTAAATTATTTTAATTTAAAATAAATTAAAATAAGGAGGTATTCTATGGCGCTCATTATTAGCGTAGCCAATCAAAAAGGTGGAATTGGAAAGACAACAACAGCTACAGCTTTAGCTACAATTCTTGCTGACAAAGGGTATAAGACACTTTTGATTGACTCTGATTTGCAAGGTAATTCTACAGATACTTTTCAAGCCAAATTTGAAGGTGTCGCTACACTATACGACATTTTACTAGAAAATCATCCAGCAAATATCAATGATACTATCCAACACACAGAAATGGGTGATATTATTGCCTCAGATCCTCTATTGCGAGAAGCTGATAGCAAACTTTCTCCAAAAGGAATCACTGGATATAAGATTTTAAAAAATGCACTTAACAATTTAATTGGATATGATTTTGTAATCATAGATACGGCTCCCACTGTTAATATGGTACTTCGAAACGTATTAGTGGCATCTGATTATGTGATTATTCCGATCACTGCAGACCGTTATGGATTTCAAGGATTGTATGAATTTAATATTCTAATACAAGATGCTAAAGAGCTGAATGAAAAATTGAAAATTGCAGGTATTGTTTTGGTACGCTACTCCGGACGAACAATATTAGCTAGAGAAGTTCGAGAGTCGCTCATTGCAGAAGCTCAGGCATTAGGAACCAAATTATTTGCAACATCAATTCGAGAATGCAACAGGGTCAAAGAGGCTCAAACCATGCAATCCACACTGATTAAGTATGATCGTACCTGTACTGCTGCTAAAGATTATTTCAGCTTAGTTGATGAGTTATTAAAGGAGATTAATTAATGGCGAAGAATAGATCTAGCTTCGGCGCTGCTGCTTCAAAAGGGTTGAAAGAATCTTATGAAAATCATTTTTCTTCAGATATTTCAGTTTCAAAAATGGAAAATGCAGCCACTCCCATTTCCACAACCGAGACATTTAACAATTTTCAAGGCATTAACCCTTATTACGAATATCATCCAAGATCAGGTCAAAAAGGAGGCATCCTTGGTCGTCCTCGTCAATCGGTAAAACGTACTCAAATCAGTATCGGTTGCACCGAAGAAGAGAAAGAGCTTTATAAAAAAGCTGCTATTGCAGATAACCGTAAGTTGCCTGATCTTGTTAATCGTGCCATCAGGGAATATATAGAAAATCATGGTCTCAACGAATTATTTTAGATTATTTTAAATTAAAATAATCTAAAATAATTTAAAATAATTTAAAATAATCTAATGTAATAAAAATCGGAGGACATTATGAGCAACGAAAAAATTTCAGGAAATAATGTAAGTGAAAGTTTAAAAATAATTTTGGTCAAGAAAAATATGAATATCGCAAAACTTGCTGAATTAATGGGTTTGAGCAGTACAACTTTATATTCCAAGTTTAAGCGTGGGAATTTTTCTGTTAAAGATCTCAATGAAATTTCTAAAGCTTTAAATTTATCTTATGAAATAACTTTTACAATAAATGATTAAAATTCACCTAATAAATACTAAGGAGAAATTATTATGCCAACAAAATATAATAGAACTCTTGCTGAACTAGAAACTAAAGCTTGCAAATGGTGGCCTGAAAATTTAGTCAACCTTGAATCAGAATCAAGCATTATTCCTACACTGGTTCGTACACAAGACCAATTCATTTCAATACTAACACTTTCAGATTCAAACAATCCAGAAAATGTTTTTGAAGTAATAGCAGCCGCTCATTTTGCAGCCAACCTGTTTTTAAAACACTTAATGGTTCTTACTGATTTTGGAAGTGAGCCACTTCAACGAATTAACCGCGATTTTGCTAGTTATTTTCCTGATAACAAGCTTCACTATATTTCAAATGGAAGTGAAATCAGTTATAAATTTACTGCATTGCCAACACGAGGAACTTTGTCCAATAAAAAAATGCATACAGATATTGCAGCTATCTTAGAACCAGATTCATTGAACAATTTTTATAAGGATCTTATTACTTTGCTGCTGTTTGGTAGTAATGCTGTCGATGACCATCTTGCTGATATTTTTTCAAAATGCATTGTCGGTAATTTGATAGGCAAAGCAGATGAACTCAAACAATTTATTAAGCAGCGATACATATTTGTAAGTAGAATAACTGGAGGAGCACAAGCTAATGGCTTAGGAAACGCTGCTCAAGTATATGCTGAAAATTACCTTCAAGAAAAATTAGGAAGTGACTACGTTGTCAAAAGTAACGGTCATATACCTAGTATAACTCAAAATGGAAGGACTGAAACAACATTTGACTTATCTGTCAAGCATAAAGATAAATATGTTGGCATAGAGATTAGTTTTCAAGTAACGACAAACTCGACAATAGAACGAAAAGCCGGCCAGGCACAAGCACGTTATAATGCAGTCGAAAAATCAGGAAACTATATTGCATATATCATTGATGGTGCAGGAACTTTTCAACGTGAATCCGCATTAACTTCAATATGTCAATATAGTCATTGTACAGTTGCTTATACAGATGCAGAATTTGATGTTCTTATAGAATTTATACGGGAGAAAATTGGATGATTAAGTTTATTGATTTGTTCGCTGGAATTGGTGGTATTAGACTTGGTGCAACACAAGCACTTTCAAAACATGGAATCAATTCAAAGTGCGTTCTTTCCAGTGAAATAGATGCAAAAGCATGTCACACTTATGAATTAAATTTTCATGAATATCCAAGTGGTGATATTCATAAAATAACAGAAATAGAATCTTTTGACTTTTTACTAGGTGGTTTTCCATGTCAACCATTCTCTTATGCTGGAAAACGCAAAGGATTTGGAGATACTAGAGGAACTTTATTCTTCGAAATTGAACGTATTTTGAGCACATTTCAACCAAAAGCATTCTTGTTAGAGAATGTTAGAGGTCTATATACTCATGATGGTGGAAGAACTTTTGAAACAATTCTATCAAAACTCCATAATTTAGGATATGGTACATATGATTTATTGCTTAACAGCTCAGATTTTGGAGTTCCTCAAAATAGAGTTCGACTATATATTCTTGGAATAAAGGGTGCTGTTCCAAAAATGTCATTAACTACAAACCTTGGCGCTGTTGATTCTCATTCGTACAAGAAAAATTATGAGCAAATCATTCTGCCTTTTACAAACACTCCAACCAAGAAATACACCGTTAGAAGTATACTTGAAAAAGATGTACCCGATAAATATTATTGCTCTTCTAAGTTTGAAGAACAATTGCATTCAGTTATAGGAGACAATTTATCTAAACTTCACGGTTACCGATTAATTGATTATCGTGGAGGACAATCACTTCATTCATGGGAACTCGGCACAAAGGGAAAATGTTCTTTTGATGAAATAAATTTTATGAATTTGTTGATTCAAAACAGAAGAAAACCTATATTCGGGACACAGCAGGATGGAAAAAAATTAACACTTGAACAAATTCAAACATTTTACAAGGATGAAAATATTCTTGAAGTTATTGAATCACTGAAGTTGAAGGGATACTTGAAAGAAGAATCTGGAAAATATAATCCAGTTTGTGGTAATATGTCTTTTGAGATTTTTAAGTTTTTAGACCCTGATAGCATTTCAATTACTTTGACTTCTGCTGATTCTAACAGATTAGGTGTAATACAAGATAACCGTCCACGTAGAATTACCCCTAGAGAATGTGCACGACTGCAAGGTTTTCCAGATTCCTTTATTGTAAATCCAACAGACTCTTTTGCATATAAACAATTTGGAAACTCTGTTTCGGTACCAGTTATCGAAGCAGTCGTAAGCGATTTTATTGAACAAAATAAAAATATCCTTGAGTGGGAGTAGCACGCCGAATTGATACTCTTATCCTCGAAAATCTCACCGTGGATCATCAAAAAATATATCATCTTCATGTCCATACCATTGAAATAAAAGTAAGTAAAGCAGATTTATTGAAAGACGAAAAAAGCTTATAATTGCAGGCTGGGGAGTATTGTTTATTACGCAAATTAGAATTGCTATCAAAGCAGAATGTAAACCTGACATATTCCGAGAGCAAACCATCGAATGAAAGTATAATTTAACCGAATATTTTACTCTATTATACAATAGTAAAGTCATTCGTTTATACTATCTCAAAATTAAATTTTCGCGTTTTTTACACAACTGCCACAATGATTTGTGAGCAGTTGTGTCTTTCTGCTTTTTTTGACCATTTATAGTACAAAAAAGTTCGTATAAGCTCACAAATACGAACTTTTCTTAGTTTGAGTAATAAAAAGGTAGATTGATTGTGTTAAAAGTATTGATCTTTTTTAATAGCTATTGTCGTACAATTATATATACCGCTTGTATTATACGAGCGGTATATATAGACAACAAATCTCAAATATTAAACGTATATTCTCCCCATAATTTTAAATTGAATAAAGTTAATAGCTGCCATGACTCTTATCAGACTTACCGGATAAGCTATTAACATCACTTGTATGTGATAGTGTTTCCAGCTCATCGATATAATCTATCACTTGCCTGATTGCAAAGCAATAATATTTAGTGTTCTTGTATGCCTGTGTGATCAAATCACCCTTTTCGATAATGTTATCCCAATAATTTTGGTCATTTCGTGCTGGCAAACTCTCCTTAAAGAAATTCCAAGCGCTACCACAAATCTTGAAATATTCGGAACCTCTAAGATCCATCAACGTTGTTTCCTCCTTTCTGGACTATTGGGGCACCTGGGGCATTTTTTCTCTGCTCTTCTCTTATTTATATTTTTCCTTTGTATTCTTACATTTTATAAAAAGTAGAAAATATCTGCCCCAAGTGCCCCATACTTGCTATAATGCTTGATTTTACTTGTTTTTTTAGGGGGGCAGTTTCTTTTAATTACTTGCCCTTATTTGCCCCCATTTTGCCCCATCATTGGAAATGGTATGATGATTTGTCCATCATCAACTGACAAGAAATCATTTTGGGGGCAGTTTTGGTATTGGTCTGGGGCAGTTTCGGGGCACTTTTCATCTTGAATCTGCCTCATTTTAATTCCAATAAAAATTCTTATACCATGACTTTTAATTTCTGAAATTCCCTTGCTTCTTAGTGCGGCAAAGAATCGCGTCTTGCTCAAAGGTTGCCGATCTTCATTTTCGCAGTATTTGCTATAATGTTCGTAGAGAACTGATCGCTCTACTCTTGATTTCTTATCTATTTCGCAACATTCATCAATCCAAGCACTAACAGTATCACTATCATTCATTAGACGATGTACGCATTTTTGACTATTTGCGGACTCGTGAATCTTGCAATCTATGTACATCTGATGTAACGCATCTACAGCAAGCCAAATAATGCCCAAACGCTCATTTTTAATTTTATCGTATAAGGTTATATCTGGTTTTTCTGGAACATTACTCATTTCTAAAATCATCAATCGCCGGAAAATTCCATTGTTTCGTTCCCCTTGCATCAAAGGAAGACTATTGGCGCTATAAAGCTGCTTAGCATAACTTCGAAACCAAAAGGCTTGCTGTCCTTTTCGTTCTCCAAAGATCCAATCATCTCCAATAAGCTGTTTGATTATTGAAGCATCAATAATAGTATCATTTGGTAGATCAGCACAAATATTAACTAATTTTCCATATAGTAAAGCTGTCGCAAAGCGCTGCTGCAGCCCTTGTAAACTTACAGCAGCACAATTATTGATCCCTATCGCCTCACTTACTAATCGAAGCAAAATAGATTTTCCAGTTCCACCAGGGCCAGTCAATATCAATATTTTTTGCCACTTAGCATCCTTGGTCAATGATAGACCTGCATATTCCAGAAACATTTGTTGATCACTTTTTTCTGGCACAGAGAAATTAAAAAAATCCTTAAACTTATCACACTTGTTATTGCCAATAATATCAGTCCATTTATAAGGGATTTGATTAACACAGTAATATGCAGGCGAATGATTATGAGGTTCCCACTCTAGCACATCAAACATACAGTCCATGAAGCATATCCAAGTATCTGGATACTGATTAATTTGATCATTACTCCGTTGTAAATCTCTATCTTCGACCAAAAGTGTGTAAATTGCATTTATATTCTTTGCCTTTATAAACTGTGGATACAAATACATCTTTATGATTTTTTTGACAGCAGTTCCCGTAATATCTACTTTGTATACTCCATTATCATATACATATGGGACTTCATCAATAATAATAATGTTGTATTTTCTCTTTATATCTTCTTCGATTGCGTAGTCAAAAGGCGCTCTTGGTCTTCCTTGGTTATCAAAAAGGTGAAACTGATTAAGTATAGTATCTTGCAGCATATCTTTTCGATTTTGGTCGGACATCGCCGTAAAAGATGCTAGTTTTCCTTTTACGTATTGGATTACATCATCTGCATTATCTTTTGGAAGTCCTGAAAAAAGTTTCCATCCTTCCTCAAATCTAACATTGTTGGTCTTGAAAAAATCTATGAACAAATCATTATCATCTTTGTAGCAACAAATAACAAATACATATCTTTTATATTCCGAGCCGTATAGCAATCCTGCCAAGATTTGGATGCATTTTTGTACACTAAATACTGCATCACTTTCCTCTATAGCATCTGGCTCCTCTATTAAGAAGGCAAAATATCCGCATTCTTGGACAACTTGCAACCATTTTTTTCTATCTGACGGAAGAAAAAAGATGAACTTACCATTTTCGTCTTTGGGCGGTGTGTTTAGAATCTGGGTTAATAATTTTGTCTGGTTTTTCAACGTTTCCCCCTTTCAAAAAATATTATTTTTAGCATATAAATTAATAAAATGTAATATGTGTTGTCATTATTTTTGTTTTGTATAGTCTACCACAATCTAATTTTAGTGTCAATACACAAATAGGCAAAAAAAAAAGTTCAAATTTTTGTCTGTTTAACCAATATGCCAGTTATTGCCTATGGAGTTTTGACGATATGCATTTGCTTTTTATATGTTGTTAAAAATTATATTTGCCTTTTTATATATGTTATGTCATACTATAACATATAATTTTAAGGAGGTTCTATTATGAAAACTTTTAAGCCGCAAGACGAACATTTCAATAACTTTCCTGAGCTTCTGAAAGCTTGCCAAACTACATACACGTTGCCTTTTAAACATGCTTGTCAAATGTTAAAATGCTCTCGATCTTGGGCACAAAACTATATACGTCCACATGTTCCTTGCGTTTATCTTTCAAATGGCATAAGAGATAATGGTCAATACCGCATCAATTATGCCAGAATAGTTTCAGAACGTTTTGGAAAAGCTAGTGATGAATCTATATACTTAGATGAAAAAGCTTTTAACAAATACATCTTTCAATCAATCGTATCCTGTCAAAAGAGATCAAAATGTGTTTGTGCCTCCTATTTTATGAATCCGTCACAATATAAAAATTATCTTTTTAATCTTGTAGATCTACGCTATAAGCTTTGCACATGTAAGCCAGAGGATGCAGTTGAATCTCTTCGCTTGCTGCATGAGATTTCCAAAGTGTATCGTCAATACATTGATACGGATATTTTACAAATTATTGACACTCCAGCATCTTGTTTTAAACGTACTGATTCTGAATACATTGATGTACCCGTACCAAACGCACCAATTGACTCATGGATGGCCGTCCACGATCTTATGGATTATGGCGACGTTGAGGAAACAATATACAGACGATTATACAAAAATGGCTGCATACGAATCGAACTTCGCTTACCAGATAAGAATGGCGAGGTCAAAAATTCTGGCAAAATATACTATATTACTGATCCAGAACCAATTATACCTCAACCAGTACCTGATAGGCTATTACAGAAATGGAAGAACGAGTACGGAGAATCATTTTTAAATGGGTATTTCAATACATATATACCTACCGACTCCTATTACGCAGCCAGACAAAATCTATACACTCTTGATGATTCTCTTGTCATTACTCAATCTGCCTGGCAAAACTATTGCAAACAATTTGGGAAGGATTTTCTATATTGATGATATTGTAATATTTAATTTTGTAAATACGTGTTGCATTTAGGAAAGCAGTATACTATACTTGTAGTAAATAGGTGTAGGGGGATTTATTAATGACGTTGAACTTACTAAACAAGCTCCACGAAAATCTGCAACAACGTAAACTTGAAAAACAACATCAACAGGAATTAACACAGCTATGCAATTCCCAATTGGCAGATGCTATTAGCAAAATTGAAAATCCTAACGTAAGCAGAGAAGAAGCCCATGCAGCATTTAACAATTGGTTGAATAAGTGGATTAACGATTGATGCAAACACCAGACAAGCAATTCTAATAAGCTAGAAATTGTTTGTCTGGTTATTTTATATGTTATCTTATAGCCTAACATATAAAATAACCAGATTCTATTGTCGTTTTATGTCAAAATATGCGTTAGTTTTTTTCAAAAATCCGAATGCTTACTATATAATAATTATGACAAAGGGAGGTATAGACAAATGAAAAACTATTATATAACAGACGATGTAACATTGAGCGATGCCATTGACTATGTTGAAGAGATTTATGAGCCAGAAATCATTGAGCCATACATAGACCACATTGATATAACTTCCGAATCAAAATAAAGAAACAGTCATGGGTTATACAAGAACCCATGACTGTTTCTTTATTTGTTTGTATTATTTTGATTCAGCTCTAACTGAACTTCTAATCTAGTCTTTTCATATCTCAATTTCGATATTTGCTCCTGCATTTCTAGTTTCACTTTATTGGCAGCTTTCTCAACTGCCAACTGCTGCTCTTGCTCTGCAGCTCGCTTCTGCTCTGCTAGATCTCTCTCTAGCATTTCTTTTTGATGCGATAGTTGGGTAACTTGGTCGCGCAGACTTGCTTCAGATTTACGAAGTTCCTCATAGCCATCAAGCTTTTCTTCAGAATCTTTCAACTTAACAGTTAACATCTGGATGATGCTTTCTTTATCTTTAGTGGCTTCTTCCGATTTTTTCAAGCTCTCTTCGGCATCCAATAATCTTTTTTCGGCTATCGTCTGAGCATCTTTTGACTTCGAGGCATCCTCAATTGCCGATTTTTTGATTACTTCTTGTGCACTCCTTTGCTCCTGCAAATCCTTTATAATCGAATCCTTTGAAGCAATTTGCTTCTCGTACTCAGATCTGATTCGCGCTTCACTGGTATCCAAATCCCCGATCAAAGATATCAACTTAGTATTGATTAACGCCGTATACTGATTGATGGCTCTAACCACTTCCGCGTAATTATCGTGACCATTCATGATGTACTTTTCTTCAAGAACAGCTATAATCTCCTCAAGAACTTCTTGATCCCATTTAATGTGACCATCTTTGCCAATGTCATAATGCCCCATCTTTTTTAGCACATCGTCTAGCTTTTCTCTAACCGCCGGCGTTACCTTTTGGGCTAGTTGTTCTGATCTTGTTCCTTCTGCCATCTATATCCCCTTTCCGTTAGCCATGTTACTGTAGTTAACTTAGTTATTTAGTTAATTTAGTTAACTACAGCATATCATATCCGGCAAACACTGTCAATAGATACCGATAGCTGATTTCGCCACCGGTATCATAGCATCATTTAAAGGTATGTTTCTGCATCGCAAGCACCCAGAATATAGATTGCTTCAAACAGCTTGCTTTCTCGCTGATTATAAAGATTCAGAAAATCTTCTAAGAGCGAATTTGCCTCCGATTCATAACCGCCGGTCAGCATTATCAACTGCTTCTGCGTCTCTCTGATCTTCTTTCCAAGCTCTTTGATTGTCTCTTCCTCATGGACGGCTTCAATTGCATCATTACATACATCCTCCATGTGCTTGGTGTCATACATTCTCTTTAATCGCTTATACCTTTCTTGTCTCATAGTCTATCTTCCTCCTTTTCATCTTCATTGATGCCAAGTATATATTTGGCAGCCTTTTCTGCTTTTCCAGATGCCGAAACAATGAGTTTCTTGTCATTCTTTAACGCGTTTAGCCAACTTTGGATATACGCAGCCGAGTTTTGAAATGTCTCTGGTGTTTCTAATCCGATGCTATTCATGATTGCTGCACTCGTGATTTCTGCAATTAACTCTTCCTTACTGTATCTTTCCGACCCAAAGAACGCTGACTTGCTTTCTTTTTCGCGATTGCATCTTTCTATCGTCATAGTTGAGTGACCGCATTCATGGAATATCGTGCTATAATACTCTTCCGCATGTTTAAATTGAGTTATTTTAGGTACTGTTATACTGTCAGTTCGTATGCTATAAAAGGCTCTGTCAGAGTCTCCGACTAACAGGGCTATATGCTCTCGGTCAACATAATTATGCAATGTTTGTTCTGCTCTTTCAATAGGGCTTGTGTCGAAATCTGCTGTCTTTATCAAGGGAAACACATTTTCCACCTGAGAAATGTGGAATACATTGTAGTATCTTAATATGGGTATCTTCCTTATTATAATGTCTCCATTATCATCTCTCTCTTCCTTATCTTGCAACTTCCAAAAAACTACTACTTCCGCTTTTGCGCCTTTTTTCACACGCCCTCCAATTTGATCCCACTGCTTAAGTGTTGCATATTCACCATCATGCAACAGTAATAGTCGATTCAGTAGAGAATATGGTCGTCTCGTTATTCTATTGAAAGTTCCGTCCAGACAACCTGCCCATGGCTTTTTCCATGGAATATATCCGTTTTCTAATTGATGCATAATTCTTTCTGTTACTATACTATACACGTCCATCTTTCTAACTCCTTCCTTTATTTGTTTTATGTCGCGAAAGCCGGTTGACACTGGGACAGCGTGGGGTATAACAACTCGGGGCAAACCCTATCCTGCCATCTTATCCTGGCACTATCATGTGTTTGCTCGATGCCTCCTATCCGCACGCGTGGGGCCTAGTGTCAACTGGAACGTGAAATAAATGTTACTTAACTTTCCTCATTTGATCTGCCGAATACAAATACGATCTTGCAAGATAAAATCGACCATCTTCTTGGCGCTTCCAAAGCTTCACTTTAATCGGAGCAGCATTATCTTTAACCATATAATCGCCTCTTAACTTCCAGCCTTGGGCTGTATGCAGTGGAATATCTTCACCACTTTTTATTCTTCTTTCCGCTTCTGCAGCAGTCAGAATCCCGACTCTGACTGCTGCCTTTGCGATTATCTCTTGATTTTTCAAATTGTTTCATCCTCCAATATCTTACTTCGTAATCAATTCATCTTTCTTACCTTTCTGCTCATATGCCGATATCTCAGCCTTTTCTTTATATTTCAATTAAATATGCTCGGTCTGTTAATCTTTCTTCTGGTTCTACTTGAATCATATTTGCTTCGGCTACTATATCCGATAGATCATCAAAATTCATATCATCATTGTAAGGCATAATCAACATTTCATGGATTGATGATGGCAATACAACTATTTTTTTTACTCCATGTTCCTTTGCAAAATTTTGAAGTGCTACTTTATTCAAAATAGCACTTGCACCTCTATATTTAATTTGATTGGAAATTACATACAGTTGTGGAAATTCTGACTTCATTTCCATTTCTGCTTCTTTGAAAGACATATTTCCACTCTCAGCAAGAAGCAATACCACACTTTCAATCTTTGTTTCTGAAAATGTATTATCCTGTGCTCGACTCCACAATTCCTTTGTATCCACACCAACAGTTTTTAAAAGTTTGGGACTCAACTTAACAGAATATTGGCCTTCGCTATTCTCACATCTCAGATATAAGTAAGATTCCATTCCCTCTAATTCACATGGCTTTTTTTCAACTTTTTCCGAGGATTTCTTCTGAATCCCAATATGCGAATGCGAAATAATAAACTCTTTATTCAAAAATTGGCTCACATTTAACTTAATGATCCTGTGCCTTTCGTATTCTTGAACTATCAGGTCAACCATTTCTGATACACTTTTTCTCTCTCTTGTAGCAACTTCAATCAACTTTTCTGTGCAAATAATTGGTGAAATTGGATTTCCATCAACAATTTCAATTCCGTTAAATACTACACCATTTTTAACCATTTCTTTCATTTTTACTCTGAATCCACGTTTAGTTAGTTCTTCAATAATTTCCTTTTTATCCATTTTCCAATTCTCCATTCTGAATTTTTGATTTGTAATATGTTATGTTATAACATAACATATTACATTAACAAACTAACACTCGATTACTTATCATATTCCATTGGGACTTCTGATATTATTCATGCTTGCCTCCTTTGGCATGTTATTTGGTGCTTTGCAAGCAAAAGCAGCAGAACCGAGGCTCTTGCAAGGGTCCTTGCAAGGACAACGCCTGCCCTTGCAAGAGCCTCGGTTCTGCTGTAGCTTTGCTAAAGGGCACCATCACGCCAAAGGAGGTTAATAATATCATTGTTCCAATGGTTTTAGTAACTTTCTTCTTCCATTCTTTTTTTATTCTTTCTTTTTGAAGCTCTTGCGCCCCAACGGGCGCATAAAATGCCCGCGCAAAAAAAAGCCCCCATAAGAGGTGATATGCTACCCTCATATAGGACAATGAAATATAAAAGTCCTATATGGGGGTAT
>OJRW01001423.1_pt1 | contig 19233 bp, 13 predicted proteins | sample 1599231 | NCBI WGS metagenome assembly OJRW01 (sample SAMN04168656, study PRJEB22393) | human gut metagenome | biome: human gut microbiome; feature: stool | host: Homo sapiens | collected 2014-03-17
GGAGGAGACCGCCCGCCGTCTGGGCCGCTCCCAGCCGGCGGTGGCCAACAAGCTGCGGCTGCTGCGGCTGCCGGACTCCGTGCGGCAGTTTTTGCAGGAAAACGGCTTGACGGAGCGCCATGCACGGGCGCTGCTGCGGCTGGGGACGGAGGAGCAGCAGCTGGCGGCGGCGCAGGTATTCTGCCGGCGCAGGATGAATGTGGCCGCCGCCGAGGCCTACATAGAGGATCTGCTGCACCGCCAGCAGGTGACGCCTCCCAAGGGCCGTACTACCTACATCATCAAGGATGTCCGGCTGTTCCTCAACAGCGTGGATCGGGGCCTGCACCTGATGCGTCAGGCGGGAGTCAACGCCGACTGGGGCCGTCAGGATACCGACGAGGAGATCCTTCTGACCATCCGTATTCCCAAGCGGGTGCGGACATAATGCGACGAAGTGTATAAAAAACGGCGTCTGTAATGAAATTGTAACCTATTTTGCCCCTTTCCGTAGTATACTGCATGATAGCGCAGTGTGCGCTGCACTGTATAGTAAAGGAGGGGCTGTATGGAAGCACAGAAGCCCTTGGAGCAGGAAACGCCGGAGACCACCCCGCAGGAGGTCCCCACGGCTACCATCCCGCAGCCGGAGAGTACCCCGGCAGCGAACATGGAGGCGGACCCCGTCCCGGAGGAGATGGACGCATCGCCGAAGTCCCCGGCCAAAAAAACCGCCGGGAAGCTGGCGGCCCTCATCGGCGGCGGCATCGTGGCGGTGCTGGGCATATTCTATCTGGTTTTGTGCATCGTCTCCGCCAGCCACGGCACCATCCTCGGCCGCACCGACGTGATGGGCGTGGATATGAGCGGATTGACCGTCCCGCAGGCGCAGGAGCGCTGGCAGCAGAAGGGACAGGCCGTATGTCAGGCGACTCAGCTGCCCCTGACGGTGGACGGTGAGACGGCGGGACAGGTGTCTCTGTGGGAGCTGGGGGTCTCCGTGACCCCGGAGACGGCGGCCCAGCTGGCCTATGACGCCGGACACAGCGGTCATTTTCTGGAAAACGGCTGGAGCCTTCTCCGCAGCTGGTTCCGGGAGACGTCCCTGACCCCGCCGTGGACGGCGGATGACGCCGCCTTGCAGGAAAAAGCGGCGGAGCTGGCAGAGCAGCTGGATGTGGCGGCCATCGATGGCGCCTGTCGGCTGGAGCAGGGAAAAGAGGACGGTTTTTTGGTGACGGTGCCAAAGAACGGCCGCAAGATAGACCCTCGGCAGCTGGCGGATGCCCTGCGGGCGGCGCTGGCCGCCGGGACGTTGGAGCCGGTGGCCTGCGCCTATGAGGTGGTGACCGCCAAGCCCGTGGACTTCGATGCCTTTGCCGAGACCTACGCCACGGCGAAAAACGCCTCCTATAACGCCGCCGCCGATCAGGTGGAGGAGGGGACGGTGCAGGTGACCTTTGATGCCGACGCCGCCCAAAAGCTGGTGGCTCAGGCTCAGCCGGGACAGGAAATCACCGTTCCCGCCCAGATCCAGCAGCCCAAGGTCAACAAGGAGGCGCTGGAGAAGGTGCTGTTCCGGGACGTGCTGGCCAGCTGCACCACCTACGTCAGCGGCGCATGGGGCCGCATCCAGAACGTCCGCAAGGCGGCCCAGAACATCTCCGGCACGGTGCTCAACTGCGGCGACCAGTTCAGCTATAACGACGCCATAGGTCCTACCACGGCGGACTACGGCTTCTACGCCGCTCCCGGCTACGTGGGGGGCAAGACGGTGGATGTCTACGGCGGCGGTGTGTGTCAGGTGTCCTCGACCCTGTACTACGCCACCCTGAAGGCTGATCTGGAGATCGTCATGCGCTACTGCCACCAGTACGCCCCCGGCTACATCAAGTGGGGGTGCGACGCCACGGTATACGACGGCTTCCCGGATTTTATCTTCGCCAACAACACCGACTACCCCATCAAGATCGTCACCTATTGGAACGACAACAACGTGACGGTGGAGATTTTAGGCACCAAGGTGGATGACAGCTATGTGGAGATGGTCAGCGAGACGGTGGACGTCATCCCGTGGGAAACCGTCTATGAGGAGACGGATGAGCTGGCGCCGGGGGAGAAGCAGGAGATCCAGACCCCCTATACCGGCTATGTGGTGCAGACGTGGCGCAATGTCTATGCCGGGGACGGGAGCCTCCTCTCCAGCACCTTCGAGGCCACCAGCAACTACGAGAGCCGGGATCAGATCATCCGCATCGGCAAGGCAAAGCCCTGAGAGCCATACATACTGCCTCAAAAGCAGCAAAAGAGCCGCACCCACAGGTGCGGCTCTTTTCTTATGGAAAGCATATGGGGGTGCGGTCGTTTCGACCGAACCCCGCATTACCGGCACAGATAGGAGAACCAGCCCTCGCTCTGGCGGGTGCGGAGGATGTCCCATCCCGCTTCCCGCAGGTGCCGGGCCACCTCCTCCGCCCGGTCGTCGATGATGCCGGAGCACAGGAACAGGCCGTCCTCTTTCAGGAAGGGACGCACCTGACCGGACAGGCCGATGATGACGTCCGCCACGATGTTGGCCACCACCATGTCATAGCCCCCGCCGATCTCCGCCTTCAGCTGCTGATCCGACAGCACATCGCCCCACCGGACGGTGTATCGGGAGCGGTCGATGCCGTTGAGGGCGGCGTTTTCATAGGCCACCTCCACGCACTTCTCGTCGATGTCGCAGGCGAAGGCGTGCTCCGCCCCCAGCCGCAGGGCGGCGATGGAGAGGATGCCGCTGCCGCAGCCCAGATCCAGTACCCGCTCACCGCCGTGGATGGTTTCCTCCAGCGCCGTCAGGCACAGCCGGGTGGTGGCATGGCTGCCGGTGCCGAAGGTGAGCCCCGGATTCAGGATCAGAGGGATGCGGCCCTGTGTATTGGCCTGCTCCCACTCCGGCACCACGATGAGACGTTCCCCGATCTCCATGGGCTTATAAAATTGCTTCCAGTTGTTCTCCCAGTCGGCGTCCTCCAGATCGTTCATGGTCAGCAGCAGGGGAGCGTATTCCGGGTGCGCCGCCTTCAGCTGCGACAGGGCCATCCGCACCTGCGCCAGCCGGTGATAGCCCTCCGGGTCGTCTGAGAGGTAGAAGGTGATGCGGCAGAGGCCCTGCTTCTCCTGCATCAGCTCCTCGTCCACATAATCCCAGTACTGGTGATTGTGCTCCAGAAAATCCCGGAAATCCCCCTCGTCATCAATGACCAGCCCCGTGATGCCCTGCTCCTCCAGCAGCTGGGACACCGGGTCCAGCCCCGCCGGGGAGGTGTCCAGCTTCAATTCCAGCCACTTCATGCCTTACCGCTCCGTTCCCACGAAGAACAGGCCCATGGTGTTGGGGCCGGTGTGGCTGCCGATGACCGGTCCGATGTAGTGGATGCGGATATCCGTGGTGCCGAAGCGGCGCTGGATCTCCGCCGCCACCTGCTTGGCCTCCTCCTCGCAGTCGGCGTGGCAGATGAACATGGTCTGCTTCTCCGGCTCGATGGCCAGCCGCTCGATGGCGTCCAGCAGGGCCTTGAGACTGGCCTTGCGGCCACGGGCCTTGCCCACCATGGTCAGGCGGCCCTCGTTATCCGTATGCATCACCGGCTTGATGGAGAGCATGGTACCCACCAGCGCCGTGGCGGCGGAGACCCGGCCACCACGCTTCAGGAAGTTCAGGTCGTCCACGGTGAACCAGTGGCAGACGTGGAGCTTGTTGTCCTCCACCCAATCCCCCAGCTGGCTGAGGGTCAGGCCCTCCTTCTTCTTCTGAGCCGTCAGATACACCAGCAGCCCCTGCCCACGGGAGGCGCTGAGGGTGTCGATGACCCGGATGGTGCGCTCCGGGAAGTCCGGAGCCAAGTTCTCTGCAGCGATCACGGCGGACTGATAGGTGGTGGACAGTGCCGACGAGAAGCACAGGCACAGAATATCCTGTCCCCGGCCCAGCACGGCCCGCATAGCGTCCTCGAACTGGCCCACGTTGGCGGCGGCAGTGGTAGAGGTCTTGCCGGCCCGTAGGCGCTTATAAAACTCCTCATTGGTGATGTAACGGCCGTCCAGCGTGTTGGGGTATTCCTTCCCGTCCATGGTCATGGTCAGGGGCAGCACCTCCAGCTCCAACTCACGGGCCATCTGGTCGGTGAGGTCGCAGCAGCTGTCGGTCATGATGATGTAATCCTGCATGGGTAGCTCCTCCTTTGGGTGGTTGATGAAACGGGGCAGCGCCCCGGATGGGATGATGGGATGAATCTAATATATCATATCAGGACAGGTGAAGAAAGCACCGGAATAGAATTTACAATTTGTTCATAAATTTTATTTTCCCACACAGAAGCGGGAGAAGATGGTCTGCACCAGATCCTCTCGGATGCGCTTACCGTTCAGCTCTCCCAGCGCCTCCAGTGCCGCCTCGGCGTCGGTGAGAACGACGTCGGGGGTCATGCCGTCCTCCAGCGCCCTGCGGGCGGAGCGGACAGCCTCCAGACTGCGGGCCACGGCGTCAGCCTGCCGGGCGTTGGTGAGAAGCTCTCCCTGAGCCTGCTTTCCGGCGGGGTACAGGGCCTCCACGGCCCGGCACAGGGCGTCCACGCCCTCTCCCGTGGCGGCGGACAGGGGATAGACCTGCCCGAAGCGCTGCACCAGCGCCGCCGGCTCCACCCCGGCGGGGAGGTCCGTCTTGTTGACGATGACCAGCTGCCGGGGGACGGCGGCAGCGGTGGCGATGGCGTCCTCGTCCTCCGCCGTCAGGGGCCGGGAGCCGTCCAGCACCAGCAGAGCCAGCGCCGCCTGCCGAGCGGCATCACGGGTTCGCTGCACCCCCAGCCGCTCCACGGCGTCTCCGGTGTCCCGCAGGCCGGCGGTGTCGCACAGACGCAGCAGCACATGGCCCACCTGCACCTTCTCCTCCACGGTATCCCGCGTGGTGCCGGCTACGTCGGTGACGATAGCCCGGTCATAGCCCAGCAGGGCGTTGAGCAGGGAGGACTTCCCGGCGTTGGGCTTACCTAAAATCACCGCCGGGACGCCCTGCCGCAGCAGCTGTCCCCGGCGGAAGGTGGCCAGCAGCGCCTCCAGTGCCGTCTCGCTGCGGGCGAGGGTCTGGGACAGCTGACCTTGGGTCAGGGGATCGATGTCCTCGTCGGGGTAGTCCACCACGGCATAGAACCGGGATACCACCTCCATGAGCCCGTCATAGATCTCCCCCACGCCCCGGCTGAGACGGCCCTCCAGCTGCCCCACGGCATTGCGGGCGGCGGCGGGAGATTCGGCGTCGATGAGGTCCGCCACGGCCTCTGCCTGAATGAGGTCCATCCGTCCGTTGAGGAAGGCCCGCTGGGTGAACTCGCCGCCCTTGGCCTGCCGGGCGCCTTGGGCGAACAGGGCGTCCAGCCCCTCGTTCAGCACCACCGGGGAGCCGTGGCAGTGGATCTCGGCGCAGTCCTCGCCGGTGTAGCTGTGGGGGCCGGGGAACAGCACCGCCAAAGCGCTGTCTATGATGCGTCCCTGCCGGTCGTGGAGATCCCCCAGCACCATCCGCCGGGGGGCCTGTCCGCTGACGGGGCCGCCGTGGGCGGGGGAGAATACGACGTCCAGGATACGCCGGGTGTCCGGGCCGGACAGACGCAGGATACCGATGGCGGAGGGCAGCTGCGGTGTGGCGATGGCGGCAATGGTATCGGGCATGGGAGTCACTCCTTTTGGGGGATGTTTCATGGTATGATGTATGGCATTATACCATGAACGCCCGAAAAAACCAAGCTGTTTTGCAAAGAGAGGGGGCCATGCCGCAAGGCATGGCCCCAAGCCCGCCCCCCAAGGGGAGCCTTTCGTCAACGGGGCGGAAGGGTGTGTGCGGGAAACCCGAAAGGGTGTCCTGCACGATGATGATCCCCATTTTTCAGAGCTTTTTGAAGCTTTGAAAAATGCTGAGGGCCATGCCTTGCGGCATGGCCCCGGAGAAAACGCTGAGGAAAAAGGTCACTTATGTTGAGGAGAGGGATCACTTACGTTTGAGGAGAAGTAGGAGTCACAGCAGCTTCACCGCCGCCGCCAGCAGGCACAGGCCCAGAGCCAGCGCCAGAGCAGCCAGACGGTTTTTCAGCCGATGAGACATGGAGAAAATCACTCCGCCAGAGCCTTGCCCATGGCCCGGCAGGCCTCCAGTGTGGCGTCGTCCGGCGTCTCGCAGCAGATGACACTCTCGCACACCAGATTGATGCCTGCGTCGTCGCAGTCCTTCTCCCAGTCACGCATCCACTGACCGTCGCCCCAGCCGTAGGAGCCGAACAGGCCCACACTCTTGCCGCCCAGACGGTTCTTGCAGCCGGAGAACATGGGCTCGAACTCGCACTCCTCCAGCACCTCGGAGCCCATAGCGGGGCAGCCGAAGGCGATGGCATCCATACCGGCCAGAGCGCCGACATCCACGGCGTCGGGAGTCAGCAGCACCGCCTCGGCACCGGCCTCCTTCATGCCCTCCAGCACCGCCTGAGCCATGGCCTCCGTGTTGCCGGTGCTGCTCCAATACACTACTGCAGTCTTTTTCATGATGGTTTCTTTCCTTTCTCTGTTGAAAATATGTCACACGGCCAGCTGCGCCAGTCCGGAGCCCGCCCGCCACAGGGCGCAGCACCGGTCGGTGCAGCGCTTATACTGACGGAACAGCTCCTTGGCCCGCTCCTCGTCGCCATAGACCTTCCACAGTCCGGCACACTTGAAGCGGCAGGCCTTGTTCTCGATGAAGCCCCGTACATCCTCCGGAGGATAGCTGAGGAACAGTCCGATCTCGTGGGGGAATTCCTCGCTCTCCCGCAGACGGCGGATGAGACAGGCCACGCACTGCCCGGCGCTGTGACATGGGTACCCGGACTCCTCCAGCAGGCGCACGGCCTCGGCATCCTCCAGATCCTGCCGCAGGCGGCTGGGCCGGTAGAGGTACAGCAGCGCACGGCTGCCGTCAAAGCGAAGGGGCAGCAGACACAGGCCCTTGCCCGCCAACAGACGGTTGATGCGCCGCACCTCCTGCCGCAGCTCCTCCGGGGAGTCGCAGGGACAGGAGAACAGGCTGCCGGTCTTGATCCCGGCCAGAGTAGGGGCGCACTGACGTACCACAAGCTCCTCAGACATGATGTAAGCCCTCCTTATCCGGCGTGCTTTTCCAGAATGTTCCGTAGAGCGGACAGGGAGCTGGTGTGACAGCGCTCGATGACCGTGTCGCAGCTCTTCAGCTCCCGCAGGGCGCTCTGGACCATTTTGTGGGACATGGTGCTGGTGAAGAAAATGGTCAGATCCGGGTCGCCCAGCTTATTTTTCAGGCCGCCCACAGGCTTGATAAAAACCTTGGCCCGACAGCGGTAGGACTGACACAAATCCATATAGCGGCGCTCCATACACTCGTTGCCGCCCAGAATGACAATGCTCATAGGTGTTCCTTTCTTATCATGGCTTCCCGGCCGGCAAATATGCGGCGGGGAAATGGCTGGTTGATTTCGATTGCCTGATTCGTGGTTCTGCGATGTTCTGATACTCGAATGATCCGGCCGGTTAGATGTATCTAACTTGGTGGTAGTTTAACATCTCTAACTGCGCTTGTCAACCCCTTTTTTCAAATTTTACCTACCATGTGGGTGGGGAAGAGGATGTTTCGCCCGTGAGGGGGAGATTTCCGGCGTTTGCACGCCGCCGGAGGCAAAACAGAAAAACTGCCGGCAAAAAGTATCCCGCCGGAGACAAACAGCAGGCACGCAGGAACCACCCTGCGTGCCTGCTCTATACGCATAAGGCTGTCCCACCGCTGTGGTCAGCTCTCCATCATCAGCTGAATGATCTGCTTGTCCGTCTGCGCCATGCCCAGTCGGGCCAGCCGGCCCACGTTGGCGATGGTGTTCTCCACGCCCTTTTTCACGATGCCGTCTCCGCCAAAGAACTGGTTGCCGCTGCGATACATGGCCAGCCCCAGCAGCCCGGCGTCCACGGCGGCTGCGATCTTGGCGGCGCAGCTGGCCTTGGCCCCGTCGCAGATGATGCCGGAATCCATGGCTACGGTATTGACCACCGTGTGGGCCACGGTGTCGTAATCCCCGCCCTGCAGATACGCCAGCCCTGCGGCGGCGCCGCATCCGGCGCTGACGGCTCCGCAGTAGGCGGACAGCCGCCCGATGCCGGTTTTCAGGTGGATGGTCACCAGATTCGCCACCGCCAGCGCCCGCAGCAGCTCCTCATGACTGCGGCCCGTGGCACGGGCGCAGACGATCACCGGCACACTGGAGGTGATGCCCTGATTGCCGCTGCCGGAGTTGATGACCACCGGCATCTCGCACCCGTTCATCCGGGCATCGCTGGCTGCGGCGGCGTAGGCCCGCATCCGATAGGACAGATCCTCCTCATGCCCCCGCAGCAGGGTCTTGCCGATGTTGGCCCCGTAATCGTGGCGCAGTCCCTCCTCGGCGATGGCCATGTTACACCGGATCTGCTGCTCCAGCACCTCCTCCACGTCCTCCGTGGAAAGACAGTCGGCAAAGGCCACGATGCCCTCCACCGTCAGGCAGCTGCGGTCTGTGAGACTGCCGGAGCCCTCGGAGATCTCCCGCTCCAGCAGTACCTGACCGCCCCTCCGGACGGATACCACGTTGGTGTGGTGGCCCACAAGGCGCACCTGAGCGCTGTCCGGGCCGTGAAAAACCGTCACCTGAATGTCGAAGATATAGGGCGTGTCGGCGTGGCGTACCTCCACCGGCACGACCTTCAGGAAGGGAGAGATGGCGGCGCTCTGCGCCTCCGTCATGCCGGAGAGCACCTCCAGCTGGGCCTCGGCGTCTCCGGCCACAATGCCCGCCGCCGCAGCTGCCGGGATGCCCCGCAGCCCACCGGTATGGGGGACTACCACGCTTTTGACGTTCTTGATGATGTTGCCGCTGACCTCCACCAGCACCCGATCCGGCAGCGCACCCAGCACGCTGCGGGCCTTGGCGGCGGCGTAAGCGATGGCGATGGGCTCGGTGCAGCCGGTGGCGGGGCGCAGCTCCTCCCGGAGGATCTGCACATACTGCCGGTAGTACGCATCGTGTCGTTCCATACGATCCCTCCTGCTCTTTTTCGCCCATCTTACCATATCCCCGTCGGGAAGTCAATCTTTGTCCACGAATAGCGCACAAATTGCAAAGCACGCAGACCCCGCGGGATCTGCGTGCCCGAATGATGCCTATTGCTCCAACAGTGCCTCCAGCTGCAAAAGCAGCTCCAGCACGCTGTGGAAGGAGAAAACGGCGCCGCCCTTCAGGTCACGGAGCTGCCCCTGCCAGCTGTAATGCCGGCGCATCCGGATCTCCAGCTCCACATCGGCGGGGGCCGCCGCAGCGGAGGGCTTTTCCGGCACGGGACTGTCGGTGGCGGTGTTCATCCACTCCTCCAGCAGGACGATGAGCCGGGCCAGAGTGGTGAACTCCGCCCGGCAGCCCAGAGCGGCGCTGTACACATAGCCGCAAAAGCCGTTCTCCCGGCGCTGGAGCGTCAGGCGAAAGGCCCCCAGACCCGGCGCAATGCTTCGGTTTTCTTGCATGGAGCGATCCATCCTTTCTGAAACCGGCGGCGGAGCCGTCCGGTGGGGTGTCAGTCTTTGGGTTCGGCCAGATGGACCATGCCCCGCAGATCGATGGTCCGAGTCCGAAAGACGGCGCTGCTTTGGGCAAAACGCTGGTGCATCGCCTGCTGGAGCCGCTGAGCGATGGCGCTATGGGTCTCCGACCCGGCGCCCGGCAGCAGTACCCAGTATTGCCCGGCGCCAATCTGAGTGAAGGGGTCGCCGGAGCGCAGGCAGCTCTGCAGGATCAGCTTCATCTGCTGCATATAAACGGCATTTTTCTCCGGCTGAGCCTCCCAGCCCTCCAGACACAGCATCAGCAGCTGGGCCTTCAGGTCGGGGTCACGGCGCATGGAACGCAGGTACAGCAGCACGATCTCCCGAAAGGTGCCGTTGTCGCAGGCCAGCGCCCTGCTCTCGCCGTCGCCGGCCAGCAGGAAGGTCTCCAGAGCCGCCGGCCCCATGCCGCCGCCGTACAGTTCCTGCGAGGCGGTGAGGCGGGCGGCCTCCAGCTCCGGGGAGGGGGTTAGGCCGTAGTTCTCCTGATACAGCTTTTGCAGGGCCTCGTAGTGATCCAGCGCCTGCTGGGCCTGATGGCTGCGGGTGAGATTCTGCATCAGCAGCAGGCTGAACTCCTCCGACAGGGGATCCAGATGCACCGCTTGGGCGCACAGGGCCGCCGCCTCGGTGTACTCCTGCGTCCTCATCAGCTCTTGCACCAGTCTGCGGAACAGCCGCACGAACAGGGAGCGATAGTAGGCGTGAAGATCGGCACACCACAGCTCGTCGGCCGCATCCGGCAGGAAATCCCCCTGATACAGATCGGCGGCCTCCCGGCCCAGTGTCCGGAGCTCCTCCGGGTCGGAGGTCTCCAGCGCCCGGCGGGCCAGATTCTCAAAGACATCCACATCCAGCCATGTATCGGTTCCGGGAACCCAGCGGTACAGGCCGTTTTCGTAGCGGATCATACCCTTGGTGTCGGAAAAGCCCAGTGTAGCCATGGCGTTGCGTGCCCGGCTGGCGTTATTTTGCAGGGTGCTGGCGGGATTGCTGCCGCTGCCGTCGGGCCACAGAAGGTCGATGAGTTCCTGAGCGGGGATGCCCCGATCCCGGTGCAGGATCAGGTAGGCCACCAGCGTCCACAGCCGCCCGGAACGGCCGGCGAGACTGACCATCTGGGGCTCCTTCATGCCGGTCTGCTGCAGGGCAAACCGCCCCAGCATCGTGGCCCGGATGTGTGCGATCTCTCTCATAATCAGCCTCCTCTATGGGGTGCGGTGCTCTGTCCTGGCCCCACGCTGCGATCATATCATGGAGGAACAAGGGCGGATCTGCATCCGTCCTCGTCCATCGATGGGACTATCACTATATCACAATTCAAACCGCTTGTCACTCGAAAATTTTGAGCCTTGTGCGCTGGGATGCACGACTGCCCGGCGTATACAAGGGGATAAAAAGCCGAGGAAGCTGCCCGCAGGCAGCTTCCTCGGTGAATGAGTCAGCCAGTGATCGTATGTTACCGGCTGCGCTTTTTGCGGGAGGGAATGACCGTCACAGCCATACCGGAGACGGCCAGCAGGGCCAGCCACAGCACCAGAGTGCTGCTGTCGCCGGTGGCGGGCTTGCCGGGCTCCACGGGAGTGGTAGGCTCCTCAGCGCCGCAGCGGCTGCACTTGCCATCCTTGTAGTCGTGACCCAGAGCGGGAATCACCTCGCCCTGCTTCACGACAGTCTGGCAGATCTTGCAGACCTCGTCGCCGGTGTAGCCGTCCTCGGTGCAGGTGGCATCCTTGGCACCCACCAGCTCCGTGTCGTGACTGGTGGCGGGAATGACCTCGGTCTTGGTGTCGGTGTACTCCTTGTCCTCAAAGGTGACCTTGGCGGTGTAGGTGCGAACGCCGGTGGTCTCGCAGGTGGCCGCAGTGGTCACCTCGTTGGTAACAGCAGCGTTCACCGTCTCCACGTGAGAGGCATCATTGCCGCAAGTAAAGGTGGCAGAAGCGGTGAAATCATCGTTCCACTTCCACACAGGCTCACCGTAGGCGTGGCCGGTAGCGGGGATAGCCAGCTTCTCCAGCGTCGTCTCGGTATTGCCCTCGGCATCGCTGAACAGCTTGCCGCAGACGGAGCACTTCCAGTAAGCCTCCACGCCGGCGGTCTCGCAGGTGGCAGGAACCTTCTCCACAGCGGTCAGCTGGTGACCCACAGGGGGATCGGGCAGATCCGCCAAAGCGGCATCCACGTCGGCCTGAGAGACGTACAGAGTGGTCAGCACGTCCATAGCGGCGTCATAGGCCTTGGTCAGGCAGTTCTGCTCCAGATAGTAGGGGTTCGCCTCGATCTCGGCGTTGATGGCCGCCACACGGCGGGTCAGGGCGTCCTTGTTGGCCATGTCAAAGTAACCGGCACTGTCGCCGGAACCCATGGCAAAGCCGCCGCCGATGTCGGAGCCGTAGGCCACCGTGAACTGCACACGCACCACGTCGCCCTCGGACAGATAGGAATCGGCAAAGCCCACGTTGGGGAATACGTTCTTCAGGCAGTACATCCAGCCGGAGGCGCTGGTGTAGTCGAATTCACCCAGACTGGTCTCGTCCGTCCGGGTCTGGATATCGAAGTTCTTCTCCTCCAGCTTCTCCCGCAGGGCCTGGGGGATGCTGTCGCCGGTGGGATCAATGCCCGCCAGCGCATCGCCCTGGATGTGGGACAGATAGAAGCCGCTCTCCAGAGAGCCGGTGTTGCTGTAGGTAAAGCCTCTTTCCTCCAGCAGACGGGCCAGCGCCTGAGCAGCGTTCTCGCCCTCGATGATGTCCACATAGCAGGGCTCAATGATGTAGCCGCCGCCCAGAGACAGGGCCTCCACGGTGAACACAGCCTTGCCCACCACATCACCGGGCTCGGCCTTCACATAGGTGATGGTGTAGGTCAGGGAGGACTTGTGGGCCTTGACAACGACGGTGTTGACGCCCTCCTTGGTAAAGTGCAGGGTATAGCTGGTCTTGGTGTCATCGTCCCAGTTGACGGACACCGGATCACCGTTGAGGAGCACGGTGACCTCGCTGGCAGGCAGCTTGTTGCCGTCGCCGTCCTTGGCAAAGACGTCGAAGGTCATGCGGGAGTTGCGCTGGGTGATGCCATCCTCCAGCGTGGTCTCCAGCGTGACGATGTCCTCACGCACCGTCACCTCAAAGGTGGTGGTGAGCTGACCGAAGGTCACGGTGATGGCCTGCTGCCCCACGGTTTTCAGCAGGGTGGGGGAGAGGGTGTACTGGTCGGCGGACAGGGTGGAAGCGCCGTTTCTGGTGACAGCCTGCACCACCAGACCGGCGGTATTCAGCGTGTCGCCCTCGGTATAAACGGTTTTCTTGGGCAGAGTCTTGACCTGAATGGCAGTGACCAGAGGCAGCTCCACATTCACGGCCTGATCCTCACCGCCCACCACGGTCAGTGTACCCTTAGCGGGCAGATAGCCCTCCTTGGTGACTACATAGCTCCACTTGCCGCTGGCCAGCGTGCGGGTGGCGGAGGCAGCGGTGGCGTTGATGGTGACGGTATCGTTGCTGCTGTTGGTCAGCTGGATGGTGCAGCTGTCGATGGCGTTTCCGGAGTCATCCTTCATGGAGAAGGTGACGTCCGCTGTATTGGGCTTGACCACAGGGATGGTGATATCCGGCAGGGCGCCCAGTGCAAAGCTGCTGTAGCTGCCGATATAGGGAACGTTGGTGGAGAGATCGGGCAGGGAATTGCGGTGAGAGCCGATATCCTTGCCGTTGCCGTAAAAGTTGAGAACGCCGTCCGTCAGGACATAGGGCTCATCGGCATCCCAGTTGGCGGGGATCTTTACCTCCACGGTGCGGCAGTCGTTGCCGTCCGCCCGGTCGAAGAGGTGACGCTGGAAGAGGTTCTTATAGCCGGTGACGGTATCATCGCTGCCGGGATCGGTGTAAGAGACGTAGGCGTAGAGGTTATACAGGTTCGCCATGGTGTTGGCGGGGTGATACACACCGGTGAGCTGCACGGTGACGGTGTCGCCGGGCAGGATATCACGGGTGGGGTCGGTCTTGTTGGTGATGACTACCCCGGCCTTCTTCACGGTGATGACCTGATAGGTGTCGGCGCCATCCTTGCTGATCTTGACGATGTTTTTGCCCTCGGTGAGAGTCAGAGTCACGTCGCCGCCCTTGGTGGTCACACCGTCGGTGCCGAAGCCGCCGGTGTAGGTCATGGCCGTCTCGGTGAGCGTGGGGCGCAGCAGGGTAACGGTGCTGCCGGCGGCGGGCCGGAAGGTGTACTGGCAGCCGTCATCGCCGGTGTAGTACAGCACGTCTGCCTCAGCATCCAGCTTGTTACCGGCCACCTTCCGGTCACCGTTGTTGATGGTCATGTTGGCATCCGGGCCGTTGGCGGCGTTCTCGCCTACCTCCACCACCACCACACCGGTGTTCTCCGGCCAGATGGCGCCAAAGGTCTTGTTCTTGTTGATGTCCCAGCCGCAGTCCGTCACATACATGGCGTCATAGGTCACCAGAACGACGGCCGTACCGGCGCTGTTGGCGGTGATGCGGCCGCTGTCATCCACGCTGACCACATTGGTGCCGTCCACATCCAGTGCCGTGTAGTGGAACACGGGCTCCAGCGTGGAGCCTCTGCTGCCGGCGGCGTAGCTGTTGGAGATCTGGAACATACGCAGGGGGCGCAGCTGCTTCATGCCGCCCACGGTCAGGGCGACGCTGCCGGTGTAGTCCACACCGTTGAGGCGGATATCCGCTGCGTCACTCTTCTCGTCCCGGAGAATGGCCTTGGGATTGCCGGTCATGGTTTTCGTCAGGTCATATCGGGTGGTGGCGCCGGTGGATTTGAACATACCGGTGGCGGTGACAAGCCCGTCGCCGGCGGCCTGATAGATGTAGCTGCTGCCGGCCGCCAGCAGGAAGGTGTAGACGTCGCTGTCATCGCCGGTGAGATCGGCATCGCCGGGAATCAGCGTACCCTGCCCATAGGTGGTGGAGGGAATGCTGTGCATGACGACACGGCCGCCCTTAGGCACCACGAAGCCGGTGCTCACGATCTGGGGCAGAGTGACGCTCCACGTAGCAGAGCCCGTCAGCTTCTGGCTGGTGGGCTGGGAGGCCTGATAGCCCTCGGCCGCTCTGGCCTCGGAGGGCTGGACGGACCAGGTGTAGGTACCGGGGGCCATGAGGTAGGGGTAGCCTACATAGCTGCCGGACTGATGGGGCTCGCCGGGGGTCATGACGGTGCCGTCGGCGGCCTTGACCTCGGTGGTGAAGTCATCTGCCGTCCAGCCGATCTCGATGGCGTAGACATAGACCAGATACAGCTCGAAGGTCTGCTCACCGCTGCCTTCGGTGACGGTGAGGGTGCCTGTGCCGATCTGATAGTCACCGCCCTGGACGGTGTCCCGTGCCTCATAGGTATAGGTGCCGGGAGCCGTCAGGAACTCGTATACGGTGTAGCTGCCGCTGGTGTCTGCGGTGATGGCCACAGGCTGGCCCGCAGCATCCTTCAGGGTCAGGGTCATGCCGGTGCCCCGGCCCTGGGAGGTGGTGATCTTCACCTGCCGCATCCCCTCCGGAACGTTGACCGTCACGGGAGCCACGGCGCTGGTGACACTGGTGGGCTTGTTGCCCGCCACGGTGTTGGTGACCACCACACGGTACCAGAAGCTGCCCGGTGCCTCGGTGGAGGGGGTGTAGCTGCTCTGGGTGGCGTCGGTGATGTCCTCGAAGCCGTCGGCGGCGGAGGTGGTGCTCACCTGCCACTGATAGCTCAGGGTGCCGCTGCCGGTGGCCTGCACCGCCAGAGCATTGGCCTTATCGCCGCAGGTGTAGGTGACAGCCACCGTGGACAGATCCGTCGTCAGAACGGGAGCCGGGGCGGCGGGAGAGTCGTCCTTCTCCACGAACTCCAGAATATAGGCGGTGTTGGTGGTGGCATAGTTGCTGGTCTTGACCAGAGACAGATTCCTCTCGTAGCCGCTGGTGCGGGTCTCGATGGTATAGGGGGAGGAGGACCCCACCTGATCCGCCGACCAGTAATCCACGGGAGCCGGCCAATCATTCAGACCGTCCTCCTGGGTGTAGCCGCTGCCGGAGCTGCTGGCCTTATCCAGATAGACGGTGCCGTAGAGCTGGACCGTCTTGGTTCCGGCGGGGACGTAGACCTTGTAGTGGGGGAGATCCTCCCACGCAAAGGTCAGATAGTCTACAAATTCGTACTCCAGCGCATCGCTGCTGCCCACCAGAGTGATCTTCTCGGGCTTTGCATTGGCGGCGGCCCATGCCGAGATCGGCAGGACGCTCACCAGCATCAGCAGGGACAGCATCAGCGCAAGGAGCTTCTTTCCGTGCGACGTGCTCTTTGTCTGCATTTCGTTTCTCCTTTTCTCAAATATGTCGTGGTGTCAGTCGGGATCGGCGGCCCTGCGTGCAGGCCGCAGCCCTCACCTCCTCTCCGGTGAGTTTTTCTCGTCTGCCGTACAGTCCCCTTGGGTCGGGGGCGGCTTTTGCGGATGGCACAAAGCAAAAGCGTCCGTGCCGCCGGTTCGGCAGCACGGACGCATCAAGGGCGTTCTCTTTGTGCAGGCAGTCCCGGTGTAGGCAGGTACCGCAGCGGACGGCCCGGTGTATCTGACTTATCCGTCCCGTCGGACTTGCCGCCGGGAGGGCTTCACAGTGACCCACTCGCAGGGATTTGCACCCTATTCCACCTGTCCCCTCACAGGGACTGGATCGTCTGCTGAGAAAGAAACGGAGTCCAGTTCAATGGCTGGAACGTTATCCTCCTCCTCATCATAACACAAGGGCGACCATTTTGCAATATTACACCGAAAAATCATTTGCCGGAAAATGCCGGCCACTGCCGGGGAAACCCGAACCCCGCCCGGCAGAAAAAATTCCCCGGACAGTGTCCTGTCCGGGGAATGCTTCGGTGCGATAGACTCGGTTTTACTCGATGGAGATGGTGTAGTAGTACACCGGCTGACCGCCGCTGAGGAGGGAGACCTCCGTCTCCGGGCAGGCCTCGGTGAACAGGGCCTGCGCCGCCTCGGCCTCCTCCTGCGATACGCCCTCGCCGTAGAACAGGGTGACGAAGGCCGCCTCCCGCTCCGCCGCCAGCGCCGCCAGTCGGGTCAGCAGGGAGGTGATGTCCCGCTCCGTGCCGAAGAGCTTGCCGTCCAGCAGGGCCAGATAGTCGCCCTCGTTGATGGCGAAGCCGTCGAAGTCGGAGTTGCGGGCGGCATAGGTGATCTGGGCCGTGGTGACAGCGGCGGCCGCCTCGGTCATGGCCGCAAGAATAGCCTGTGGATCCTCCTCCGCCGTGTCCACGCTCATCATGGCGCTGATGCCCTGAGGGATGCTGTGGGTGGGTACCACGATGACCTGCTTCTCTGTCAGCCCCACGCACTGCTGGGCCGCCATGACGATGTTCTTGTTGTTGGGCAGCACGAACACGATCTCGCTGGGGGTGTGGTTCACCTCCCGCAGAATGGCCTCCGTAGAGGGGTTCATGGTCTGGCCGCCGGATACCACCCGGTCCACGCCCAGATCCCGGAAGGCCGCCGCCAGTCCGTCTCCGGCGCATACCGCCAGAAAGCCGTAGCGCTTCTCGGCGGGGACCTCCGCCTGCTCGGCCTGCTCCAGCTCCGCCTCGATGGCGTCCAGATCGTCGGTGCTCTGGATGTGGCGGCCGGCGGCCAGATCCTCCGCCTGGGTGCGCATGTTCTCAATCTTGGCCAGCTCCAGGGTGCCGTACTTCTGAGCCTCGGTGAGGGCAGCGCCGGGAATGTCGGTGTGGACGTGGACCTTGAAGCAGTCGTCGTCCTCGCCGATGACCAGACTGTCGCCGATGCTGTTCAGATAGGCCTCAAAGGCCTCCAGCCCCTTGTGGGGAGAGGTTTTGCGGACAATGAACACGGTGTCGAAGGTGAAGGTGATCTCCTCCTGCGCCATCATGTTAAAGTCGGCCTTTTCCTTGTGGGTATCCTCCGCCTCGCGCAGCTCCGGCATGGGCTCGCCACGGAGCTCTGCCAGCATACCCTCCAGAATCAGCAGATAGCCCTTGCCGCCGGCGTCCACCACACCGGCCTTTTTCAGAACCGGATTCATATCTGTGGTTTGAGATAGCGCGTCATAGCCCTCCGTAATGGCGGCGGCAAGCACTTCTTCAATGTCCGCACACTCTGCGGCGGTGTCCACCGCACGCTTGGCGGCAAGACGGGATACAGTCAGTACCGTGCCCTCGGCGGGCTTCATAACAGCCTTGTAGGCTGCCCCCACACCCTCCTGCATTGCGGCGGCGAAGGCGGCGGCATCGGCGGTCTCCATGCCCTTGAGGGACTTGGAAAGTCCGCGGAACAGCAGGGAGAGAATCACGCCGGAGTTACCCCGGGCGCCCTGCAGCAAAGCGGAGGCCGTGACAGAGGACGCCTGTCCCACAGAGGTGGGGGAGGTCTTCCGCAGCGCGTCCGCGGCCGCTGCGATGGTCATGGACATATTGGTGCCGGTGTCACCGTCCGGGACGGGGAACACATTCAAATCGTTGATGGCCTGCTTCTGGGCCGTGATGGCGGCGGCGCCGTGCAGAATCATCTGCTTGAACAGCGCGCCGGTAATTTCCTGATACATTTCTCTGAAGCCCTCCTCACAGGATCATGGAATCCACGAATACATCCACGGAGCGGACCTCCGCGCCGGTGTTCTTATTGACCACATAGCGAACCTCGTTCATGATGGAGCGGCATACAGCCGGGATATTCACGCCGTTTTCCACAATGATGTGAAGCTCAATGGTGATGGACTCATCCTCGTGGTAGATCACGTTGACGCCCTTGCTCATGGCCTCCCGCCGCAGCAGGTGCACAAGACCGTCCGTCATGGAGCGGTAGGCCATGCCCTTCACGCCGAAGCAGTTGGTGGCGGCCATGCCGGTGATGTTGGAAAAAACAGCGCTGGAGACGGTGATCTCCCCCTGTTCCGAATGGAATTTCAACATAATTGGATAACCTTCCTTTCCGTGGGCCCGGGGAAGCCTCCCTCCGGGCATAGTTATCAGGCTATTATTATATATGACTTTTCACAAAAGTACAAGAGTAAAAACGCCATAAAAACGCCATTAGGCCCGAACCGGGCAGAAAAACAGGAAAAAGCGCCCGCCCACCGGCAGACGCTTTTTATTATTTCAGCGTTTCGCTGTTGTTCAGCACGGACGCGCTGTAGAGGAACAGCACATCTTGGTTATCAAACGTCAGGTATTTTCCTATCTGGCTGGCCGGCAGATAACGGATATCCGCCAGCGTCACCCGGGCGTAGCCGGAAACGAGCAGCGGGGCAAGGGAGCTTGCAAAGGAGTCCCGGAAGATTACCAGCTCCCGGTCCGTTTCTGCATGGGGATTTTCCACGGTTAGCAGGGACACGGAGCCGGAGAGGAACAGCTCGTAGGGGTCCTTTCCCACGCCCTTTTCCAAGTCATATACGGAACTGTTTTTGTCGGACTCGTAATTATAAACGCTGCACACCTCCAGCGTATCGGATGTGAGATAGGTGATTTGATCCGGCTCCATCGGCAGCGCGGCGTAGCCGTAGTACACGCCGTAATAGGGCCGCTCCAGCGTTTGGGGCCGGTAATCG
>OJRW01001449.1_pt1 | contig 19010 bp, 18 predicted proteins | sample 1599231 | NCBI WGS metagenome assembly OJRW01 (sample SAMN04168656, study PRJEB22393) | human gut metagenome | biome: human gut microbiome; feature: stool | host: Homo sapiens | collected 2014-03-17
GACCCGGAAATTTTTCTCCGGCATCACCTTGGCGGACCTGATGGCCGTTCCGCAGGGCGACAACTACGTCATCTGACCTCCCACTCCATCTTCCCCCCAAACGGCAAGGCCCCCGAAGCCATTCGCTTCGGGGGCCTTGCTGTCTTTTACTTCTTCCGCAGCACCATGGCGATGAAGTTCAAATACCTCCGGCCTCCATGGCCTTGCGGTCGCCGATGGCGTATTCGTTGTCCTGCCGCAGCCAGTCGGCCCAGAACTCCTCATGGCTCTCCATCTCCCGGACCTGAACTCCCTGACACCGCCCCAGCAGCGCCCGCCAGTAGGCGGCATCGTGCAGATAGTCCACCTGCTCCGGCATCCACGACAGCAGCAGCTCCGCCCGCAGCCGATCGTCCTCTACCCGTCCTGCTTCTCGCCTTTGGCCTTGGCGGCCCGGAGCTTTCGCAGGGTGTACACCACGCTGCACACCACCAGTACCGTGTTGATGGCCAGGAAGACCCAAAACACCGGCGAACTGAGATCCAGCGAATTTCCGGCGATGACCAGACAAACCATCCCCGGCGCAATGGCCAGCCACGACCCCGCCAGATACGTCAGGTAATCCACCCGCAGCATCCCCAACAGCAGTCCCAGCACCTCCATGTTCAGCCCCAGCATATGGATGGCAAAGCACATGGCAAAGCCGTATTCCTGCGTGGCGCTGAAATAGCGCTTGATCTTGGGATGCCGGTCCAGCACCGACTCCAGACTCTCCGTCTTGGTGAACCGCCCCATGGCGTAAGAGATGGATAAGCACGCCGCCGTCCCCACGCCGTTGACGGCCAGCGCCGCCGGCAGCGGCAGCACCATGGACACCATGACCACCAGCGCATTGTATACCACCACGCCGGAAAAGCCCTTCAGTACATATAGTCCCAGCACCACCAGCACCGCCAGCACAGGCCGGTCCGCCACCAGCTGCGGCACCGTATCCAGATCCATGACCCCTGCGGCCAGCAGCACGCCGAATATCGCCGCACACAGGACCATGATCAGCACCGGCAGGTAATCCCTCAGCCGGAATTTTTTCATACAAGCCCTCCTCACGGCGTCCATCCGCTAAAGTTTAGGATATAATCTACCATATCATTATGAATAAAATGTGAACTTTCGCAGTCTTTACGCTCCGTTCACACTTTTCCGCTAAGTCACGGCCCCCCATTCCTGCTGGACACAGCAAAGCCCCGCTTCGCCATCTGGCGAAGCGGGGCTTTTCCCATAATTTGGAAGTCTTCTCCCTTTCGGCGGCCGGTTCAGATGCCTCCGTGCGGCGGGGCAAATTCCCCTGTCAGGGCGTGTCCGTTCTGCCGGAACTATACGTCCACCGAGTCGTCCGGTTCGTGTCCGGTGGACGTCCACCGGACTGTCCGGCAGCCGTCCCACAGGTATCCCGTCCGGATCCGGCAGATATCCAGCCAGTGTCCGGCCATCGTCCGGCTGGTATCCCATCGGGATCGGTCAAGTATCCCGCCGGTATCCGACGGAATAGCCCACCGGTATCCGGTTTTAGGATAGCGCCCGGTCAGGTGTTGAGGAAGGGGTCGTCCAGACGGCCCAGACGGCGGAGCATGGTTTTCTTCACCGCCTTGAAAATATTCTCATATCCGGTGCAGCGGCACAGGTGACCCGACAGCAGCTTGCGAAGCTGGTCATCGGTATAGTATACCCCACGATCCAGGATCTCCACCGCCGTCATGATAAATCCGGGAATACAGAAGCCGCACTGGATGCTGGTCTCCTCCATGAAGGCCTGCTGAATGTCGGAGAGCTCGCCGTTGGGACCCATGAGACCCTCCAGCGTGGTGATATGCTTGCCCTCGGCCCACACCGCCAGATACAGGCAGGAGTTATAGCACTCGCCGTCGATGAGGACGTTGCAGGCGCCGCACTCCCCCACCTCGCAGCCCTTTTTCACGGAGGTCATAGAGAAGTCGTTGCGGAGCATATCCGTCAGAGAGGCCCGGACGTCTATCATCCGCTCCACCTCCTTGCCGTTGAGGAAGAAGGTCACCAGCTGATACTGATTCTTTGCCATTACAGCTCACCTCCCGCCAGCTTCACAGACTCCATGAGACACCGCTTGGCGCTCTCCACGGCAATGTGGGAGCGGAAGGCCTTGCTGGCTCGCCACGAGTCACGGGGATGGATGTCCTCCAGCACCGCTTTTCCGAAGCCCTCGATGTTCTCCAGCGTCACGGGCTTGCCGTTGATGAACTCCTCGGCGTGGGGCGCACGCATGGGGACGGGGCCTGCCACGCCGAAGGCGATCCGCACCCGGTCGAAGGTCTTTTTATCCTCGCTGAGCCGGGCGTTAACGGAGGTCCCCAGCGTGGCGATATCCATGGCGTTGCGCATGGCGTACTTGATGTAGTGGCCGAAGGTGCGGTCGTAGGATGCCTTGGGGATCAGGATGGCGGTCTGAATTTCGCCCTCCTCCACCCGCAGATCCACGGTGCCGGCCTTCAGGTAGAAGTCCTTAATGGGTACCCGGCGGACGCCGTTTTTGCCGGTGATCTCCACCATGGCCTCCCATGCGTGGAGGGTGGAGGCGGAGTCGGCGGAGGTCACACCGTTGCAGGTATTGCCGCCGATGGTACCGGCATTGCGGATCTGAGGACCGCCCACCATATCCACCGCCTCGCCCAGCACGTTGATATACTGTTGGATCAGAGGATCGGCGGTGATATGGCTGAAGGTGGTGAGACTGCCGATGCGGAGGTTCTCCTCCTCATCCAGCGTCACGCCCCGCATTTCACCACAGCCCCGAATACTGATAAGGGCCTTTCCGGCCCGCTTGCCCTCCCGCATCTGCACCAGCACATCGGTGCCGCCGGCGATGATCTGGGCCTCGGGATGCTCCAGCCGCAAGCGGATGGCGTCCTGTACGCTTTCCGCCTGATAGAGCGCTGACATATCATACATAGCGGTATTTCCTCCTTAGTCCCGGATCAGGCCCTCTTCCGTGAAGCGCTGGAAGAGGACGTGGGGGGTGATGGGGTCCTGATCGATGGCCACGCCGGTGGCGTTGTAGATGGCGTTGCGGATGGCGGGCGCACCGGAGCAGGCCGGGGGCTCGCCCAAGGCCTTGGTGCCGAAGGCACTGGTGGGCTCGGCGTTCTCCACGAACTGCGCCTCCAGATGGGGGTGGTCCATGATGGTGGAGAGCTTGTAGTCCAGCAGGTTATTGTTCAGAGGCCGGCCGGTCTTTTCGTCGAACAGCAGCTGCTCCGACAGGCCGTAGCCGATGGCCATGGACATACCGCCGTGGACCTGGGCCTCCGCCAGGGCGGGATTGATAAGACTGCCGCAGTCGTGAACGTTGATGATCTTGTTCAGCTTGACCTTGCACAGGGCGATGTCCACCTCCACATCGGCGAAGGTGCAGCCGAAGGAGTAGGCATTGTTGCGGATGGTGTAGGTGGATTCGGCGGTGATATGCTCGCTGTCCGCCGCGTTGTACTGGGCGGTCATGGCCAGTTCACTCAGGCTCATGAGCACCGCGCCGTCCTGCTTGCGGACGATATTGCCGTCCACGATATCCATGTTGTACACCGCCTGACGGGTGAGCTTGGAGGCATAATCCAGAATCTTCTCCTTCAGCATCAGGCCCGTCTGGCGGATGGAGAAGCCCGCCACATACGTCTGGCGGGAGGCATAAGCACCCAAGCCCGTAGGCGTGATGTCGGTATCCTGACAGGACACCACATGGACCTTACGGTAATCGCCCAGACCCACCACGTCGGAGGTCATCTGGGCATAAGCGGTATCGGCGCCCTGACCAATCTCCGTCTCGCCGCACTGCATGGTGACGCTGCCGTCCAGATTCAGCAGCATCCGGTTGGAGGACGTCTCCAGCGAGATGGGGTAGACGGCGGTGTTATACCAGAAGGTGGCCACGCCGATGCCGTGGCGGATGGGGCCGGTCTCCTTGGCGAACTCCGCCTTTTTGCGGTCGTAGTCGATGTACTTCTTTCCCACCTCCAGACACTGGCGGAAGGAATCCTCATAGTTGACGTTGTGGGAGAAGCTGTCCTCGAAGCCCTTGGGCATGAGGTTCTGCATCCGGAAGGCCAGCGGGTCCATGCCCACGGCCTTGGCGCACTCGTCCACGTTGGACTCGTCGGCAAAGGAAGCCTGAGGCATTCCGTAGCCACGCATGGCTCCGGCGGCGGGGCGGTTGGTGAACACCGTCCACGCATCGCACTCCATGTTGTCGCAGGGATAGTGCTGGGGGAAGGAACCCATGGCCTTGGCCACGATGCTGTGGCCGTGGGAGGCGTAGGAGCCCTGATTGGAGTAGAGCTCCACCTTCCGGGCGGCGAAGGTGCCGTCCTTGCGGAGCCACGAGACGATGTGGAATCGGATGGCGTGGCGCACACGGTTGGAGACGAAGGTCTCCTCACGGGAGCAGTCCACCCGGACGCAGCGACCGTGGACCTGCGTGGAGCACCAGGCGCACAGGGGCTCGTAGAGGGCATCCTGCTTATTGCCGAAGCCGCCGCCGATGTAGGGCTTCACCACCCGGATATCGCTCCACGGGCGACCCAGCGCCTGTCCCACCACACGGCGGATGATATGGGGGATCTGGGTGGAGGACACCACCGTGATGCGGCCGTTCTCCTCATAGGCGAAGCAGCCGTGGTTCTCGATGTGGCAGTGCTGCACCGTGGGCGTCTCGTACCAGCCCTCCACCTTGATGAGGCCCGGCTCCCGAATGGCGGCCTGATAGTCGCCCTTCTTCATATCGGTGTGCTTGAGGATGTTGTTGGGGTAGGCCTCGTGGAGCTGGGGAGCGCCGGGCTCCATGGCCTTCTGCACATCCAGCACGAAGGGCAGCTCCTCGTATTCCACCTGCAGCGCCCGGACGCCCTGCATGGCGGCCACCTCGTTTTCTGCGATGACCACCGCCACGTCGTCGCCATAGTAGCGGACGTGCCGGTTCAGCAGGTGGCGGTCCGCCACGTCCTGATGGCCGGGGTCCATGGACCAGGGGTGGCCCGCCGTGGGGAACGGGTGCTCCGGCACGTCGAAACAGGTCAGTACCTTCACCACGCCGGGGATCTGCTCCGCCGCCGAGGTGTCCACCGACTTGACGAAGCCGTGGGCGATGGTGGCGTGCTTGATGCGGACATACAGTGCATCACGGGGCATGAGGTCCTCGTAGTACTTGGTGCGGCCGGTGGCCTTATCAAAGGCGTCTACCCGCACCTCGGCTTTTCCTACTTCAGCCATGTAGTGTTCCTCCTTATGTCAGCGTCGCTGCGATAGCCGGAGTTACCGGCAAAAGTACCTATAAATTTAAGATATCATAGCACAAAATTTGTCATTTGCATAGTCCTTTTCGTAATACTAATTATAGGATAACGGTGGTTGACTGGAATGGGCATTTCCGGGTATACTGTAAGAAAATGACGGGACAAAGGAGGAAGCGGCATGGCACAGCTGCGGATCGGATGCGTGGTGATGGCGGCGGGAAATGCCCGGCGCTTCGGGGAGAACAAGCTGGCGGTGCAGGTACAGGGCAAGGCGCTGTTCCACCGGGCGCTGGAGGCCGTACCGGCGGAGCAGTTCGACCGGACGGTGGTGGTGAGCCAGTATCCGGAGGTGCTGGAGCTGGCCCACCGCATGGGCTTCGTGCCGGTACCCAACCGGCATCCGGACTGGGGCATCAGTCACACCATCTCGCTGGGGCTGGGGAAGCTGCCGGAGATGGATGCGGCGCTGTTTCAGGTGGCGGATCAGCCCCTGCTGCGCCGGGAGAGCGTGGGGAGCCTGGTGGACTTTTACCGGGAGCATCCGGAGCACATCGCTGCGCTGGGTCACGACGGTGTCCGGGGGAACCCCTGCCTGTTCCCGGCACGGCTGTTCCCGGAGCTGCTGGCTCTGCAGGGGGATCACGGCGGCAATCAGGTGATCCGCCGCCATGAGGAGGACCTCCTCTTATGGGAGGTCCCGGCTCCGGAGCTGACGGATGTGGATACGCCTCAGGTGCTGGCGCAGCTGCGGCGGGATATGGCGGAGGAGTGAGGGGTCTCCGACAAATCAATCGTCGCTTTGAAAAAGGCACGGGGCTGCGGTGCAGCCCCGTGCCTTTTCAGGTTTTGATCAGAATGCGGCGAGTGGAGACACGTTGGGGAGAATCAGTCCTCCTTCTCCTCCTCCACCAGTTCCTCGGCTTCCTCCACCAGTTCCTCGGCTTCGCCCAGGACCTCCTGCTCCCGGATCTGTGCCGGGGTCAGGACACGCTCCGCCTGCTCCTCCCGGAGCACCAGATAGTAGGCCAGTGCCAGCTGGGGCAGCACGCCCCAGACGCCCCGCACGTCCAGCCACTTCACCGCCAGCCAACTCCAGACGGCTCCGGCGTGGAAGGCCAGCAGGGTGGAGCCGTAGAACCACAGCTTTGTCAGCTGCTCCCGCTCTCCCTCGCACAGGTAGTGGGCCAGCGCCAGAGATGCCTGCTTGGTGTTGTTGCTGTTAAAGATCGTGGCGCTCTGGAAGCCTCTGGCGCCGGCAAAGGTGCTCCACTGGATGCTCATGGAGAAGAACACCGGATACAGTGCCACCAGCGGAGTCATATCCGCCGGGAAAAAGCCCATGGCGATGGCCGCAGCCGCCGTGATGCACGGCGACAGCCGCCGCATATCCACATGGAACACGTGGGGGACGATGACGGAGAGCATGACGCCCACCACGTAGATCACCAGACACAGCAGGTGCAGCAGCACACTGCTCCCCCGGCCAAAGAGGGCATCAATGACCAGCTCCACCAGATTCATGGTCTGGGAACTGCCCAGTATCCCGCCGCGGCACAGCAGGGCGTAACCGCCGAAAAAGCCGCCTATTGCAGCAAAGGCCAGATGGCGGCAATGATCGATAGGAAGAATCTTCTGTTCCGTCATGGTATAACTCCTATAAATAACGACAAAATAATCCTTCGTTAGTATATCAGCCTGCGGCGTTTCCGCAAGGGAAAAACTGCATAAAAATCCCGCAAAAATGCGGCGTTTCTTGTGTTGACAACGGCGGGATCTGTGGTAAAATAGAGAGCGTGAAATGCGCTGACGAAACGAGTCCGCCATGTGCCGCCCAAAGCGAGAGGGGAAGCGGTGGAAGCCCCTTGTCCGGCCGGTGTGACAGCCACTTCCGAGCAGGCGGCGACGAGCCGCACGCCCCATCCCCGTTACCGGATGACCGAGATGGCGGCCGTGGCCGTTCAATTAGGGTGGTACCGTGAAGCAAGTCTTCGCCCCTATGTGTGGGCGGGGGCTTTTTGTTTTTCCGGAAGCCCTCCCGTGTCCCGGTTTTCCAGCGTTCCCGTATTCCCCGCAGCCCTATGTTACAGGAGGTGGCCTGTGAGCTATCAGCTGATCGACATGACCAAGGACCCACGCAGCGGGCAGTTCGCCTGTTTCCGGCAGATGCTCTTTCCCTTCGCCGGGGTCACGGCGGAGGTGGACATCACGGACTTTGCCGCCCGGCGGCAGGGACGGCCCTTTTTTCTGGGCTTCCTCTATGCCGTGGTGCGGGCCGCCAACGCCATTCCCCAGTTGCGCCGCTGCATCCGGGCAGATAGCAGCGTGGCGGAATACGACTGGTGTCCGCCCTCCTACACCGCCATGAAGCCCGACGAGGTGTACGTATCCTGCACGGCGGCGGGGGATCTGCCCTATACGGCGTTCGTGACGCTGGGACAGCGGCGGCAGCGAGAGGTCTGTCGCAGGAACTGTCACAAAAGAAAATTCTGCAATTCCGATTGCAAGCAAAAGGAGTAATGTATCATGTCTCATCCCTATCACGGACTCAATGAGCTGCGGGAGATGTTCCTGTCGTTCTTCGAGTCCAAAGGTCATCTGCGGCTGCCCAGCTTCTCTCTGGTGCCGCAGAACGACAAGTCCATCCTGCTCATCAACGCCGGCATGACCCCCATGAAGCCGTGGTTCAAGGGCGAGGAGGAGCCGCCCCGCCGCCGGGTCTGCACCTGTCAGAAGTGCATCCGCACCGGCGACATCGAGAACGTGGGCAAGACCGCCCGCCACGGCACCTACTTTGAGATGCTGGGCAACTTCTCCTTCGGCGACTACTTCAAGCACGAGGCCATCGCATGGAGCTGGGAGTTCCTGACCGAGGTGGTGGGGCTGGAGCCTGACCGGCTGTACCCCTCCATCTATCTGAACGACGACGAGGCCTTCGACATCTGGAACAAGGAGGTAGGCATCCCCGCCGAGCGCATCTTCCGCTTCGGCAAGGAGGACAACTTCTGGGAGCACGGCTCCGGTCCCTGCGGCCCCTGCTCCGAGATCTACTATGACCGTGGGCCGGAGTACGGCTGCGGCAAGCCCGGCTGCACCGTGGGCTGCGACTGCGACCGGTACATCGAGATCTGGAACAACGTGTTCTCCCAGTTCGACAACGACGGCCACGGCAACTACACCGAACTCAAGCAGAAGAACATCGACACCGGCATGGGTCTGGAGCGTCTGGCCTGCGTGTGCCAGAACGTGGACAGCCTCTTCGACGTGGACACCGTGATGAATATCACCCACAAGGTATCTGAGCTCACCGGCGCTCACTACGGCGAGACGGAGAAGCGGGATGTGTCCCTGCGGGTCATCACCGACCACATCCGCTCCGCCACCTTCATGATCTGCGACGGCATCCTGCCCTCCAACGAGGGACGGGGCTATGTGCTGCGGCGCCTGCTGCGCCGAGCCGCCCGCCACGGGAAGCTGCTGGGTGTCAACGATCCCTTCCTGTATCAGGTGGTGGACACCGTGATTCATGAGAACGAGGGGCAGTACCCCGATCTGCGGGAGAAGCAGACCTATATCACCAAGGTCATCCGCACGGAGGAGGAGAATTTCGGCCGCACCATCGACGGCGGCATGAAGATCTTCTCCGACCTGCTGGCAGAGCACAAGCAGAAGCTGGAGAAAATTTTCTCCGGTGCCGACGCCTTCCGGCTGTATGACACCTTCGGCTTCCCCATCGACCTGACCATGGAGATGGCAGCCGATGAGGGTCTCAGCGTGGACGAGGGCGCTTTCCAGAAGCTGATGAAGGAGCAGAAGGAGCGAGCCCGTGAGGCCCGGAAGGCGCTGGGCGATCTGGGCTGGGCCGGTGTGGAATTCGGCAAGGACGTGCCGGCCACGGAGTTCGTGGGCTATGACCACAGCGAGTGCGACGCCAAGATCGTGGCCATCGTGGCCGATGAGGAGCTGCGGGACGAGGTGGCCGCCGGGGCCGAGGCCGTGGTGGTACTGGATCACTCCCCCTTCTACGCCGAGATGGGCGGTCAGGTGGCCGACCACGGCACCATCACCGCCGACGGCGTGGTGTTCACCGTGGCGGACGTACAGAAAAACAAGGGCGGCAAGTTCATGCACTATGGCCGTCTGGCACAGGGTGTGCTCCACGTGGGAGACACCGTTCACGCCGCCATTGACATGGAGCGCCGCAAGGCTATCCAGCGTGCTCACAGCACCACCCACCTGCTGGATGCGGCGCTGAAAAAGGTGCTGGGCGACCACGTCCATCAGGCGGGCTCTCTGGTGGAGCCGGATCGCCTGCGCTTCGACTTCACCCACTTTGAGGCCATCTCCCCGGAGGAGCTGCGGCAGGTGGAGGAACTGGTGAACGACGCCATTCTGGAGGGCTATCCCGTGGTGACGGAGATACTGCCCATCGAGGAGGCCAAAAAGAAGGGCGCCGTGGCCATGTTCGGTGAGAAGTACGGCGATATCGTCCGCGTGGTGGAGATGGGCGACTTCTCCATGGAGTTCTGCGGCGGCACCCATCTGGACAACACCGCCAAGGCCGGTCCCTTCCGCATCAAGTCCGAGGGCTCCGTCGCCTCGGGCGTCCGCCGGATCGAGGCCACGGTGGGCCGACTGAGCCTGGACACCATGAACCGGAATCAGGAGCTGCTGTTCCACGCCGCTCAAGTGCTGAAGACAACACCTGGTGAGCTGGCCGCCAAGGCGGAGCAGCAGGCAGCGGAGATGAAGGAGCTGCGCCATGAGCTGGAGAAGTTCAAGTCCGAGGCGTCCCTGGGCGAGGCCCGGCAATTCCTGACCGCCGCCAAGAACGTGGGCGGCCTGAAGGTCCTGACCGCTATCCGTAACGGCATGGATGCGAACGCCCTGCGGCAGATGGGCGATTTCCTGCGGGACAAGGCCCCGGATGTTGTGGCAGTGCTGGCTTCTGCCAATGGGGAGAAGATCACCTTCCTGGCAGTCTGCGGTCCCGAGGCGGTGAAGCGCGGCATCAAGGCCGGCGACCTGGTGAAGAGTGTCTGCGCCATCTGCGGCGGCAAGGGCGGCGGCAAGCCTGATAGCGCCATGGGCGGCGGCAGTGACCTGCTGAAGCTGGATGATGCACTGGCCACCGTGGATGATTTTGTGGCGGAAAAGCTGAAGTAAGCTGTAGATGACACCTTCCCCGGGGCCTCGCCGGGCAAAGGCCTGGCGGGAGCAGAGTGGAGTGGGAGAACTTTATGTCAACTCGAGAGGACGTCAAGACGTTTTTCGGCCTGCCTCTGGACTTCTCCATGCTGGAGCTGGAACCGGAGACAGACGCCGACCCGGTACGGTATTTCTGTACCCCGGAAAATGCCGAGATCATTGGCTGGGGCAGTTGCGGGACGCACTTCGTCCTCCTGCCGGGGGATGAGGCGGTGTACTGCGTGGAGCCGGAGCTGGCAGAAGAGGGCACCTTTGTGCTGCCGGTGGGGGCGGACTTCCGGGAGTTCCTTTCCCATCTGTTCTACTGCAAATGTACCAGTCCTCTGGCGCAGATCTTCATGCTGGACGCGACCCGGTTCCGGAAGCTTCTGGAGGACAACGATGCCAACACCTGGCCGGGCTGCGAGGAGGACTTCAAGAGCCGGGACGCATCCCTGGACCTGTTGGCGGAGACATTCCACATCCGGTCCCGGGACCCATTCCAGCGGGTGAAGGAGCTCCAGACGGGCTTTGACCCGTCGGTCCTGAATTTCTCCGACGCGTATTATGACACACTGGGGTTAGAGAAGCCCAAGCGGGGGATGCAGAGGAAGGAAAAGCCCCTGTTTGAATTTCCACCTATCACATTTGATCTTTACCAGGAGGACGATCCATGAAAAAAGTCAAGATCACCGTCTTGAAAACCACCCTGGATGAAGAGCTGGCGGCGGAATACGGCGCTGAAGGGCTGGGCCCCTGCCCCATGCTGCGGGAAGGCCAGGTGTTCTACGCCGACTACGCCAAGCCGGATGGCCTCTGTGACGAGGCCTGGAAGGCTATCTATCAGTATGTGTTCGCCCTGGCCCACGGGGCGGGAGAGGGTCTGTTCTATTACGGCGACTGGATCCGCAGGCCCGGCGTGGCCATCTGCTCCTGCAACGATGGGCTCCGCCCCGTGATCTTCAAGCTGGAGACCACAGAGGAGGAAGCATCCGTCAACTACACACCCGTGCGGTAAAATTATTTACTTTCAGAATATCGCAAGTATTTTCCCTTTACAGAGAAAGGGGGCTGCCATGCTGCTGCCCAAGGACCCCTACATTCTTCTGAGCTTCCTCAACGCCCGCCTCCGGGACCAGTATGCGGACCTGGAGGATCTGTGCGCGTCCCTGGATGCGGACGAGCAGTCCCTGCGGGAGACGCTGGCGGGGGTTGACTATCGCTACGATCCCGTTTATCATCAGTTTATACCGATCACATCAAAGGAGGTTTGAAAATGTCCGATTGCCTATTCTGCAAGATCGTTGCCGGGGAGATCCCCAGCAGCAAGGTCTACGAGGACGACGTGTGCTACGCCTTCAATGACATTGATCCCCAGGCGCCCACCCACTTCCTGGTGGTACCCAAGGCCCACATTGGCTCTGTGTCTGAGATCACCGCGGACAACAGCACAGTGGTGGCTCATATCTTCGAGGTCATTGCCAAGCTGACAAAGGAAAAGGGGCTGGACAGCTACCGGGTGGTCTCCAACATCGGCGAGCAGGCGGGGCAGAGCGTGTTTCATCTGCACTTCCACGTACTGAGCGGCAGAGATATGACGTGGCCTCCGGGCTGATGCGGCCTTCGAGAGGGGCGGCTGTACCGCTGAGGCAAAATGATTTCAATTTCCTGATTTGCCGTCCGTTGGAGCATAAGAGAGCGCCGCGAGCAAAGCTCGCGGCGCTCTCTTACTGAATTAGAAGGGGGGGGTTACAGCTCACCGCCGGAGAGGACCGGGGTCAGGTCCTCAAAGTTGGAGAAGCTGGGATAAGAGATGCGCACATCATCGCCGGTGGCGTTGACATCCATCTGCATATCCATCTGGAGCTTGGCAGTAATCTGCGCATTTTCGACCTCCGTGACAGGCAGGCCCAGCACCAGATCCAGGTCGAAGTCCGCGGTGCAGGACTCCAGCTCTCCGTCGGAACCGACGGTGTAGACGTATGTGCAGCTCTGCAGATCTGCGGTGAGGTCCACCGGGCTCTCCATGGCGGCAAGCTCTTCCTGCAAGGCCGTCAGCAGATCCTCCAGAAGGCTGTTCAGGCTGTCATCCATCTTCATGGTGTATACGGTGCGGGAGCCCGTGCGGGAGACGTCGATGGAGTCGATCATGGGCAGCATCATGCTGTTCATCTGGCCGCTGATCTGCAGCATCTCCTGGTAAAACTCCGCGAACCCGTCCATGTTGCCAACCGGATATTTGTACCGGTCTGTGGTTCCGTCCATCTCCTCCTGGATATAGACCCAGCCGTCCTGCATCCACTCCTGAACAGAGACTTGATCCTGCATGGTCACATCGGGGCCGGCGCCTGCCGTGTTGGATTCCATGTTCATGTTCATGGAAATGGCCAGCTGGAGCGGGTCTTTCAGAATCATCTGGATGCGGCCGTTTCCGGAGACGGCCACGGACATGGTTTCGTGGATGGTCTCGGTCCCATCGGAGCCGTCAACGGCAATGTCCATCCCCATATTCATGGTATAGTCCGCGTCGATGCCGGTGGAGGAGGCCTGGCTGGCGGCGGTCAGGGCCCGGTAGGCCTCGATTTTCTCGGTAATGGGCCGGGCGGCCTCGGCGTCAATGGCGCCGCTCTCCACCAGGCTGGCCAGCAGATAGGTGCTGCCGTCCTTGAGATCAGCGCCCAGGGCCTGGTAGGTGACGGCAGCCAGATCGTCCCGCAGGAAGGGGGCGGCGTCCAGCATGGAGAGGTTGAACAGGCCGTGGAGCATGGCGAAGTCCAGCGTGTCTGCGTACAGGAAGTCCACGCCGTCCTCATAGCCTAGTGCCCGCAGCAGGAAGGCGCAATACATTTTTGCGCTGCACGGACTGGATGCGCCGAAAGTGGTGGCGGAGGTGCCGTTGGTGATGCCTTGGCTGTACAGCCAGGCGACGGAGGGGGCCGCGGTTTCGCTCACGTCGGTGAAGGGCATGGAGATCTCTCCCGCCTCATAGGCGGCTTTGGCCTCGTCCTCGGCGCCGTAGAGCCGCACCAGCATGATGGCGGCCTCGGAACGGGTAGGGGCGCGGTCCAGCTCAAAGCCGCCGGCGGTGCCCCGGAACACGCCGATGGCGGACAATTCCTCCGCAACGGAGTCGTAGGAAGAGGCGGAGGCGGTCCCGGCCATTGCCGCAGTCAGCAACAAGGTCGCGGCCAGTATGGTCAGAATGCGTTTCATGGTCAACGCTCCTCTCTTTTTTGGTGGAAGAATTTCCACTGATTACTGCTATCTTACGCCGGGCGGAAAGAGCCGTCAAGAGCAGGGAACATGATTTATGGAAAAAGGGCTGGTATTTCCCGCCGGTTCCCGGTATAATGTACCCAAATGGTTTCTCTTTCCCCATTTTTCCAAACAGCTGTGATCGGCTGGGGCGAGGCGGGAAAGCAGAATCATTGGGAGAAAGCGCGTCCGGCCAAAGGGCTGACACGGGGCAACGGCGCAGGTGCCGTGAATCCCGGCGGCCTATGCATGGATCCGGCGGAGAGAGCAAAATTGCGGCTCTTTTGCAGCCTGCCCGCTGTTCTGGGCAGCCGCTGGACGAGCTGTTTGGCAGGATGGAAAAGAGGAGAGACCATGCGCAAGCTGGCCGCGTTCACCGTGTCCTTCGCTCTGGGGATCTGTCTGGCCCAGTATCTGCTGCCGGAGAGGCTTCTTCTGCCCGTGGCGGCAGTTTTCTTTGCCGCGGCCTGCCTCGCCCTGCTGCTGCCGGGACTTTGGCGGAAGCGGGTGTTGCTGGTGGGCACGGGGCTGGCCCTGGGGTGGAACTGGCTGTACAGCTATGCTGTACGGGCGCCTCTTGCGGCCCTGTCCGGCAGCGAGGGCACCGCTTCCATGACTCTTTTGGAGTACGCCGTCCCCACGGACTACGGCGCCAAGGTGACAGTGAAGCTGGAGGGGGTTCCCCTGGGCAAGGTGGTCTGCTACGGCGGGGCGGACCTGCTGGACCTGGAGCCGGGCCAGACGGTGGCGGCACAGGTGAAATTTCAGGATTCCGCCCGGCTTCGGGAGGATACCATTACCAACTTCACCGCTCAGGGAGTGTTCCTGCTGGCCTACCAGCGGGGAGACGAGGCCGTCTACGGTGAGGGATCCGCCGGCTCGCCACGGTGGTGGCCCGCCCATGCGGCCCGGGCCATGCAGAACCGGGTGACGGCGCTGTTTGACGGAGATGAGGCCGCGTTCCTCAGCGCCATCCTCACCGGGGACACGTCCGGATTGTCGGAAGAAGCCCGGTCCGACCTGTCGGAGGCGGGACTCAGCCACATCCTGGCGGTGTCCGGGTTGCACTGCGGCTTTCTGATGACGCTGATTCTGCTGCTCACAGGACGGCACCGGCACCGTCTGGCGGCGGCGCTGGCGCTGCCCGTCCTGATGTTCTATACGCTGTTGACCGGGGCCAGTCCCTCGGTGGTCCGGGCCTGCATCATGGTGGTGTTCGTGCTGGCGGCACCCCTGTTTCAGCGGGACAGCGACCCGCCCACCACGCTGTCCGCCGCCCTGTTTTTGATCCTGCTGGCGAACCCCTTTGCGGCGGCCTCCATCAGTCTGCAGCTGTCCTTCGGAGCCATGGCGGGGCTTCTCTGGCTGACGCCGAAGCTCCAGGACCTGCTGTTGGGGGAGAGACCGAGTGGGAAGGTCTGCCGACTGCTGGTTTCCAGCCTGTCGGCCACCGTGGGGGCCATGGCATTCACGGTGCCCTTGTGCGCTGTCTACTTCGGGTCGCTGGTACTGATCTCTCCGGTAAGCAACCTGCTGTGCCTGACAGCCTCCAGCCTTGTGTTCACGCTGGGGCTTGGGGCAGTCCTGGCGAGCTTCCTCTGGGTGCCTCTGGGGACGGTGATCGGCTTCGTGCCGGCTTTGCTGACCCGGTATATCCTCTGGATATCCGGGGTTCTGGCGTCTGTCCCCCACCACGCCCTGTACTTCACCAACCCGTATCTGAAATACTGGCTGGTATTTCTGTATGTCCTCTTCGCCGCGGCCTTTTTCCTGCGGCCCAAGGCCCGGCGGAAGTATGCCGTGGCCGGTGTGCTGGCGGCGGTATCCCTGGCGGTGACGGTGCGGCTGGGCGCGCCCCACTACACCCGGGGCGGCCTGGACGCCTATGTGCTGGACGTGGGGCAGGGGGAGAGCGTGCTGCTGACCTCCGGCGGGAAATTTGCCCTGGTGGACTGCGGCAGCCGCAACAGCTGGTACGACGCCGGCGGCATCGCGGCGGATCACCTGGCCACCATGGGCTGTGGGACGCTGGACTATCTGATTCTGACCCACTACGACTACGATCACATCTCCGGCGTGGCGGAGCTGCTGGCAAGAGCGCGGGTGGACACTCTGCTCCTGCCGGACGTGTCCGACGATGCAGGGGCGCGGTTCCGGGTGGAGCTGGCCGCCCGGAACCACGGCGTGGACATTCAATACGTGGAGGCGGAGACGGTTTACACCCTGGGGGAGAGCAGCCTCACCATCTACCCGCCGGGGGACGTGGAGGGCGACAACGAACAGGGGCTGGCCGTCCTGTGCACCTATGGCGACTACGACCTGCTGATTACCGGGGACCGGAACATGGCGGCGGAGCGGCAGCTGATCGCCGACCATGATCTGCCCGACATCGAGGCCCTGGTAGTAGGCCACCACGGCTCCAAATCCTCTACCTCGAAGGAGCTGCTGGAGGCCCTGACGCCGGAGACGGGCATCATCAGCGTGGGGGACAACAGCTACGGCCACCCCACGGAGGACGCCCTCCGCCGCCTGGTGCTGGCAGACGTGGAGATCTACCGGACGGACAAGCAGGGTACCGTCCATCTATCTGTGAATTGAGGAGACACCATGGCATACGCGAAAAAGACATCCAAGGCCAACGAGGCCTTTCAGAAACTGAAAAACGACCTGGCCGCGGGAACGGCGGGGAACGCCTACATCTTCTACGGGGAGGAGACGTATCTCCGGGAGTACTATCTCAAAGAGCTGCGGAAGAAGCTGGTCCCCGCCGGGTTTGAGGAGTTCAACTACCACACCCTGGAGGGGAAGGACCTGACGGTCCAGACCCTGGCAGAGACGGCGGAGGCCATGCCCATGATGGCGGAGCGGACGCTGATCGTGGTGTCGGACTTCGACCTGTTCAAGCTGAACGAGGAGCAGCGGGAAAAGCTGATCGCCTTTTTGGAGGATGTGCCGCCCTACTGCTGCGTGGTGTTCCTCTACGACACGGTGGAATACAAGCCCAACCGCACCATGAAGAAGCTGTACAAGGCCGTCACCGACCACGTGGAAGCGGTGGAGTTCCGTCCGGCGGACAACAGCGACCTGGTGGTGTGGATCGCCCGGCGGTTCAAGGCCCTGGGGAAGGAGATCGACCGTCAGACGGCGGAGTACCTGATCTTCACCTGCGGCGGTCTGATGACGGGGCTGGTGCCGGAGATCGCAAAGATCGGCGCCTATGCCAAAGGCAGGGCCATCACCCAGAAGGACATCGACGCTGTGGCGGATCCGGTGCTGTCGGCGGAGGTGTTCCGCCTGTCCGACGCGGTGCTCCAGGGGAATTACGACGGGGCGGCCCGCATCCTGGGGGATCTGCTGAAAATGCAGACAGAGCCCATCATGATCCTGGCGGCTTTGGGCAGCCAGCTCCGGCGCATCTATACCGCCCGGATGGCCATTGACAGCGGCAAGGACAAGTACTGGCTCATGGAGCTGTGGGAGATGAAGAGCGACTATCCGGCCAAACTCCTGCTCTCCGCCGCCAAAAAGACCACGGCCGCCTGGTGCGCCGACGCGGTGCAGATGTGCCAGGTGCTGGACCGGCGGATGAAGAGCGAGAAGGGCGTGGACGCCGTGGGCGAGCTGAAGCTGCTGCTGGTGCGTCTGGGGGCGCAGCGGCGATGAAGAAAGCGATCCGAGAGGTCATTGTGGTAGAGGGCCGCTACGACAAAAACGCCCTCAGTCAGGTGGTGGACGCTACCATCATCACACTGGGCGGCTTCGCCGTGTTCAACGACCGGGAGAAGCTGGCCTTTCTCCGCCGCCTGGCGGAGCAGAGGGGGCTCATCGTGCTGACGGACAGCGATGGGGCAGGGTTCGTCATCCGGAACTATCTGAAGGGTGCTCTCCCACGGGATCGGGTGAAGCAGGCATATATCCCGGACATCCCAGGCAAGGAGCGCCGCAAGCGGACCCCCGGCAAAGAGGGCAAGCTGGGCGTGGAGGGTATGAGGCCCGCCGTGCTGCTGGAGGCCCTGCGCCGGGCGGGCGCCACCTTCGCCGACGAGGGGGCGGCGGAGTGTCCGGGAGACCCTATCACCAAGGCGGATCTGTTCGCCCTGGGCCTCACCGGCGGAACCGACAGCGCCGCGAAGCGCCGGGCGCTGCTGAAGCAGCTGGATCTGCCGGAGCACCTGACGCCCAACGGCATGTTAGAGGCGTTGAACCTGTTATACAGCCGGGAGGAGTTCCTTTCCCGAATGGTGAAAACTCAGTAAAAAGCGGGAGGAAGCCGGGCCATCGACAGGGTTCGACAGCATTCCCCCAAACGGCAGTGCTACAATTTTTTTGTTCGTGTGTGACAACAGACAGAAGGAGGAAATCGAGGTGCGGGCCTTCCTGGTAGGAAGAAGGCCGTGCCGCGGCGTACCGGTGGACTACTTTCTGCTGGTGGAGGAGTGGGACGCCCTCTGGGAGTGCTACGGCATCCGCGTGGAGAGCGGCGGGGAGCGGACGGAGATCCCAGGGATCACCGCCTCGCAGTCTGGGATCCTGTCGCTGCTGTCCAAGCTGATGCGGGGGAGCGTGACGCCCGTCGCGGCGCGGGATGTGGTGGAGGACTGGCTGCTGGAATAGCGTGCAGTCCGGCCGTAAAAAGGAGTCCGGAGAGGATGCAGGGTGTGCATTCTCTCCGGACTCTTTTTACAAATTTCAGGGCGCTTTTGCCAACGCCGCCAGAACGGCGGACAGGAGCGGGCACAGGACCAGTCCCGCCGCCAGCAGCCGTCCCCGGCGGGAAGCGAACGTCACGCCCTTCCGCCCCGCCCGTTCCGCCAGCAGCCCCATGGGGAGGGACAGCAGATAGATGCATCCCCAGAAGGCCCAGCCGTAGTGCCCGTGTCCCATGGCCGCTCCCGCCGGGTGGGGCCCCAGAACCAGCCCCATCAAAAATCCAATGAGAAAATAGGCGCAGGTGGTGCAGGAAAGCCGGTACCGCCCCAGCAGCGCTGTCAGGGCAGAGAGGGCCATGGCCCACCAGAAGAGACCGCTGCTGAGGAGCCAGCCGTAGAGATAACTCTCCCCGCCGCTGGGCCGCTCCCACAGCAGCCAGCCCAGCAGGGAGCTGTCCTCCAGGGGGCACCAGAGGATGCGGCCCAGCAGGTAAAAGACAAGATACCCCGCAGTCACCGCCAGAGCCGCCAGGACCCGGGGACGCCGGCGGCTCCGGGACCACAGGGGTGGAGGTGCCTCTGCCGCCGGAGCGTCCGCCCCCTCTGATGGGAGCAGCAGGTCCACCGT
>OJRW01001478.1_pt1 | contig 18727 bp, 18 predicted proteins | sample 1599231 | NCBI WGS metagenome assembly OJRW01 (sample SAMN04168656, study PRJEB22393) | human gut metagenome | biome: human gut microbiome; feature: stool | host: Homo sapiens | collected 2014-03-17
ACTCTGGTCCAGTATGTCACACCATTTTTCACCTCTTTGAAATCTGGATTCGTATTTTCTCTGAACCAGATCACCATAATAATTATTTCGATTTAAAACCGCACGTATCGAAGAATTTCCCCACTGATGAAGATTCTCTCCATCCTGACAGTACACATGATGATATTGGTTATAGTCCGAAATCCGATGTACCCTATCCTCAAACAGCCTGTCAATAATGCCCTGTATGCCATCTCCCGAAGCATATTCTTCAAAAATCCTGCGGACAATCTTTGCAGCTTCCGGTTCCACCATCAACTTATAAATTCCATTTATCTTTTCCACACAATATCCATATGGAGCTGTAGATCCCACATACTCACCGTTTTTTTGTGCAATACGTTTCGCTGCCCGTTCTTTTGCGGAAATGTCTTTCGCATAAGCATCATTCACCAGATTCTTGATATTCATGGATAATTCCTGATTCTTAGCACCCGGTGCAAATGAATCATAGTTGTCACATACAGAAATAAACCGCACTTTCATAAAAGGAAGAATCTTTTCCAGATAGTTGCCAGTTTCGATATAATTTCTTCCAAATCGTGAGAAATCCTTTACCAGAATACAGTTTATTTTACCTACCCTGACATCATTCATCATCCGTTCAAATCCCGGTCTGTCAAAATTTGTTCCGGTTTTTCCCAAATCAGAATAAATGTCATATACAGCAATTTCATACTCTCTGTTCGGATTTTCATTGTGCTTCTGAATGAACTCTTTTATCAGCGTAACCTGTGTTTCAATAGATTCTGACTTTTTTTCATCACTGTCTACGGATAATCTGACATAAATTGCAGCCATACATACCGGAATCCCAAGAACTTTCTTCTCTGTGTTTTTCTTATATCTTTTTGCTGTCCTTGCCATTTATTCCACCTCTTTCCTGCACTCTGTCCGGTGTTCCGCATAAAACCGTCTTATGACTTTCATTTTCTCAATCATATCCTGATAACGGATGTGAATTTTAATTTGCTTGTTTTCATAAATATAGATTTTATCTACGGTCAGTGCCAACAATGTGCGATCCAGTTCTTTGATTTCCAGTGATTTCTTCCAGTCCTCCAACTGAACAGTTGCAGACACTCCACCCTCAAACATTTGCTTTATCAGCTTTTTCTGATTCTCAATCATCTGCTCCAGTTCTTCACATTTTCTCCCATAACTTTCCCGAAAATCATCGAACTCCTCTTTGCTGATCAGTCCCTCTTTCAAGTCATCACCCAAAGATGCTTTCAGACTGTAATAGCGGTTATATTCTTCCTGCAACTTACTAATCTGTGTATCATAACCGATTACCTGATCGTAACTGACTTGCATCTCACAAAGTTCTTCCATAATCATCTGATAGTCTACAAAAAGTGCCGTATATGCCTGAATCTCTTTCAACACAATTCTTTTCAGCACCTCTTCCGAAATACTGTGTCTGGTGCAATCTCCACCTTTGTTCTTTGTCTGGCAGATATAAAAGGCTTTTTTCTTCCCCTTATACTGATTTACCCTGCGTATCATCGGTGTCTTGCAATCTCCGCAAAACACAAATCCCGAAAAAAAGTTTGCACTGTCTGATGTTTTCGATGCCCTACCATCATATTGAAGCAGCTTCTGAACCACATCAAAATCATTCTGCCGGATAATCGCCGAATGCGTATTTTCTACTTTCACCCACTCTGATTCTGGCTTATCCAGACGTTGCTTTACTTTATAGCTGATTCGTTCCTGCTTGCCCTGTACCATGTTTCCAATATAGACTTCATTGGTCAGAATCCTTTTGATCTGCACTGCCGACCATTTCGGTGTATCTGAACTATGGAATCCGGAATTGTAATTTTCACCATTTGCCTTTTTATATTCTTTTGGCGACTGCACATGACGTACATTCAGTTTTTCTGCGATTGCTCCAAGACTGAACCCATCAATTTTCCATGAAAATATTTTTCTTACAATATCCGCTGCATAAGAATCAATCACCAGACAGTTCTTATTCTCCGGATCTTTGCAGTAACCATACGGGGCAAATGCTCCAATAAATTCACCTTTTTCACGTTTGATTTTCTGGTGGCTTCGCACTTTACCGGAAATGTCCCGGCAATAGCTTTCATTTACAAAATTTTTGATTGGAACTACAAATGACTTCTCTGAAAAATCTGCTGTTTTACTGTCAAACTGGTCTGTAACTGAAATAAAACGCACATTTAAAGCCGGGTAGGTCTTTTCGATCCATCGCCCGGCTTCTATATACTCTCTTCCGAATCTGGATAAGTCTTTTACAATCACACAGTTTACTTTTCCAGCTTCTATATCAGTTGTCATTCGTTTAAACTCAGGTCGGTCAAAATTTCCTCCTGAGTATCCGTCATCCACATATATATCAAAGATCTGAATATCCGGCTGGCTTTTTACAAAGCTCCGAAGTAACTCTCTCTGATTTGCAATGCTGTTGCTCTCTGACTTCGCACCGCCCTCTTCCATATCATCTTTCGATAACCGAAGATACAATGCAGCATCGTACATATCTGGCATATTCATTTGCATTTGTTCCATTTTACATCGCTCCCAACTTACTTATTCCATTGAATTTGAAGTCAGAAACCATGTATCACGTTCATTTTCCCTGACTTCACATTAACATAACATCTGTAGCTTCGCAAGATATTTTTTCAAGACTTGCATCTAATACATCAACTCCGTTCTTTTTCTTAGATAATCACTGATCGCATCTGTAGCATCCATTTCTCCTGTCATTTCCACGACTACCACATACCCTTCATTCATGTGAGCATACGGCTGATCGCCAGATTTATCCAGAAAAGTTTCCACTTTCTCAGAAATAGCTTTATCCATATCAGGAATTAAATCTTCAATGTCCTTTAACTGCTCCAGATCAACACTGGAATCTATTACTGACTGATTCACCATGATGCTCACCTCTTTTCCAACATATTCTTTGTATAAGTCGTCCTATACCTACAATTTTCTCAATCACATCACCTTACCTTTCGCATTTTGTTCTCAAATTTTATCTATTACTATGGCATTGCATATTCTGTTCGGCGTGTTGGCTTCCATTCGTATAATCTGTTGTCAGCGTTACATCCAACCTCTATCAGAATATTTCTGAATGCTGGCAGCTTCTTCGCAAACTTACCAGCCGTTTCCGGAGTATCTTTGACGCTCGCCCGTAAAATCCTTTACAGGGTTATGGCATCTGTGGAATCAGATTATACAGCTCATGTAATTTTCAAGGTACAAAAGAGTTTTTTTGAATATCCTTTCACTTATTACAGCCTGGAAACACCAAAATGTTGTTCACTTCAAAAAAATCCTCTCACTAATAAAGCCTGACAGAAGGATTTTACCAACCTCATTTTGCAATAATTTGCAAAAAGTATTTATCCTCATCTGTACATTCGCTTTCATGCGAACCTTTATCGTACTGTCATTTTAATTCGCATTCATGCGAATGTCAAGTGTTTTGTTCGCTTCAATGCGAATCTTTCTGTTTACATTCACTGTTTTTGGTAGTAAAATGGATTTATCAAAAAGAAAGTGGGAAATCTGATATGACAATCGGTGATAAAATAAAAAAAATCCGGACATTCCGGAATATGACACAGGCTGAACTCGGTGCTGCTCTTGGCTGGGGCGATAAAGGGGCAAACCGCCTTGCCCAATACGAAACCAACTACCGGGTTCCCCGTAAAGATCTGGTTACTGAAATGGCTAAGATTTTGGATGTGAATCCACTGACACTGCATGAACCAACTACGATGAATGCTTCTGAACTGATGGAAATCCTGTTCTGGATTGACGAATTTAATCCGGGCATGATCAATCTTTTTCAACTAGAAACTTATCCAGGCGAAAAATCAAATTCCAGTGACGATACAGCTATCCGCTATCATAATTCCGACAGCTGGCCTGCTCATCCACCTGTTGGCATGTGGTTTAATTATGGGATTCTTAATGATTTTTTGAAAGAATGGACAATTAGAAAAGAAGAACTGAAATCTGGTGCGATTAGCAGAGATGAATATTTTGAATGGAAAATCAACTGGCCGCAGACCTGTGATGATTGTGGAAAACGAGAACCATAAAAGAAATGGAAAAATTAGCATCTTCGAATTTAAATTCTCTTTTGAACAAAATTTAAAAAAACATCTTCGACACTAAATCTCCACATCCTTATATTTATCTTATAGAACCGATACCCTCAGTTTCTGAACAGATGATTCCAAGCACTGAAACAATCTCCCAAAACATCGAGACTCTCAAACGAATATTTTGCTTATTCAGTATGAACAGTACAAATTCGCATATTACATTATCACATATTTTCCCTCAATATTCCAAAAAGGAACGCATCAACTCCTTTTCTCCGCATTTTTACGTCTCTTTTTCTGAGACGCACAAGTTCTTCATCTGTTATAGATGTATACTGCGCCATATCCAGCTCCATCGTCACAATTCCGGTTTCATTTTTTTCGCCCCTGCCTCCGAAGTAATTTCAAGACTGAACTGAATATTATAAAAATCCTTGTAGCCATTGCCTCGCCTGTCAATATATTTCAGATTTATGGGAAGTTCAAGCATACTTTCTCTTTCCTGTAAAGCAATGGCCGTCCTGTCCGTATACTTCTGCCCGTTTACGGAAATATCTTTCGCTTCTATCCGGAGATCAGTCCATGTGCCATCATCAGGGCGGAAAAGAATAGACGCACACATATGCGCAAATTCTACTCCGATCAACAATATTCTCCCTTTTACATTTTGACGGTTAATATAAATCGGTCTCATGATCTTATCACTTTTTACTTCCAGTCTCTTAATACTGTTGCTATATCTGCATCCAAACAAATAGACTGCTTGTTAATATCCCTCGGACAAAGCGCCTCCCCATAATTGATGCAGGCATAAGTGGCTTTCGGATTCGCTACTGTCATATTCCAGAATGGATACTTAATAATGATCGGGGTGTTCGCGCCAACTCCAAGTTCCAAAAATAAAACTTTAAGATTACTGTGGCGGCGTATAAAGTCGTTATAACGATTCTGCGCTTCCTCCCATCCTTTATCCTCCACAAATGTGCTGTCACTGCGCAGATTGACGTTCATTGGCTGCCCGCATTTCGGACAATATGGAACTAACTCAGAGGGGACGGCCATTTTAAGTGTCCTGCCTTTTTCTATGATCAGATCATTATTGTCCGTAATCGTATAGCCCTGAGCCTCTACCATTTTGCGTACAATAACCTCGTTATCATATGTGTCGCTATGGCAGGGATTACTGCACTGGAACAGCCCGTAATCCCCCTGGGTATAAAACATTCTTCGCTTATCAAATCCTGCTTTCTGGAAACAATGATCCACATTCGTTGTCAGTACAAAATAGTCCTTGTCCCGAACCAATGCAAGCAGATCGTTATATACCGGTTTCGGAGCATTCATGTAGCGGTTTATCCAAATATGGCGGCTCCACCATGCCCAATATTCTTCAAAGGTCTGAAAAGGATAAAAGCCGCCGGAATAAATATCCCTGATATGATATTTTTCCGTAAAATCATGAAAATACCTCTTAAAGCGTTCTCCTGAGTAAGTAAAGCCTGCTGCTGTGGACAATCCGGAACCAGCTCCTATCACAACCGCGTCCGCATCATTTAATATATCCTTTAGTTGTCTCAGTTTATCTGAGTAAGTTTCGGTAGATCTGTTCATCAAGTTCCTTAAAAACATTAAATATCACCTCAATTCTACTTCCTGTTTCAGCCTTATAATCTTTTACCGTTTGTACGGCGATTTCTGCCGCCTCTTCATTAGGGAACATAAATACCCCCGTAGAAATACAGCAGAATGCAATGCTGCATACCTGATTCTGATCTGCCAGTTCCATACAAGAACGGTAACAGGAGGAAAGCTGCCTGCGATGGAGCGCCGTCAGTTTCCCACGCACGATAGGGCCAACTGTATGGATCACATACTCACATGGCAAATTAAAAGCCGGCGTGATCTTAGCCATTCCTGTCGGTTCTTCATGCCCCTGCTTTTCCATCAGGTCGCTGCAGTAATTTCTAAGCTGGATACCGGCATGGGTATGGATACAATTATCTATACAATTATGGCATGGTTGATAACAGCCTGTCATGCCGCTGTTGGCTGCATTCACAATCGCACCGCAGGCAAGCCTTGTAATGTCTCCACGCCATAAATAAATTTCATTTTGAACCGGCGTAAGCGCCGATAGTTCAACAATTCCTCTTTTCCTGTTCTCTTCCTGCAAATACTCGTCTTGAATCCTCTGAAATTCATCACTGACAGGGGATGCCATACGAATATTTATTAAGCTTCGGAGCATTTTTTTCTGCTCATCACTGTCATGAGGAACCATGATTTTTCTATACCCTGATTGTTCCTTTATCAGGAACCGGATTAATATCTGTCTTCTTTCACTCTGATTCATGCTGCTCCCTCCAATTTCTACACCGCTTTTACCAGACAAATATCCTTTCCTCCTGATTTTTGTCTTTTGAATATTGTTTAGATTATCAAATTTAAAAATATGCTTCTATCCAACCATGTACGACCATCCATACTACATATAAAATCGTCAAAATAGCACATATGTTAAAAAAACAATAAACTGTCAAATCCATTCCTTCTCTGATTTTGTGAATCACACGCCAGAATTTACGTTCGCTTTTCATCGGTGCCATAACACTGAGAAAAAACAGGATATATATAATAACAAGCACAGCCGCTGACCGGTCCCAAAAAGAAACCTGCAAACAGAGCCGGCAGTTCTGCAATATCAAACTTCAGAAAAGTCGGCGCAAATGGCAACGGAACATTGATAAACATCAGAACTGCGGATAATGCACCCAGCATTCCAATAAAAGCAATAATTTTTGCATTACACGTTTGGGTTTTCATACTTAAATACGCTCCTTTAGATTATCTTTCATTTTTAATGGTTTCATCAATACCTTTGTTGTAACTTACTTTATTACAACCATATTATACCGTGTTCTCGTTGTAATATCAAGTATTACACCTAAACTTTTTTAACAAATTTCATACTTGGGATGACAAGACAGCCTGTCTAAACTATTACTATGATTCCTCCTATAGATCAGTGATGAAAAAGGAACGCCCCGAGACACTGTGATCCCAGGGCGAAAATACCTTCATTCATCCGGACTGAAGCCGTCAGATTCTATCCTTAAAACTCATACGGAGGATTGCCCGAAAAATCTGCGATTACACCATGCGCATCTTCCAGGTAAAATACTTCAAAAGCCGGATTGTCTGCCGTCTGATAATTTCCCTTAACAATCGGGTTTTCCAAAGCAGCCTCCTTAATCGCCTTGTCATCAACAAAAACAGCTTTTCCACTCAGACGGATCCACTGATATGTAGGGGAAGAAACGCTGATCTGGACATACGGGTTGGCCTGAAGCTCCTTATAAACGTCCTTAAAATTTCCTGTATTGAACCATAACTTACCATCTTTTTCAAAGCTAAACATAAACGGACGGCACTTAGCTTTCCCATCCAATGAAACAGATGCCAGATACTGTACAGGGTTTTCAGTTAAAAATTCAGATACTCTACTCATGATAATGTTCTCCTTTTTCTTATAAAATTTCTTATTGCCTCTATTACTTTCTTACAACGCTGATACGCTCTCTTATATGGTTACCGCTTACGATCTCATCAACCATAGCGATGGCATAATCTGCATAACTGATGATGCTTTCGCCTTTTTCATTCAGTGTCAGTTCCTCACCAGCCAGAATGTACTCTCCGGTACGCTCCCCGTCTGCCTGGAAATCACCCGCAGGGCTGATAAATGTCCACGCAACGTCTTTACGCTCACGCAGCTTTGTCAGCGCCTCTCCCTGTGCCTTTGCCAGTGGAAGGAACACTGCCGGGAAGTCTGGTCCGTCAGATACAACTGCCGTATGCTCCTTGTTCACATACAAACTTCCCGCACCACCAACTACCACAAGTCTCTTCCCTGTACCGGAAAGAATATCGCAAAGATGCATCAGAGACTTACTGTGCAGCGGAAGCACTTCCTCTTCCCATGCCCCAAAGGCATCCACAACCACATCATAATCTTCCAGATCCCCTGCGGTCAGATCAAACAAATCCTTGCGGATATACTGCTTTGCTACGGAATGATTCTCTCCTTTTGCAATGGCAGTCACATCCAGCCCTCTTTCAACAGCTTCTTTCACAACCAATTTCCCTACTCTTCCATTTGCACAAACAACTGCAATTTTCATGTTTAATACCTCCGTTTTTTGTTGTAATCTTTGTCCTTACAACCGCATTATAGCACCGCATTGTTGTAACGTCAATACTTACAACGTTTTTTTATTTTTTTCACTGGGATAAATAAATGACGGGACAACGTTTTATGTTATTAACAAAACTATATTTTTTAATAGCATTTGCAATAGAATACCCAAAAAAGCGACTTCATATCTATTTTAATTCGTCTTTCTTTGTTGTAATTATTGACATTACATCTTTATTTCATTATAATTTAAAAAATAAGAAACGAGGTGATTTATATGCAATTTTCTTCAAGACTTCCTGTTGCTGTACACATACTGTTGGCAATCGTAGAATTTGATGGCAAAGAAAAAACAACATCCACATTTCTTGCCGGAAGTGTAAATGTAAATCCTGTAATTATCCGTAATACACTCGGACAGCTTAAATCCGCTGGGCTTGTTAATGTAAAAGCTGGAGAGGGCGGAGCTTCTCTCGCTAAAAATCCAGAAAATATCTCTTTACTGGACGTGTTTGATGCGGTTGAAAAAGAGGAATCATTATTCCACTTTCATGAAAATCCAAATCCTGAATGTCCCGTCGGTAAAAATGTTCATGCTGTATTAGACCGCAGACTCTATTCCATCCAAGAGGCAATGCAAAAGCAAATGGCTTCCATTACTTTACAGGACTTAATAAACGATATGAATGACATACTCGAACAATAACACTTGGGACAGGGGCAATGGATCTTTTATTGTCCCTGATGGCTCATTTTAAGTAATAAAAAATAGGGCGCACCCTTTCGGATGCGCCCTGCATAACAATATTTATTCAATTGTAATGTGTTTCTTCTCTTCTACAACTGGCTTTGCTTCTTTCTTCGGAACAAACAGTGTCAGCATACCATGCTGGAACTGTGCCTTGATATCCTCTTCGGTGATATCCTTGCCAACATAGAAGCTTCTCTGGCATGATCCTGCATAACGCTCTCTTCTTAAATACTTGCCAGTCTTCTTATCCTGCTCGTCCTCGTCAAGACCTTTCTCAGCACTGACTACCAGATAACCATCCTTTAACTCTGCATGTACTTCATCTTTCTTGAAGCCTGGAAGATCAATCTCTAACTGATAGCCGTCATCATATTCCTGAATATCAGTCTTCATCAGGTTTGCTGCGTTGTGACCATACAGCTTTCTCTCTGCCTTCTTGTCATTAACATATGGAAAATCAAAGAAATCATCAAATACACTATTTGCAAAAATGCTCGGTACTAACATAATCAAAATCTCCTTTCAATGCTCCAAACTGGATTTTATACTTTAACATCTGCAGCGCCAGCTGCAATCTATTTTGACACTCCGGACACTGCCGATGTGGTATTTGTTTTAGCAGCTTTCGCTGCAGAACTAAGGTTTTTAAGAGGCTTCCTTGTTGTTCCCCTTCCTTTGTTCTATGTGTACTATAGCACTTATTATTAGCACTGTCAAGAGGTGAGTGCTAATTATTTTGTGAAGATTTTGTGAACTTCTAATTTTCCTGCTTTTCAAAAAGTCAAGCGAAATTTTTCTTGCATTGAGAGCAGGCACTGTAACTTATTACTATTTTCATAGTATATGGAACAATTTTGTTATCTTGTTTTTTTTCCTCAGAAATGATATGATACTCGAATATAGAGAAATACATCATTCTTATAAGAGAAAGGGATAATGATATGAAAATCAAACCAGATCAAAATGCAGTTACTATGATTCAGGAACTGTCTGATGCAAAGGCACCGTCCGGATTTGAGGATGAAGCTGTTGCTGTCGCAAAAAAATATGGTGCAGAATTTGCCGATGTTGAGGAGGATTGCCTGCGCAATCTCTATCTGCGTTCCAAGAATAATACAGGTAATAAGCCTGTTTTTATGCTTGATGCCCACAGTGATGAGGTTGGACTGATGGTTCATTCAATTAAGCCAAATGGAACACTTCGTTTTGTCTCCCTCGGTGGCTGGAGCGATAATTCTCTCCCGGCATCAAAGGTTCTTGTACGCAACAAATATGGCAAATTTATTCCTGGTGTAATTGCAGCTAAACCACCTCATTTCATGACACCTGCTGAGCGTCAGAATGCTGGTTCCACATCGATTCAGTCTCTTGTAATTGATATCGGTGCAACAAGCAAGGAAGATGCTGTTGAAAACTTTGGTATCCGCATTGGTGAGCCTATTATTTCTGACGTACATTTCTCCTATGACGAGGAACATGATGTCATGATTGGAAAGGGCTTTGACTGTCGAATTGGCTGTGCTGCCCTTCTTGAAACTATGCGCCGTCTCTCAGATGAGAACTTAAATGTTGATCTGGTAGGTGTGTTATCTACACAAGAGGAGCTTGGCGAGCGTGGTGTTAAGGTTGCAGTCGGAAAGGTTGCTCCTCAGATTGCACTTTGTTTCGAGGGCTGCCCTGCTGATGACACCTTTACTGAGCCGTATGCCATTCAGACAGCTCTGAAAAAGGGTCCAATGCTTCGCTTTATGGACAAATCAATTGTATGCTCCCCAAGATATCAGCGCTACGTATTAGATCTTGCTGAAGAAAAGGGACTTGCTGTACAGTCTTCTGTCCGTGAAGGCGGCGGAAACAATGGTGCAATCATTAACACTTCTCTTGATGGCATCCCGGTAATCGTTGTTGGTGTTCCTGTTCGTTACATCCATTCTCATTATGGAATCACTTCCTACTATGATTTCGAAGCTACAGTACAGTTAGCAACCGAAGTTGTTCGCTCTATGACAGAGGAAATCATCCGTTCCTTCTGATCAAATTTTTAACTTGCATAAAGCTAATGGGGCCGGCTCTTAAACCGACCCCACTAGCTTATTTCTTTGGCTTCAATATTTATTGTTTTTTATTCCAGATAAGCACCTTTCATTGGGCTTACTGCATGACGAGTGAAAAGTCCCATAACGCCCTTGCTGTACTTTGGTGCTCTCGGCTTCCAGTTTTTGCGGCGCTTTTTTAAAATCTCATCAATTTCCTCTGGTGTCTTATGCACTCCATTTACTCCAATGATATTAAGTTTTCGCTCTTTCACATCAATCTCAATCAAATCACCCTCTTCTACAAGCGCAATTGGACCGCCATCTACTGCCTCTGGGCTGCAATGACCAATAACTGGTCCTGTGGATGCACCTGAGAAACGTCCGTCTGTGATCAGTGCAATACTCTTTCCAAGCTCCTTGTCACTGCTGATTGCCTCTGAGGTATAAAACATCTCTGGCATTCCGCTTCCCTTCGGACCCTCATAGCGAATAAAGACTGCATCACCCTTTTGTACCTTATGCTTTAATACAGCATCCAGACACTCTTCCTCGCTGTCAAATGGTCTTGCGCGAAGTACTGCCTTAAACATCTCCTTAGGGCAGGCAGTATGTTTGATAACTGCGCCTTCTGGTGCCAGATTTCCACGCAGAATTGCGATGCTTCCATCTGTACCAATTGCCTTATCGTATGGACGAATAATATCCTCTCTTGTCAGATTAAGCTGATAGCGCTTATTAAACTCATCAAGCCAGTGATTACACTTTTCATAAAATCCATTTGCACGCAGCTCATCAAGATTTTCACCAAGTGTCTTTCCTGTGACTGTCATGACATTCAGATGAAGATGTTCCTTAATCTCTTCCATGATGGCTGGCACACCGCCTGCATAATAGAAACACTCAGCTGGCCAACGTCCTGCCGGGCGCACATCTAATAGATAACGCGCACTTCTGTGAAGACGGTCAAAAGTATCACCTGTAATCTCAATGCCAAATTCGTGTGCAATTGCCGGCAGATGCAGTAAGCAGTTTGTGCTTCCAGAGATTGCTGCATGTACTAAAATTGCATTCTCAAAGCTCTCCATAGTAACAATATCAGACGGACACATATGCTCCATTGTGGCAAGACGAACTGACTGTCTTCCTGCTTCACGCGCAAATGCAAGCAAATCCGGACTTGTCGCTGGCATCAGTGCACTTCCCGGCAAAGCCAGACCAAGTGCCTCTGCCATGATCTGCATAGTGGATGCTGTTCCGATAAATGAGCAGGCACCACAGCTTGGACAAGCATTGCACTTTGCCCAATCAAGCTTCTCTTCGCTTATCTCTCCTCGCTCAAACTTTGCGCTGTACATGCCAAGCTGCTCTAATGTAAGCATTTCAGGGCCGGCATTCATAGTTCCGCCCGGAACAAATACAGCCGGAATATTTACTCTTGCCATACCGATCAGGTTTCCCGGAACACCCTTATCACAGCTAGACAGATATACACCTGCATCAAATGGTGTAGCATTTGCGTGAATCTCAATCATATTTGCAATCATCTCACGGCTTGCAAGGCTGTAGTTGATACCGTCTGTTCCCTGGCTCTCGCCATCACATATATCTGTGCAGAAATAGCGTGCACCAAAGCCGCCCTCTTCTTCGATTCCTTTTCTCACTTCCTCCACCAGAATATTTAAATGACCGCTTCCCGGATGGCTGTCTCCATATGTGCTCTCAATCATGACCTGTACCTTGTCCAGATCTTCCTTCTTCCAACCAGTTCCAATACGCAGCGGATCCAGCTCCGGTGCCAGCTTTCTCATTTTCTGACTTGTTAATTCCATGTTTTTCCTCCATATTTTTGATTACTCAGTCATTGAATGGCCGAAGATTCCAACACCTGTTTTCTAAAATTGATCAGGCAACAATTGAAATTATCATACTTACAATCAATGCACTAATGCCAATCAGCATCTCTTCCATTTTCTTTCTCCTTTCAATTCATCAGATGCTTTTTCTTAGTAGAAATACATCTGACCTTTTTATCGTCGTTTTATGCTTTTTCTACCCTTTTTATTGCATTTTTATTCTTAATTCATCTGATGTTTTTATATTATACGTTTTTATTTTGAAAAACAATACCGTAATATTGCTTAATTTATCAAATATTTTTTGTGTATTTTTTCTTTTTAATAACTCATATTGACTTTTCTTTCCAAAAAAGATATGATGTTAATAAAATTTTGCTTACGAAAAGGAGCTTAAATCATATGATGAATTTAAAAGAAGAAAAAAATCTTCCCTCCAAAATTTCAGAAGATATTATTGCGCTGATTCTTGAAGAAAAATTGCAGCCCGGTGACCGTCTTCCTAATGAATCTATTCTCTGTGACCGATTGAATGCCGGACGAAGTTCCATACGAGAAGCTATGAAACTTCTAGCCTCCCGCAATATTGTCACCATTCGTCAGGGATCCGGAACATATGTTGCCTCCACACCAGGAATGGTTGAGGATCCACTTGGTTTTACCTTTATTGTTGATAAAAAAAAGCTTGTTCAAGATTTACTAGAGGTACGTATTCTTCTTGAACCATCTATCGCGTCCATGGCTGCTGTCCATGCAGATGATGAAGACATAAAAAAAATCACCGCATTATGCGATGAAGTTGAAAACTTGCTCAATGAAAAAAAGGATCATACGCAAAAGGATATTGAATTTCATAATGCCATAGCTATGAGCAGCAAAAACGTTGTAATTCCACGCTTGATTCCAGTAATCAACAGCTCCATTCCACTGTTTGTTGAATCAACCGGAAACCGTCTCCATGCAGAAACAATTGAAACTCACCGTGAAGTTGCAGATGCCATTGCGTGCCATGATCCGATTCGCGCCCAGGACGCTATGTATCTTCATTTAATTTACAATCGCAAGCTGATTCATAACCTTTTTAAAGTTTAAAGGTTCAGAAATAAAAAACGGCAAACTGCACATCATGCCATGCAATTTGTCGTTTTTTATTTAAAATTTTGGTTTCCACTTTCCTCGCGCAAAGTATACAGCAAAGAGTATAAATAATAAAACATTATGTGCTATCATACATGCCCATGCGGCAATAAGTCCCATGCCAAGAAGCTGCGTACATATGAAGGTTCCTATAATACGAACACCCCACATACCAATTACACTAAAGATAAACGGTGCAACTGTTTTTCCAACTCCCTGCATCATACCTTCAAGTACGATCGGGATACCATAGAAAGGTTCTGATATTGCGACCATACGAAGTACAGTAGAACCTAGTCTAATTACCTCTGCGTCACGTGAGAACAATGTCATAAGCTGTGGTGCAAATGCAAACAGAAGGGCACCGCACACAGTCATCAGTCCTGTTTCAAGCGGAATAATTGCACGCTCTAAATCACGAAGCTTTTTTCCATCTTTTGCACCAAGCGCATTACCAGCAAGTGTAGCTGCTGCCGTCTGCATACCCCATCCTGGAATATAAAATCCGGACTCTACTGTATTTGCGATTGTGTGTGCTGCCGCAGATGTCTCGCCAAGCGAGTTGATCATGGAAGCAAATACAACGTAGCCAAGCGATGTTGCAAAACGCTGGCACATATTTGGAAATGCTACTCTAACGCACGGAATAAGAATTGTCTTATCTGGCTTAAAGCTCTGTCCCTTCGGTGAAATATCAGCATGTTTCCACAATTTTACAGTAATGGCAATTCCTCCATATGTATACGCAATCGCACTTGCAAGAGCTGCACCTTCAATTCCAAAACCTGCACCTGGCAGCGTAATAGAAATACCTGCAATCACTGCCACTCGTGTCGGGTAAATGAACAGGAAATTGAGCACGGTATTAATAATATTCATCACAACACCAACTCTCATCGGCGTTTTTGTATCTCCTACTGATCTTAATACCGTACCAAAAATAATATTTGCTGTTCTAAACAGCATCGGTGCATACAATATAAGGAAATAACGAGCTGCCATATCGCGGATACCTTCATCTACCTGCATCCAAACTGGCACCTGCTTGTTGATTGCTGCAATCACGATAGTAAAACTGATTCCTACCGCAAGCACTACTAAAACAGCCTGTCCTGACGCCCTTTTTGCGCGTTCCTGATTTCCGGCACCAAATGACTGCGATATAAACGCAAGCAATCCTACACCAATCGCTGATACTGTACTTCCTATCAGCCAGTTTACAGTGCTGGTTGATCCGACTGCCGCAGTTGCCTGTGTGCCAAGTGAACCAACCATTGCAGTATCAATATACTGCACTGCTGTCTGCAGAAACTGCTCCAGCATAGTTGGCCATGCCAAAGCAAAGATCACTGGCAGCATTTTGTTCTTTCGAATGTTCCACTTCTCCATCTTTTTTCTCCCTGTATTCCATTTTCGCTCAATTGCCAAAGCGCATGTTTTTTTATTATAGCATACTTTCAAAATAAAACAAGCATAGCACTAAAAGAATGGTTTCGTGGACGGACCAGTTGTCAGCGATTTACGAACATATCAAGCTCACTTCTGCTTGAAATATGAAGCTTTGAAAAAATATTTTCCAAATATGACTTTACTGTCTTTAAGGAGATTCCAAGATTTTTTGCAATCTCCTTATTTGAACGCCCCTTTGAGGCAAGCATGGCGATGGAAAACTCATATGGTGTAAGTGCATCTGTAACCTGAAGTGTAGATACTGGATTGTGGATTTTCATCCATCCTCTGCTGAATGTATATACAGATTCGATGATCTCATTATATTCATCTGGATACTGTTCACGCAGCGACCGCTCGATCTGCCCCTGAAGTAAGCCATGATGCTCAATAAATGGATGTATGTAATGCTCAGGAAGTGCAATGTTCCACGCCCTCATAAACGCTGCATCTGCATGTTCATCATCTTTTAAATTCATACAAATCATGCAAAGGACAAGATTTAAGTAAATACTTGCAATTGGAAAATTATTTCCTGCCATCATAAGTGCGGCCTCTGCCATGCCCATTGCGCGCTGATATTCACGTCTAAGATAAAGCTCATGTGCTGCGGCATAGATCACATAATATTGGATTCCAGCCTGACACAAACTAATTTTATCACGCAGCACACTTAAATCTGCTGATTCTGAATGGAAAAAGACACTTACAAAACCTTCTGTGACAAGCGTATAGAGCTTCGCTGAAGGATCTGATGTCTTTTTATTTTCTAAGGCAATGGCATTAAAATCTGCTAAAACTACTGCTGGATCTCCTTCCTGAACAGTTGCCATGGCATGCACCAAACGCGCCGCCAAACGTATCTGTACACTTTCGCTATTGAAGCATTGCTCGCTCACTGTACAGCATTCTTTCTCTTCGTTGCGAAAATAATGCCAAAGCGCCCTTGTTATCTGTCGCTCTTCCTCATCTGCAAGTGAATGCTCAAACTCATAAAAGCTTCCCGGACATGGACTTGCAATCAATGGCATATAGCATTTATTTACATTCCGCTTCCTTTTTGTGCTTTTCTTCGTATCAGCTTTTTTTCTGATATCTAAAGGACTCTTTGCTGTGTATGGAATAAGCCATTCACTTTTTTTGCGAACAGCTCCCTCAATTCGTCCTGTATTCAAATAATAATTTACCATTCTAATGGACATTCCCCATTTTTCAGAGGTTTCTCTCACTGTCAAATATTCCATGATTTATTCCTTCTTTTATTGTCAATTCCATTAATGTTGCTATTGACAGTTTACCATAGCAAACTGGTCTTTAGAACAAAAACAACGTGATTCAGGTGTTTTATGATGGAAACCTAGAAAGCGACCTCTTTGCCTAACCCTTTAATTTCTCTACTTTGCATCTATGTTTTTTGGTTCCCTTATCGTAACCAATCCCAACAGCCAAAATTCGCCCTGTGTGATGAATTTTGGCTGCCAATTTTCCCTTTAAGCGAAGTGCATACTCTTTTTCTTTAATCTGTGCAATTGCTTCCTCTGGCGTATGATCAACCTTCAGCTCCAAAATAATGGCATCGTCTGATTCTCGAATCGGATAAAAGATAAAATCTACATATCCTTTTCCCGCTTTGTCCTCTCTTTCCACACGATATTGATCTCGTGCTGATAAATAAACCAGATTCACAATCGCTGATAATTCAATTTCGTGATTATAAGATAGTAACGGTGTTTCCGTATTATGTGCATACTCTAAAATTTGTTCCATTACCTGCGTATCCCCATGCAATGTTGCCTCTAACATACGCTTTGATTCTCTTGCCAAGCGATACACATAGCCAAGTGATGGCTCTTTTTGCAGCATTTCATCAAAACGCTCCATCAACTCTCTGTTAGGGATTCGTACTTTTCCTTCTTCGCTGCTCAAAAATCCATACACGACCATCGCAGAAAAAATTTCTTCTCTTGTTGTCAATTCCATTGATGTTGCCGCATATTCCTGCACTTTCGCCTCTACCGATTCTCCCGACACCATTAATGCCAAATCATTTCTCACACCTGCAACATTTTTTTCAATATAATAATAAATCTCATCATATGGACCTGAACTCGTCCAATAGTTTCCCAAATTATTATTTGTGAGCGCCATCACAACGGATCTTGGGTTATATATGCGTTCTCCGCCTTTTGCGTGATACCCGTCATACCATTCTTTAAGCCCACTTCTTGAAAGCAAAGGCTTTCCTGTATTTTTCAAAAAACGCGCATAAAGCATGTCAACTTCTGCCTCGGTAAATCCAAATGCGTCACTGAATTTTTCCTCACTGACCATTGTATACTCTGCAAACATATTCAATTCTGAACCACTTGAATACTTTGCAATAGGCAAGATTCCTGTCATATAAGAAAGTAATACATATGCCTTATCTTTAAGTAAACTGCTCAAGAAACTGATATATTTTTTCTTGTCTTCATCTGTGATAAAGTCCTTATGGAAAATACAGTCCCACTCATCAAATACAAAAATAAAGCGCTGACATCCATATCTTTCATAAACAAGGTCGAGACTATCCCAAACTGCATCCTCCTCTTGAATATCAGCCTTTGGATATGCCTCCATTAAATCCTGTATCAATATTCGCTCAATCCGCTCAATATATTGATCATACGAATTGCAATTTCTTGGCATACGACTAAAATCAATCCGAATCACATCATGCGTGTTCAAATGCTTTTTATAGCCTGTACTTTCAGCTATTTTTAGCTTAGAAAAAATCTCTGTTGAATCTACTCCATGACTAAAAAATGCACTAACCATGTTTGCCATCACAGTTTTTCCAAAGCGTCTTGGTCTTGTGATACAAATATGCGAATTTCCTGTTTCTGCTGGCAAAAATAATTCTTCCAGCATCAAACTTTTATCTACAAAATATGGCTTTTTGACTTCGCTTTCGTACAAAGAATACGGAGCTGCACTATTCAAAAAAATTCCCATTTTCCGCCTCCTCTGTCTTTTTTTATTTTATTATCAGTGTACCATGGCAAGCTATTATTTACAAGAAAAATTCACTGGCAGGGTTACGAAAAGCCCTTCGGTGCAATGGTTTCGTCGTCGGACCAAACTCCGCAGGTTCCTTTTATGTTCTTTCTTATCATACATTACTTTGA
>OJRW01001528.1_pt1 | contig 18219 bp, 10 predicted proteins | sample 1599231 | NCBI WGS metagenome assembly OJRW01 (sample SAMN04168656, study PRJEB22393) | human gut metagenome | biome: human gut microbiome; feature: stool | host: Homo sapiens | collected 2014-03-17
AGCTGACAGCTCACAGCTGATAGCTTTTATCTTCTTACCGCTTTCCTCACCACGGTAACAGATTCTCCGGATGACGCCTGACCGTCAGCTTATCCTCACTCATACAAAAATACGGTACCCATCACATCTGACGAGTACCGTATTTTATGCTTCTTAAGTTATTTCCTTACCCTTGCTTTCCGTTACGCTTTCGGGGAAATATGAGAACCGTACACATCGCGGTAATCATTTTTCGCCTTATCGTCTTCGCTGTTGACGCGGACACGTTCTACCTTGTTTCTGTCATTGTCCTTGCCGGAAATGCGGTCGACACGGATACGATCCAGACGGATCTGGCGGAGTTCCGGTTCGAACTCATTCATGGCTCTGTCCATATTGTCGTCCACCGGCGCGCCATTCTTCAATGCACGATAGAACATCGCCGCAAATTCATAGCGGGTCATGGAACGGTCACCCTTGAATTCACCGTCCGGATAGCCTTCGATGATACCGTTTCCTGCCAATGTAGCCACATATTCATAAGCCCAGTGGTTTTCCGGCACATCGGGGAAATCCTTCTTCTTGCCCATATCCAGGATGCCAAGAATGGAATTCATCTTCTGCTCCATGGTATCCAGGCGTTTCTTCAAGTCCTTGTTCTCATCACGGAGATCGACGATTTCTTTTGCCATGGCTACTTTGGATGTGGATACATGGTTGCCCTGTCCCAGCTTCACGCTGACTCCGGCATTCACCATGTTTTCACCGGCACCGAAGGAACCGCCCACGCTGAACATGGTATCTTCATTAGGGCGGTAGAATGCGCCTACCGATACGGCATGAGCGTCTTTGTAGTTGCCGTAGCCGGCTGCGAAATCCCACTTATCATCCGGGTCGAAATCAAGGGGATGAAGGGCTGCCAATGCTGCAGCGCCCGCTCCTACACGGTTCACACGGGTTCCCAGTTCGCCTACTTTATTGGTTACATTTTTGATATCCTGTGAAGACGCGATGCCGGAAACGGAATAGGTGCTGCCGTCATTACGGGTGAAGTTCAACGTATCCCCGCTGAGTGAAGCAGATGATGTATAGCGGTCCTGCAATCCGGTGACGGTTGCTGTCGTTCCATCACTGTTTGTCAGCGTAGCAGTGCCTGTACCGTTCGAGGCATAGGTCGCCGTGCCGCCGGTTACTACCGTATCCTTGGCATTGATCGTGTATATAGCATGTCCATCCCCAGGATCTGCCGTCTTATTCACCGACGTAATATTCGTCCCAGCCCTTACTTCTGTGGAAGCAGCCGCTACGATGGATGTTTTTGCTTTCCTCAGCTGCGCTACATTGACAGCATCAGTATCATTTGTGCCGGCTGCAACTCCGGTAATCTGGCGGGTGATACCTTTGGACGTATCGCCTACGGAAACAGCTGCTTGCGTAGATTTCCATACCGAAGATGTATCCGTGGAATTCGTACCTGTTCCGGGATCATAGCCCGCAACGCCTTTATCCACGGACGCCACAGAACCTGCACCAAGCGCTACACCACCTTCTTTGGTCACGTTGGCTTCACTGCCGATGGCTACAGCATTCTTGACACTGGTACTGGTACCGGCTTGAGACGAACCGATGACAACGCTGCCGTCGGCACCTGTCAGTGTTCTCTTATCCCCAAAGACAACAGCGCCATTTGTATTGGTCACATTATTTTCAGAACCGATGACGGAGACGTGATTGATATTAGTCGCTGTATTATTATAACCGGTGATCGAGTTGTAGGTACTCGGACTGCCGCTGGTACCGGTCACGGTATTGTTAACGCCAATAATGGATGTTTTCTGGGTATAATCCGCTTTGTTGCCACCGCCAATAGCTAAAGTGGCACCGCCACTTTTAGAACCTGTAATCGCAGTTCTCAATTTATCAGCAAATTCTTTTGCAGAAGAACCACTATCAGATGGTGCAGAAATATTGGTGATGGAATTGGTAATTTCATTTCCGGCACCGTAAATGAGAGATCCATTGGAATTAAAGGTGCGGTTTGCCACACCAGTAACAGTATTAGCGATACCAGCATAACGATTATTTGATGTTTTCGATTCAATACTATTCAAAGAACCTGTAATGGTGGCTCCTAAATTCTTTACCGGATTTGCCAGTCGTCCACCATTATACTCGCTGGAAATAATATTATAGACACCGGTACTTGTCGTAAAAGCGCCATTGCTGAAACTGTTGGCACCGATGATGGTGGCATAGACATTCAACGCGTCTGTCCGCGTAGAAGCGCTGTCTACCGTGGTATCCCCCAGTGCGCCTTTGTAATTATGTGAACCGATCATCGTACTACCGGTACGGGCAAATGTATTATCACCGATAGCAACACTGCCTACGACCTTCGTCGGATCAGCAGGAATTCTAGCAGAAGAGAACCAACTTCCGCTAAATGTTGTCTGTCCAAAGGCAAAGCTGGCTTCTCCGCCGCCAGCCATATTTTCTACTTTTGCATTTTTGCCAATGGCAATGCTGCCACCCTGGCTGGCATAGTTATTGATGTTAGCACCGTTGCCTACCACAATATCACCGGTAGCGTTACTTGCACCATTGGAATAGGAAATACCTGCCCCTTTGCCAATGGCCACATTTTCTGCTTTCGGCGCGTCACTGCCCGTACCATACGCCACGCCGCTGCCGGAACCTGTCGTTGTATCCGCCGCATTCGCCGTGTATCCACCCATGAGGACCCCATCCCCACAGCTGCTGCCAGAGCGGCTTTCACTGCTTTTCCCGAAGCGCTTTTCGTGTGGCTCTTTGCCACTTCAGAAGTGACGACATAGGCATGTTTTGCCTTACTCCATACGACCTTGTAAATTTTGTTCATACTTTCCTCCCAATTTAAAGAAAATAAAAAATATAAAAGAGCTATCATGTTTTACCCTTCGCGCTCCGTCTCACCTCTCCCTGTCACACAACCGGTTTCAGATTTTAACAGACAAATTCCGCAGGTTACACAAAACTGCTTTTCTAATAATTAAATATTATAGCAGAGAATTTATCTTATTTCCACTTTTTTAAAAACTATCATGAATAATTAAGAAACAAGGTTAGTTGTAAAATGAAATCAGACACTAAACCGCAACAGCAAATCGGGTAGTTACACAGGAAAACATTTCATTCCGTATTCTTCATCCCACTCCCGCAAGTGAGTATCCCCAGATCTACAGCATCGATGATGATCACAACTTCATACGCCGCTTAGCGTCTTTGAAATCGGCGCCTTCCTAAACCCGCAAGGGCAAGACGTTTCATTTATTTTCAAAATCGTTCATCTGCTTTCTTTATAGAAAATAGAAAAATCATGCCTCCTGAATTCTATCGCATATTCATGGAGGCATGATTTCATACTACACGGAAATTATTTTACAGGATTATCTATTGTGAATAACACGTACACGTTCGATTGTCGGTTGTCCTGCTTTGTTCTGCGCAATCGTGTCCACGCGGAACCGTTCCAATTCAGGTTCAAATTCCTTGAGCATTCTAGCAGGTACTTCGAATCCTCTCTGCATCGCGCGGTATACAATAGCACCGAATTCATAACGTGTCATCATACGGTCGCCGCCAAAGTTTCCGTCAGGATACCCTTCAAGGATACCATTCCCCGCAAGGGTGGCGATATATTCGTAAGCCCAGTGGTTCTCCGGTACATCAGGGAAGAGCTTGATCTTCATCGGATCCAACGCCTGTCCCTGAACGACCTGGCCAAGCGCGCCGCGCAGCTGTTCCACTTCCTTACGGAGGTCTTTGATTTCTTTCGCCATTGCCACTTTTGATGTGGATACATTGTTGCCCTGTCCCAGTTTCAAGCTGACGCCGGCATTCACCATATTCTCTCCGCCGCCAAAGGAACCTCCCACACTAAACATGGTATCCTCATTCGGACGGTAGAATACGCCGATAGCCCCCGCATTGGCATTTCTGTAATGTCCATAACCGGCTGCCACATCCCATTTATCATCGGGATCGAAGTCCAGCGGATGGAGGGATGCCAAGGCGGCTGCCCCAGCGCCAACTTTGTTCACACGGTCCCCCAGCTTGCTGATGCTCTGGTTTGTCTGGAACAGCTGGGAACCGTTCACCGCGTCTTTGCTGGTCGGGCTAATATCGCCGGGCGCCACATTGGTGATCTTCTTATCTCCCGCATCTACACCGTTTTTGGTGATGGAAGGCCCGTTATTGATAGTCAGTCCGTTATCATTAATCGTGGTATCTCCCGTCTTGACGGTCGTGGCATTGACAGTCTTGGCATTCACTGTATCGGAATTTACCGTAGTGATATTTCCTGTCTCGGCAGTAACTGTCTTTGTCATCACAGTTTCCAAACCTTTCAGGTCTTTGGCCATGCGGACTTTCAGGTTGTTATTGCCGTCGGATACGACGCCAAGGTTGTCTTCTGTGGTCAGTTTGTTTGTGTCTGTAATGCCTCCGACTACGTTCACCTGTTCGTTCAGTTTCTTCTTGATGACCGCTCCTGTATCACCGCCATACTTCATGCCATCATTTAAGGTAGCCACTTCTTCTTTGCTTCCGTCCGGTTTCTCGTATACGATACGGGTCGTGGTCGTACCCGGCGCGCCGTCTACTCCGGGCTTGCCATCACGGGTAACGGAAATATTTGTCGTTACGCCGTCTTTACCATTAATACCGATTTTACCATCTTTGCCGTCTTTACCTGTAGCAACAATAGTTTCGCTTTTCAGGTTCTTGTCCAAGCCAACAATCATTTCACCGTTGCTATTCACCATGGTCTTGATGTTGGAAGAATCATATTCCGTATCCGCCTTCGCACCGGTGCCCTTGATCGTCATGGTACTGTTCAGTTTTTTAGCTACGGTACCGGTATTTCCTGCAAACTTGAGCCCATCATCCAGGGTAGCGACGTCATGTTTATCACCATTCTTTTCTTCAATGATCAGACGTGTGATATTCGTTCCGTCAACGCCGGGTTTACCATCACCACCTTTAATGGTAAGTCCGTTAGCGCCGTCCTTGCCATTCAAACCGATGGAGCCATCTTTGCCGTTGATGACCACAGCAGAGCCATCTTTACCGTTGACTCCAATGGATCCGTCTTTGCCGTTCGCGCCTTTTTCACCAAGATTGATGTTATCTTTTACATTGACTTTATACGGATTGGCTGCTGTTCCGTCGCCTTCAACGGTGGTATTCTTTCCGTCTACCAGCTTGGTCGCATTAGCTGCGATCTCGTCTTTCAGCTGATCTACATTGACCGCATCTGTACCGGCCGTACCTTTTGCCACATTATGGATCTGGTTGCCGCCATTATTCAGTCCGTCCGCGGTCAAAGAAACATTCGTCTTCCCGGGTCCCGGTGTTTTCGGCGTAATGGTGACACCTCCGGCGGTGACTTCCGTCTTATTTCCAGTGCTGTCGGTCACAGTCGTACCGGCTCCGTTAGTTACTGTCGTATTTCCTGCCGCGTCTTTTGTCGTTACGCTGGTCAGATCTTTCAGCTCTTTAGCAAGTTTGACGTTGAACTTATTATTCGCCGCATCGGCTACCACGCCGATATTGTTATCACTCAGTTTGCTGCCGTCAGCGCCGCCCAAGATGGACATCGCCTGGTCAGATCCCCGTTTAACCACATTGACGTCTGCCGCGCTTGTCGCGCCGATAGTGGAATTGTCTCCGCCAAAACGGAGCGGACGGGTCATGGTATAGAGCTGGCTGCCATTAACCGCATCCGTACTCTGCGGAGCAACCAATCCGGCCGCCACGTTCTGAATACGGCGTTCCCTGCCTTTAGCTCCTACCGTGACGACACCTGCCGGTGTGCCCCCTGCATAGGCATAGGTACCATCACTGTTATAAACCGCCATACCTTTTGTGGACACGCTGTCTGCCACATAAGCGGAGCCGCTCCCCAGATATACGGAATTCCCCATGGTAGCATTCACGTTGCTGCCCAGTATCTGGGTATTGGACAATCCCTGCGCATTACTTGATGCATCTACTGTATTATTATTCCCGACGATCTGGACATCTGTAAGATTCTTTGTATTATTTTTTGCCTTTACCGTATTCTTGGAACCGGTAATCGTGATACCGGACATCTTGCCGGCATCATCCTGTGTCGTCGTATCCGCATCGCCGCTGACTGTATTATTATTCCCCGTCAGCATAATATCCGTCAGTTCTGTTGCCGTTTCTTTTTTGACAATGTTGCTGTTGCCGGTTACTCTGTTATTCTCGCCGTCCAGTGTATTTTCATTTCCAAACACACCGGAATTGACCGCCGTGATATTTGAACCATTGCTTGCTACCGGAGTTGTGGGAGCACTGTTCCGTGCGCCGATGACATATGTCCCTGCCCCATTGACAGTGTTAGCCGTACCGATTGCGCCGGAAGATTCTCCTGTAGCACTTGCCGTTGTACCTATAGCCAAAGCATCATTCGCCAATGCGTGTGCCTGATCACCCAAAGCTGCCGCGCTCCGGCTGTTACTCTTGGCTTCACTGCCTATTGCTACCGCTTTATCATCAGAGGCTCCGGCGGCATAACCGATGGCCACCGCCTTATCCACACTGGTTCCGCCATTCTTTATGGTGGTGACGGCACGGGTACCCATGGCAATAGAATGATTCCCTTCCGACTGTGCTCCTGCACCAATGGCCATATTGTATTTATAACCGGAAGCGGCCACAGTCTGCGTAATGGTAGGTGTCCCGCCATTTATTTCCTCGTAGCCGGTTCCCAGGGCGATGCTGCCTTCTCCCTGTGCCTCCACATTATTCCCAATAGCCGCGCTGCGTTTTTCCAACGCTTTGGCGCCGACGCCTGCTGCCATAGAATCTTCGCCGGCAGCCCCGTCATTATTGTAATTATTCGCATTTGTGGACTTCACAGAGTAATAATGAGTCTTTGCCTGATCCACTGTTTCATTCAACTGATTAACATTAACCGCATCTGTTCCCGATGTACCCTTAGCCACATTGTGAATCACGGTTCCTTTGTTATTGGTATTCTTTAAAGTGATACTCTCTCCCTGCCCGGTAGTTACAGTATCATAGTAAACTCCTGTAGCCGTCGTACTGGTGATACTGGCATTCACCTGCCGGACCGTTTCATCGATGGATTTCTTCAGCTGTGCCACGGTAACGGCATCCTGATCCTGCGCGCCATCCGCCACATTCGTAATACGGCGCAATGCTGCCGCCGTACCAACTGAAACACCTGTGGAAGGAGCAGCAGTCCCTGTCAGGTAACCAGTACCGCTGATCATGGCCGCGCTGGCTTCCGAACCATTGCCGATAGCGATATTCCCCCCTGAAGCCTTTGCACCTTGTCCCAGCGCCATGCTGGCTGCATCTTCCGCCAATGCATTAAAACCGGCAGCTATAGATCCATTTCCTGCCGCCTGCGCATGAAAACCAAGCGCCAACGCGTCATCGGCAGCTTTCGTATCACTGCCGACTGCTGTCGCCTGGAGACGGGACACCAGGGTAGTATTCTTATTAGCATTATATCCAATGGATACATTTTTCCCAATAGAAGGATTACCGGCAGTACCTATATTCGTCCCTGCCTCTACACCAATGGCAATATTATAATTGCTGGATACATTTCCGCCCGCCTTGGTGCCGATGGCAATATCATGCTGCCCATCCACATTTTGTCCGGCTTCGTCACCAATAGACACATGCGAGCCCTTCGTTCCCAATACATCACCAATCATGCCCTTTCCGGCACCAATACCGACAGACACAGATCTGCCGGCTGCCGCGCCGGCCTCATCACCGACAGCAACAGAACTGGAACCGGCTGTCTTACTGGCATTCCCAATAGCAACCGCATTTTTTCCTTTTGCTTCCGTTCCCTGACCAACAGATACGGCATTTTCTCCTTCGGCCACAGCAGAAGTACCGGCTGCCAGACTGTTCTTGCCTTTAGCAGCCGCTTCTTTGCCGATCGCCGTTGCGGCTTCCTTACCGGCCTGGGCACTTTCGCCGACAGCAATCGCACTGTGACTGTTTTTGGCAACAAAAGCACCGTGCCCGATAGCTGTCGCATTGTTAGAAGACACCGTCTTTGCCGCTGTTCCAATCGCCATACTGTTGTTATTAACTATACGATTGCCGCCATCATTTTGAACAACCGCTCCATCTCCCAACGCAATAGAAGAATTACCACGGGCATTGGCTTTATTCCCGACAGACACACTATTCTTGCCGCCGCCGACAAGTACGACCGTGCTGTCTCCATCCGGTGTCATACCGCTGACAGCACCGTTAATTGCCCCATGGCCGATAGCCACGCCATTTACTGCATTAGAAACGTTTCTGGAAGCATGCCCTACCGACACGGAATCTTCGGCTTCTGCTTTGGCCTCTACCCCCATTGCCATCGCATTATCTTTGGTGGCTCTGGCCTGCGTCCCTACCGCGACAGCATCCGAGCCAACAGCTGAAGCATCTGCCCCCGTGGAATTGGCACGGAAATACTTAATCCCCGGTTTTGTAGCATCAAGTCCCAGGCTATTTGTCAGTGCTGTGAGCGTGTTGATTTTTAATGTATTATTGCTGATATTGCCGGCGTTTGTGCTGATATTGGTAGCATTCGTACTGATATGGGTAGCATTATTGTTGATATTACCGGTGTTGGTATTCACCTGCGTACTTAATGTAGCCAAATCACCCGTCGTGGCCAGCCCGGTCGTTGATATGGTAATCGTCTTGGTTGCCGGATCCTTAGTTACGGTGATATGGGTACTGCCGTTCAATGTATCCCCATCATTGACTGTAGCCGCCTCACTGCCGACAAAACCGCCAAAGCCCAGCATCGCCGTTAAAACCGCAGCCAGCGCAGATTTATATGCTTTATTCCCCTTATTTTTGCTGCTGCTGACGGCAATTTCTGGAACTACCACATAACTGTTCTTCACTTTGCTCCAAATGACTTTGTAAATTTTGTTCATATAACCCTTCCTCTCTACATACCCAAAAAATATAATGCTATATCAAAAATTTATTTATATGATCCGGCAGATCTCCTACACCTCCTTCTATACTTCTCATCATATTTACCAGCCTTTATAAAAACACAAGATTTTTCACTGATGAATATTTATCTACCGGTTCAGTGCCATTTCATTCATATAATGTAAACAGCTGTGCTCTTAATTTTTGCAATAACAGTACAGCTGTCCTTACTTTAATTCCAAATGCCTTTATGAATATGATTCATATCAATATTTCTTAAGAATGGAGATGAATTTCGGAGCGATCGATTATTTCCAAGGCATTCCTAAAAAGCTACCTTATTCTCCATATTTCTGTTCAAGTCCGCTTTAATAAAAGAGTTTCCTTATTTCCCGTCATGCGTATGTCGTTACATACTGTAACAGCATACATACAAAATGGCCCAATCATATAATTCTAAATTTCAAATCGACTCCCAAAAAAAAAGCTCCTCCAACGGCATATCCGTTTTTAGAATCATTTTAATCTTCACAGCCTCCTTAAAATTAATTCCATGACGGTTTTCCATTTTCAACAGCAGCATTTCCTGCTTGATCCCCATTTCTTTTGACAGTTCTTCAAGGCTCATCTCCTGTTTTGCCAATTCTGCCATCAGATTTTTATACACGTTCCTCTCTCCCTTTAATTTGAAATTTCAAATTATTATATCATTATAACTTTTTATTACTAAAAAATCCACATCCCACTCCTGATTCATTGAAATTTCGATATTATTTATGTAAAATCAACAGTAAGGAGGCGATTATGACAAAAGAGGAATATTTGAAAAAGCTGATCCTCCAACGATGGACACTGAAAGATTTCGCCGCAAAGATCAATATGCCATATGGAACTCTATATTCCATTCTGAAGAATGTAGATGGCGGATCCATGTACAATATAGTAAAAATCTGCAGTGGTCTGCACATTTCCACTGACGAACTGTCTCAGATAGGAAAGCCCCGGAATTATATCCTGCAGGAAGATAGAAGTACGTACAACACAAAAGAACTACCGGATCTGAGATCTATCCTGAGCAGCACATTTCTCTTCAATGGAACGGAATATACTCTCTCAGAGAAAAAACAGGATATGCTGTCTCAAATCATCCAAGCTGTACTGAGCGAAAAAACACAGTAGCTCCTGCATCGTATTTTTCTCGGAAAATAACAGCGTTACCAGCTTATCTCATCCAAACCGGCAGGCGTAAACACACATAGCACTTTCGCCTTCATTTCCTATGTACTCATGCATTTACCTTATCGATGTAATTATTTGTTTTCTGCCTTATCCAGCGGTTGGGGGACTGTACCATGATTTCCGCATAGCATTATAAAAGAATCACAGGCAATAAGCTTTCCACAAATAGACGCACCCCAGGCGTCAGAAATATATCTTCGCAAAACAAAAACGTTCCTTCCCGGATATATAATCAGGAAGAAACGTTTTTGTTTTTATACCTTATATGTACAATATGGGTTGTGCCAATAATTTTTCGCAAATTCAGACATACCATCGGTAATGGATCAAATCAACCGGTACTTTCCTATTCAGAAACTCCCCTTCTTTAGAAGGCAAATTTTGGGGCAAATCAAGCCGGCGCTTTTCTTGCCAATTCAGCGCCACTTATTATTATGCGCCCGATGACCAACGAAGCCGAAACGGATACTCGCATGCCAAGATGATTCAACCCGTAAAAGAATATTTAGCTTATAGCTGACAGCTCACAGCTGATAGCTTTTATCTTCTTACCGGCTTCCCCACCACGGTGACAGATTCTTCGCTGGCGCTCAGAATGACGTTTAATGTTCTCTGTCATTATGATGCTTAGCGTCCCTCCCTCATTATGACGCCTTACCGTCTGCTGTCATTCTGAACGGGGGCAAGAATGACTTGTGGAAAAGACGGGAAATGGTAATGTGACACAAAGTGAAGAATCTATAACTCTCATGACTCCCTACGGAGTTCTTTCTATTTATCTCCTCACGGTGGCAGATCCTTCACGTTCGTTCAGGATGACGTTTAACGTTTCCCTCACTATGACGCCTTATACCATCCGCAGTCATTCAGCACTTTTAGCTGACAGCTGTCGGCTTACAGCTTTGACCCCAAACAGCCGATTTCTGTCACGCCATATACTTTCTGCCTTCCCGGTATGCGTTTCCCACCGCGTCACCGAGAGCAATATATTTCCCGCCGGCCGGATCAAAAGTAATCGCCTGTAATTTCTTCACGTCAATCTTTCCATCGGTCAGAATGTCCTCATCGACCAGGATATTCACGATATCCCCGACGAAATGGTAATCCTCTCCCACTTTCGTCATCTTGGACACTTTACACTCCAAGGTCAAAGGAAATTCCGAAAGTACCGGCGCGTCCACAAACTCGCTCTTCACCGCATGAAGTCCGGCGCGCGCCACCTTATCGGGTACACGATTTCCCGACACGATTCCCAGATAATCCGCTTCCGCCATCGTGGAGACAGTCGCCATGCTTACGGTAAAGGCTTTCTTTTCCAATAGATTCGCCACGGTCTTATGGGTATGGTCCAGCATGAATCCCACCTGGTTCATATCATAAATCCCGCCCTAGGCAGCCACCATACCGTCCGCCGTGCCGTCCGCGCCATAGGAGGCAATCACAAGCACTGGCTGCGGGTACAGCCAGGTATTCGGTTTAAAATTCTTTTTCATGATGAATTCTCCTTTTTAACTTTCATTTTTACATGACTACTATTTTAGATGGAACATATTTAAAACTATTTTCATTTTCATCAAAATCTATACAGTCCCCTTCATAACCAATTATTTGATAAACCAATCGATAAAACATACAAATAAGTTGTGCAATTTCTTTTTCTACCTCTTCTATATTTGCCTCATATAATGTATGTCCATGCGATAATTTAGGGCGATATTTCAACCAAACTTGCATTTGTTTCTGCGTAATAATATTTTTTTCTACTAATAATTTAAGCTTTTGTCTTGGTGCAGGATAAGTTAATCCTCCAATAAATGATATAATCCTATTCTGTTGGTATGTATCAATATCAAACTCATCAGATATACTCTTAATATAATTTTCTATTTTATCTAGAAACTTCTTACTTATTGTGGACATTTCGCAGGGGTTTACAATCTTATTAAAACAGTATTCACAACCTATACAAAGAGCCTCCATAAAATTTTGTTGTGAGCTATTAGATGCATGACATATATTGAGAAAAACTTCACTCAGTTCTAGTAATGAAAATTTTATATTATCATTTTTTGCACAATAATTCATATAAGAACAAAATGCCTTTTTAAAACTCCCACTTTGTTCATCAGACATAAACGGAGCAATTAGTGAGCACCGCCAATCACCACGAGTCTCTTTAATAAACACCTCTATGCTATCATCTAAATATTTTACAATCATCCTAGGCACAAGTATGGATGCAACACAAAAATTCAATGATTCCATAAGCCATTTTCCAAAAGAGGAAACACCTAAATTATAATCATATTTACCATATATTCGTAAATAATCTTGATCTATGCTCTCTTCTAATGAAATGTCCCGTCCATGAAAATTCACCTTTATCAAATTTTTTCTATAGCTTTGACGGATAACTCTGCCTCCTAACTCTACATGTGTTTTAAGTGTTTCTGTAAAAGGAATTCTTGGATAGTCTAGATAGTATATGCTATATGTCGAAACCGGATAAGCTTTTTTGTAATTACCATAATCAATAACTGTTTCCATTTGATCAATATTACCAGTAATCACAAAGCACCCATTAAAATCACTCCCCCAAGAAGTACACAACCACGTATCTCCATACCAAATTATCCCATCATATTCTTCTGCTTTAAGTCGACAAAATTCTCTTAAATTACTGATGTTAAAATTCAGATATTTTATTGATTGCCCAGTAAGTTTAACCCGATTATACATCTTATACTTTATACAACCATTTTCACAAATTTCTATGAAACCTGGTCCTTCAAATAAAAGCTTTTCTTCATCATCAGCTGTAACTGCTTGTATATTTTTACAATCAATATGAACTTTTCTTCTTAGATATCCAGCGGGACTAAACATTTTTGTACCTTCCCTAAAAATACTTTTTTATAATTTATAATATTATGCATAACAAAAAAAAGATTGTATAATCACTTTCACCTCACCGCTTCTTTCCTATCTCTCAGATGCTTTTCTTCCAGCACCTCATAGGCCGCCGTTTTGTCTATAATCTGATGCATGAATGTGTCCATTTCGCTTCCTTTGGTATAATCCGCCGGTACATAGTAGCGGATGCGTTCGTCCCGAATCATCCGGCGTACCGTGTCTTTGCTGTCCGTATTTTCCGAATCATAAACCCCGACGGAATGGCCGCCCAGTGAATTGACAAGGCGCATACAGGGGATATCCGTGGCACTGTCGCCGATATATACGATATTTCTGAACGGGACGCGCAGCTCGCCTTCCGCGAAGTGGTCATTCACCGCATTGTCATTGATATCCAGGATCCCTTTCTCTATGCGGAAAAGGAACTGCGTCTTATTCGTGTAATTGATCACCTGCGCCGGCCAGCAGGGTTCTCCATGCTCATTGTAATAAAAGGAACTGGCGTAAATATGGGTGAAATCTTTCGCGATCGCCGTTCCCTCTATGATCTCCCGCAGGCCGGAGGAAATGATGTAATGCTCCACGAGAATGCCCCGCCTTTCCCCGTAGGCATTGATCCGGCGGAACCATCCTCTGATACCGTCGTACAGCCTGACTTTGCCGCCGTACCGTTTCAGCCTTTCCTTGTTCAGTATTTCCTTCCCTCTGGCGCTTTGAAGCATCTTATACATGTACGCCAAATTCTGATCCATGCAGTGGTCTTCCGCCAGCCGGTTCGATTCCGCCCAAAAGCTGTCCACGTCATAATCCACGGCACGGATATATCCGTCCTGCATATTTTCAGGGGAAAGCGTCCGGTCGAAATCATAGCAGACCGCCAGCACAGGTCTGCCCTCTATTTCTCTGCGCGCTGTTTTCACGATGTACACTTCCTTTCTGTCCGTATCTTTTAAAATCATTATACTGCAATACAAAAAAGAGAGCCCTTTAAAACAAGACTCTCTCACTTTTCATATAAATATTTTACCCGCCGGTTAATAAACGAATTGAGTCCATGCCCCTGCGCCGCCAGACGCTTCATTTCCTCCACATTCTCCCGTCCGGCACTTTCGTAAGAATAGCGATACACACTCTCCGTATCTGCAAATTCCACCTCGATACAGGTATCGCCGATCTTATATCCTGCTATACCGGAATTTCCATTTACATTTTGATAGGTTTCCATCTATTCCCTCCATAACAAAATACAATAAATCCAGTATTCCCAAACTATTCATATGTTACCATTTTAGCATATCGAGATTGATCATTAATAAAACAAAGTAACAGTCCTAATACAATTGGGTAAGTATACCAATAAGGACCCGAACACATAGCTGCAAGTTGCCCTAATAAAGATATTATAAAAACTGATAGCGTTAATTCATGAAATAATCTCTTTTTCAACACCTTATATATTATATAAAATGGTGGCATCACAAAAATAATCAAACCAATAATCCCACTGGCTGCAAACTCTTCCATATACTGATTCAAAATAAAACATCCCATCTGTGTAATCCCTTTACTTCTTGAATTTTCCATCCACTCATTAATTTCTTTATTCTCTTTTGCAAATTCAGGTAATACCATTTCCATATATAAAGATTCATATCCTCTTCCTACTCCAAAAATAGGGTGCTGAATACCTACTCTAAACGCCGCTACTGTCATTCCATATCTAGTATTATTGGATCGTTTATCAGTACTGGCAATTGATATGATATTTCTTGTCATATAATCATCAGAATTGCCTGATACTTCTATTTGTTTAGATATCTCAGATCTATTAATTAAAATTGGCATTGCATTATATATGAATGTACCAATAAATGCCGTCAGAAATAATATTATTAATAGCCCCTTTCTTTTAATAACACCTAAATATAAACCAAGTAAAAGAAATTCTCCTATTAATACCCCAACTGCGGTACGTGATTGCGTCATAAGAATCATTAAGAAAAATATTGATATCAAAATCACCTTACCGATATAATATCTGTGTCTATCACATGGAATCAAAAAAAGCATGGGATATATAAAAGAGCTAATTATCCCTAAAGACGAAGGTTCATCAAACAATGATCTCAATTGTCCATTCCATAAAAGAGGTGGATGCCAAGCAGGTGGCAGTGGCACATCATATAAATATACGTTAACTGTTCTTAAAATCAATTCGCAAATGGTATTATTTGTCCATAGCCAAATCATCTCAGGAATTGAATATAATATACAAAAAGATGCTAAGATGGTGGATGCGACTATACACATTTTTACACCTCGCTTCCAGTTATTTTTATATAAATGAAAAACTAAAGCTATCCCGGCACCCATAGGAAACAATTCTTCTTTAATATCTCTATACATAAACAAAATCGCTGAACAAATTGAATCTATATATTCTTTCCCTGCAAAAGAAAAGACGTCTTGTAATTGTTTCATCCAAGGTACATTTATCATATTTATTTCATAAAAATACGGATATCGAACACTACCAATTAAAATACAAAAAATCGGCCAGCCCACATATAATAAAAAGAAATATTTATACTTTCCACCATATAAACTAGTCTTTGTATTCTCTAAATTATCATTCTTTCTATTTTCTATAAATACTAAACATATACCGATCAAGCAACAAAGAAGCGGTAAAGAATGCAGAGTGTTAATTACCCTAAAACTAACGGGAATATTACCTAACGGTAAGAAAATAATCATTCCCATAAAACATAATTCCTGTATCCGACGTAACATAATGAAATTCATTTCTGTAGTATTCCTTTCCTACATTTAAAAAAGAATATATACATAAATGTTCCATATACTATCATATATACCATTATTTTAAAAACTAAATTGAAAATTCCATATTCTCCCATACAATAATCAATCTCTATCCCAAGGTATAAAATCATCAGCATCACCACAGTAATACCAACAATCTTTTTCCAGAACTGATAAATATTCAAATGCACATAACGATAATAGCACCAATTCATAATTGCATTACAAATAAACAAAGAACAAGATGTTGCAATCGCACATCCCACTCCTCCATAATATTTCCCCATATATATTCCCAACACTATATTTAATATCCCAACAAACACATATACCTTAGCTCGAATTTGATATATATTTTTTGCTTGCAATATAGCTAATCCTATATTTTGAATCATGTCAATAGTATAAGGTACCATAATGATTAATGCGATTTCCCATGATTTTACGAAATCAATACCTGCCCAAAAACTTATGAATTCCTTTCCAAAAATTACAAACCCAGTTAAGACAAGACCATAAACAATATACTGATAATTCCCAATTTGAATAAATAAATCAGATATTTCTCTATCATTGTTTCTATTTAAAACTATTTGCGTAATCTTCGGTAAAAATATTCCACTAATCGCATATGACAGGGATAAATAACTTGTATATATCAAGGCTGCTATGGAATAAGTTGCAACTGCATCAGTTCCGGATACAATGCCTAAAATTACTTGATTTGCTTTTAAAAATATCTGATCAACTATGGAAATAAAAAATGTACTTAACATCAAATTTTTAAGATGAAAAAGCACATCATATTTAAAAATCCTATTAAAAAAATTTATTTTTATATATAAATAATACCCACAATACATGCCGCGAAAAACAGTTAAAGCCAAATTGATTAAAGTCATAACTAGGGTCATCGCAAATGCTGTAGGCCACCTATTCAAAACCGAAATGACCAAAAATGGTTGAAAAATAAGCTGAAATAACTCAAGCCCTTTTAAAAATAAAAAATTTTCATTGGCTGTAATAATAGCACGATAAAGCATCCCTAATAATGTAAAAACCATATTGGCTAACAATAAAATATAAATACTTTTAGCATCATGAAGTTCTTGTACTGATAAGCTGTCATCAAAAATTGTATCAAAAAAATACAATATGCTAATACCAATTATCATGGCAAACACAGCTATTATAATATAAATTTTTTGGGCAGTAACAAGGAAATCATTAAATTCTTTTTTTGATTTATTTCTATAATAAACATAAAAACGTACAACTGCCGTAGACAGCCCAAAATCCATAATACTAAAACATGCAATTAATGATCCCATTAATTGATATAATCCATATTGTGAAACACCCATATAAAATAATAAAAGAGGCACATATATAAACCCCAATACTGCCTGCAGAATCGTATTAACATAAGATAAAGCAATACCAAGCTTACGCTCTCTTTCTTTGTTTATCATTTTTACATACTTTCTTTTTATACAAATGACCACAAGGATACCTGAGTAAATATGCGATCAAAAGAGAAATCCATGATATCTGTCTTTTTCTTTCAAAACTGAGACCTTGAAAAATTCCTTTTAGCATAGATTGCTTAATCTTGAAACATTGAATCCAACCTTGATACTTGATTTCATACTTCAGTTGTTGAAAGAAACTACTAGCAAACATGCTCTCCAGTTTCTTTCCCACCGCTGTCCCTACTGGATTATTCATCTGTAACTTAAACCCCGATTTTGTATACCCATCTCGCTGATAAATAAAGAAATAAAAGATATCATTTTTTATTTTCATGGGTTTCTGAAACTGAAAATAAAGTACAATTTCTGTAACAAAATGCTCTCCCAATATAACAGGAAATTTATATTTTTTAAGTTCTTTTGTAATCCATATTAATCCTGTCTCACCTTTATAGTGGTACTTTCCACCTAACTCATCTGGATAAAGCAACGAATTTTCTAACGGCCAGCAAGATCCATTGAAATTAATTACATCGGGCTCTCCATAGTACCTTTTTGTACAATACCCCATGAAGTTATCACAATTATTTTCGTCTGCTCTCCAATAAGAATGAATAATTTCAACCGCATTCTGGGCTAATTTATCATCAGAATCTACACAAAAAAACAAAGGTGTATCACATAATTCCACTCCATGATTATGAGCAACATGCTTTCCGCTATTTCTCTGATAAAAATACCTAATATTAATTTTATTCTCAACAATCCACCTTCTCACTAATTCTGCAGTATCATC
>OJRW01001547.1_pt1 | contig 18000 bp, 8 predicted proteins | sample 1599231 | NCBI WGS metagenome assembly OJRW01 (sample SAMN04168656, study PRJEB22393) | human gut metagenome | biome: human gut microbiome; feature: stool | host: Homo sapiens | collected 2014-03-17
AACCGATGTTCACAACTACTTCACGCTTGTTCATTGCGATTACGGTTCCGTCAACAACCTCACGGTCGTTCACTTTGTTAAGCGTACCGTCGTAAGCTTTTTCCAGTTCATCGTGGCTAACGTTGGTTACTGTTTCGCCATTTTCATAAGCATCCCAGTTGAAATCTTCAATAGGAGCTACGTTCTTTAAGTTTTCCATTAATAAATAAATTGTTTAATACTTTAATTAAATAAGACATTATATTATCTATAAATCGGGCGCAAAGGTAGGAATATTTTCTTGACCGACAAAAGAATACCCAAAGAAAAGATGGTAATATCCGTATTTTTTGTAATATTGCAAATCTAATATTATACGACTTTCAACATGAACGGAACATTGGACAAAATCAGGGTGCAGTTTGATTATCTGCCACTTATTAATTTCGCGATGCAGCAAAACAAAGTATCGGTCATCCATCAGCTTTCGATTGAAAATATGACGTCCGAACCCTTCAGAAACATTCAGGTACAAATCACGGCCGAGCCCGACTTCGGCAGTATCACTCCTGTGATGATGGAAGCGATTCCCGCCAATAATACCGTGTGTCTGCAATCGTTCAGCCTGGTCTTGTCCGCCAATTATTTCGCCCAGCTGACCGAGCGTATGTCGGGAAGTCTGAAAATAGAAATCCGCTCCGAGGCGGAAACGATCTTTACCCGGACCTACCCCATCGACATTCTGGCATACGACCAATGGGGCGGAATCAATATATTCCCCGAGATGCTGGCAGCATTCATCACCCCGAATCATGCCGTGCTCACTCCTATTATCAAGAGAGCCGCCGCCATTCTGGAACAGTGGACCGGTACTCCTTCACTGGACGAATACCAAAGCCGCAATCCGGACCGTGTGAGAAAGCAGATGGCAGCTATCTACACCGCCCTCACCGAACAGCAGATTATTTACAGCACCATTCCCGCCAGCTTCGAAGAGCACGGGCAGTGTGTCCGTCTGATAGATTCCGTACTGGCACAAAAGCTCGGAACTTGTCTGGATATGGCACTGCTTTATGCTTCCTGTCTCGAATCCATCGGACTGAATGCCCTCATCGTCATCACCAAAGGGCATGCTTTCGCAGGCGGCTGGCTGGTGCCGGAAACCTTTCCAGACCCTGCCATCGACGATGTATCCTTACTGACCAAACGAACCGCCGAAGGAATCTACGACATCACGCTGGTAGAAACCACCTGCATGAATATGGGACATAATGCCGACTTCGACAACGCCGTGAAAAGCGCTAACGGCAAACTGAGCGATCCGGGCAGTTTCATCCTCGCCATCGACATCAGAAGGGCCAGGCATTCGGGAGTCCGCCCGATCCCGCAGCGCGTACTGAACGGACAAGTATGGGAAATAAAGGAAGATGAGGATGTGAACAGAAATACCACGCACGCCACTCCGCAAAGTGTGAATCCGTATGATTTGTCGGGCAGCGAAACTCAGACATCCCTCACCAAACAGTTGCTTTGGGAAAGAAGACTGCTGGATTTGAGTCTGCGCAACAACTTGCTGAACATCCGGATTACAAAGAATACTCTTCAGCTGATTCCGGCAAACCTTGCTTGTCTGGAAGACGCCTTGGCGGAAGGAGATGAGTTTCGTATCCTCCACCGTCCCGCTGAATGGGAGAATCCGGCGATGGAATTTGGCATTTATTCTTCCATACCGGAATCGGATCCGATAGCCGACTTCGTTAATTCGGAGCTTTCACAGAAAAGGTTACGTTTTTACTTGCCGGAGAATGATTTGGGCAAAGCACTGACTCACCTGTACCGTTCGTCCCGTACTTCTATCGAAGAGAACGGAGCGAACACGCTTTATCTGGCTCTCGGACTTCTGAAATGGTACGAAACGCCTTCCAGCGAGCGTCCCCGTTATGCACCGATATTGCTGCTACCGGTCGAAATCATCCGCAAGTCAGCCGCCAAGGGGTATGTGATTCGTTCGCGGGAAGAAGAAACGATGATGAATATCACCTTATTAGAAATGCTTCGTCAGAATTTCGGCATTTCCGTACCGGGACTTGATCCGCTTCCGACGGACGAAAGCGGAATCAACGTAAAACTGATTTATTCCATCATCCGGCACTGCATCAAGAATCAGCGCAAATGGGATGTGGAGGAACAGGCTATTCTAGGTATCTTCTCCTTCAACAAGTTTATCATGTGGAACGACATCCACAACAATGCTCACAAACTGACTCAAAACAAGGTGGTCTCCAGCCTCATCAACGGAAAGATCGAATGGGACGTAACTGCGGAAGAAGTGGATGCCGCCTACATGGACAGGCAGTTATCTCCGGCAGATATTGTACTGCCTATCATTGCCGATTCATCTCAGCTGGAAGCGATTTATGAAGCGGTGCACGACAAGACTTTTATCCTGCACGGCCCTCCGGGAACCGGAAAGTCCCAAACGATAACGAATATCATCGCCAACGCGCTTTATAAAGGTAAACGAGTCTTATTTGTTGCCGAGAAGATGGCAGCCCTCTCCGTCGTCCAAAACAGACTGGCGGCCATAGGGCTTGCCCCGTTCTGTCTGGAGATTCACTCCAACAAGACAAAGAAATCCACTGTCATCTCGCAACTAAAGGAGACAACCGAAATCATCAGACGAACTCCTCCCGAAGAGTTCAGGAAGGAAGCCGAACGCCTGCTGAAGTTACGAACGGAACTAAACAAATACATCGAAGCCTTACACAAGGAATATCCTTTCGGACTTTCCCTCTATGATGCGATCATCCACTACCAGTTAACAGACGTTGAACCCTGCTTCGATATCCCGTCATCTTATCTGGACAATCTGGACAAAGACCGATTCTCACATTGGGAAGATGCCATCGAATCTTTGGTCAGTACCGCCAATGCTTGCGGCCACCCGTATCTTCACCCATTGACAGGAATTTCCATTCGGGAATATTCGTCCGCCATCAAAGAGGAAGCCTTACAAACGCTCGCCACTTTCATCGGCTTATTGACTGCCATACAATCGAAACTGCCTGTCTTTTCCGCTTTACTGGAAAATACGGACATTCATCCCACCCGCAAGGATTTCAATATAATCAGCGCCATTATCCGAAAAATACTCGATATTCCGGAACTGACGCCCGAACTGCTGACCACTCCTTTATTAAATGAAACGCTGGAAGAGTACCGGAAAGTGACGGAACACGGCAGGAAACGCGATGAAATCAAAGCAGAAATAGAAAACGGATTCACCAAAGAGGTACTGAAGATAAACGCCGGCCCCATGCTGGCCGAATGGAATCGGGTATCCGCCCAATGGTTTCTCCCACGATATTTCGGACAAAGAAAAATAAAAAAGGTGATTCGTCCTTACGCTCTGCAACCGGTAAAGCCAGAGACAGTCCAGCCTTTGCTCCATCAGGTCATCCGGTATCAGGAAGAGCTTGATTTTACAGACAGATACGCCGCCAAGCTGCCTTCTTTATTCGGAAGATTCGGAAGAGATGAAGAGTGGCCCATCATCGATCAGATCATCCATGAGGTATCTTCGCTTCATTCCCTGTTACTGAGTTATTCAAAAGATGTGGCGAAAACATCCCGAATCAAACAGAACTTAGCGTTACAACTGACAGAAGGTATCCGGACATTCAGAGATATCCATTCTCATTCTCTGAATGAATTGTATCAGCTGGTCGACACGCTTACGGCAACCGAGCAACGGCTTTCCACCACTCTGGGCATAACCGTAGAGACGCTTTATACAAACTCCGCCGACTGGATCGGCATCGCCCTACAGCAAGCCGGAATATGGAAAGAAAATCTGGACAAACTCAAAGACTGGTATCAATGGCTTCAATCCTACAACAAACTGAACGAGCTGGGTCTCGGATTTATCGCAGAAGAATATAAGGAAAAGAATATTCCTACGGATTTACTCACCAGCAGCTTCCGCAAGAGTTTCTACCAAGCCGTTATTCACTATATCATCGCCAAAGAACCGACGCTGGAATTATTCAACGGCAAGATATTCAATGATATTATAACCAAATACAAGCAGGTATCCGCCAACTTCGAGGACATTACCAAAAAGGAACTGTTCGCCAGACTGGCTTCCAACATTCCGTCCTTCACCCACGAAGCCATTCAAAGTTCAGAAGTCGGAATATTACAAAAGAATATACGCAATAATGCACGCGGAATATCCATCCGCAAGCTATTCGATCAAATACCTATCCTGCTGTCCCGTATGTGTCCGTGTATGTTGATGAGTCCTATATCGGTTGCCCAATATATCGATGCCGATGCAGAGAAATTTGACTTGATCGTCTTCGACGAAGCTTCACAGATGCCGACTTACGAAGCGGTAGGTGCCATCGCCCGAGGCAAGAATGTAGTTATCGTAGGCGACCCCAAACAGATGCCGCCTACCAGCTTCTTCTCCGTTAATACCATTGACGAAGACAACATCGAGATGGAAGATCTGGAAAGTATCCTTGACGATTGCCTCGCTCTCTCTATCCCTTCCAAATACCTGCTGTGGCATTACCGAAGCAAACACGAAAGTCTTATCACTTTCAGTAACTCCGAATATTACGATAATAAGCTGATGACTTTCCCGTCACCGGACAATATTGAATCGAAAGTCAGAATGGTCGCCGTAGACGGTTATTATGACAAAGGAAAATCCCGTCAGAACCAAGCGGAAGCGCAAGCCATAGTAGACGAAATAGCGAGAAGGCTGAGGAGCGAAAAATTAAGGAGAAAAAGTATGGGGGTAGTTACTTTCAACGTGGTTCAGCAGGCGTTGATAGAAGATTTGCTATCCGATCTCTTCGCCTTTCATCCTGAACTGGAAACCTTTGCGCTGGAATGTGAAGAACCCCTGTTCATCAAGAACCTTGAAAATGTGCAAGGAGACGAACGGGATGTGATACTGTTCTCCGTCGGCTATGGTCCCGATGCCGAAGGGCGCGTCAGCATGAACTTCGGTCCGTTGAACCGTGCGGGAGGTGAAAGACGGTTAAACGTAGCCGTCTCCCGTGCCCGATACGAAATGATCATCTTTTCTACGCTGAGATCGGACATGATTGATCTGAACCGAACTTCTTCTATCGGAGTAGCCGGGCTGAAACGCTTCCTTGAATATGCGGAGAAAGGAACCAAGCGCATACTGAATACTTCGACTAATATTCGGACCTCGGAAGAAGAAACTTCTATCGAAAAGATTATTGCCGACAAGTTACGTTCTTTGGGATATACCGTACATACTGATATAGGCTGTTCCGGATATAAGATCGATATTGGCATTGTCGATACTCAAACCCCGTCCAACTACCAATTAGGTATTATCTGTGACGGAAAGAACTACAGACGTACCAAGACTGTCCGTGACCGGGAAATTGTTCAAAACAATGTACTCAAAGCACTGGGATGGAATATCTGCCGTATATGGACGATGGACTGGTGGGAAAAGCCGGATGAAGTGATGGCGTCTATACAAGCAGCGATTGCTCAGGATATGAAAGCGGAGAAACCGGTTATAGTAAAAAAGGAACAAGAAAAAAGAGAAAAGAATGTGCAGGAAACGCCGATGCAGCTAAAATCTGCATGCGCATACACAAACTTTTCTTTTATCTCCGTACAAAATTATAATAGTACTAAAATACGTCCGTTCCTGTACGCTGCCGACGACATCTTCGCTAAAAGAAATAATCCTATTATTGTCTCCCAAGTCCAAAAGATAATAGAAAATGAAGCCCCGATCAGCAAAACCTTACTTGGAAAGAAAATCATATCCGAATGGGGAGTCAACCGTGTAGGACCACGAATAGATGCTCAATTGGAAATAATATTCGACACATTACATCTTTACCGCATAGAACATGACGGGCTTATCTTCTGCTGGAAAGATGAAGCGCAATACCGTTCTTATTCAGAGTACCGTCCCGATTCCGACCGAGATGCAGCGGATCTGCCACCCGAAGAAATAGCCAATGCCATCCAACAAATATTAATCAATTCCATCAGCCTGCCTTTACCCGATTTGGCAAAAGCATGCGCACAAGTATTCGGCTTCACACACATGGGGTCAAACATCGAAGCATCCATGCTCAGAGGGATTCAGGAAGCGGTAAAAAGGAATTATGCCAAAGTTGAAAACGGAAGGGCAACGATCATCGATTAACACGGTAAGGCAGACACAAACAGCCGCCACCCGTCAATACCCCTTCTGCAAACGTTTCAGAGCAGCAATAGAATCAGCTACATACGTATTATCCGGTTCTATGGAACGCCAATAACAAAGCGACCCTATCAACCGTTTCAGATAGGCAGGATCATGGGAGCCGATTCTGCGTTGATGTTCCGCCAGCCCCTTTGTCAAAATGAAATAGACATTCTTGCGAATCTCTCTCTTTCGGGCTTTAGGAATGGTCAGCTTCACACCGGAGCTGACGGATACGCCCGTGATTATCTTCCTGTCATTCTCATTCAGAAAACGAGTTTTCTGATGATTCGGTTCAAACTTCTCTTCCCTGATGATTTCCTTGACCCGGGCAAGCACCTCCTCTTTCGGAAAGACATCGCCCGAAAAGGTGAGGTCGTCGGCATAACGACTATAAGTCAGCCCGAATTCTTCCGCCATCACCGCCAGTTTCCGGTCCATCTCATAAGCGATGATGTTACTCAGTACCGGACTGGTAGACGCTCCTTGCGGCAAATGCCGACGCATACAACACAACTCGCCCAGCACTTTCGATATATTCTTCGGATAGCCGATCTTTTCGAAAGTCTTTTTCACCCTCGGACTACGTATGGAAATAAAGAAATCATGGATATCCGTCTTCAAGACACAGCGTTTTCCCAGATGAGGACGGACGTTATCGACGATGGAATGCTGACGCCGGAATCCCGTAGCGGCAGGATGCACATTTACAGACAGTAATATACGATGATAAATAGTATCCTGAATGGCTTTCAGTTCCTTGTCCGGAGCAGAGATCATACGGTATCCTCCTCTCCGCTTTCTGATCCAGAACTCCCGATAATGCGAAGAGACATCCTGCAGTATCTCTTTCAACCTCATCACCTCTATTCCCAACAGATTGGCACACCACACCACCGCCTCTTCATCAAATACAGGACATGTTCTCATTTTAGGAGTGACTACTCCTAAAGCATGCCTGAGCCAGGCTCCATGTTCCCATTTGTTTTTGGAAGTCTCTTCGTTAGTAGTATTACCGCTGCCTGTTGCTTTCCATCTCTTGTATCCTTCCTGTTTCCGGCTCGAAGAAATCAATTTATAAATCAGAAAACCGGTAACAATAAGTATCGTAATTAAAATTCCGTCCATCTTGTTGTTACATATATAAAAAGGAGAAGAAGAGGATGAGATTTTACTAAAATAAATAGAGGTATTTATACCAGAGATTTATTTTCCAGGAAAATACCTGTGCCTGCGAGGCGACTACACCTCTTTTCTGCTAAATTTTTCCTCATCCTCTTCCTCACAAAGATATGTATTTTCTATACATTATGCAACTGTTATGAAGAAAAAACTATCGGTTAAACAACTCGAAAGTAAATTTACATCCGATCCCGCTGAACTTCCAGTTCTCACTGCTGACGAATACTCCCACATCAAAGACATGCGTACCGATACCATAACCCACTTCCAGATATGGCTGGAGATGCGGCATAGAGAGCGCACTGATATAAAGACGTTCGTTCTGCACATAGCGGGTATATTTCATCAAATGCCGGAGAATAAGGAAAGGAGCCTCGTAAGTGAAATGTCCGCGTACATAGCGGCGGGAGGAGTTGTACCAACGTCCGTCGAGCACCTGAAACACACCACCGATTTCATCATTCCACCCTACCGGCAGATTATGACGGGCAAAATTGGCAAAGTCCACAAAGTACAGTTCATCCTGATTGGTAAACGCCCCGAAGCCGAAACGATAATAAATATTTCGCATCAGCCCCAGCTGAATCTTATGTTGAAGGTCGAATTCTATCCGTTCATATTCTCCGGTACTTTTAAATACTCCTTCTATTCCCCGTTCATAGTCCACCGAAAATGTCGGATAGTCAGAGCGGAGATTGATCTTACGCTTTCCGTTCATATAATAATAAAGCGCCGGAGTCCATTCCACCCGGATGCGCGGGGCAAAGCTGATATAGGTATTTCTGAAGCGTTCCATAAATTCCGGCGGAGGCATCGGATAGTCACCCGTAATCACAAAACGGGATTTCTCGACAGCTGTTCTCTTGTGTGCCGAGAAACCGAGGCTGATATCCAGTCCGTTGGTAATTTCAAAACTATGACGGAAGTTGAAATACAAGTCCTTGAAATAATCCAGATGGATGAGGTCGAAATTAAAGATACTGTCCGGCATCGCTTTCAGTTCGTCCAGCATCTTGCTGCTATAGATACGGTTACCATTACCCACACTCAACCGGAAAAAGCCCCGTTTCTGCGGCCAGTACTCAAAGTCGGCATTCAGCGACCAGTAGAACTCTTTCCGTGTAAAGTTATAACCCAGTTTGGGTACGATGCGGAGCCACTTGTCGCCTCTGAAAATCCGGTTGTAACGGAAATCCTGCCGGTATGATAATCCGTTGCTTCCGCTATAACTGAACAAAAGCGGATTGATAAACGGCGAGAAGCGGACACTTCCGATATTGGACAGATTGAATTTATAATCTTCCACCATCAGGTCGCCCATCGTTCCCCAGAAAGCCTGACTCTTGGATTTTCGTTGCACCGACACGGTATCCCGTCTGTATGCGTAATCCTTATAAAGTTGTTTTTCCCTGTCACTCAAAGGAATGGGACGTAATACGCCAAACGTGGAAGCATCTGTTTTATAGGCATTCGTATCACACTGCAAGGAGAATGATTCCGACAAATTATACTTTTTCTTCTCCTTCTTCCGAACCTTTCTTTCTTTCAGTTCTATTGATTTATAGTCCAACGAAGCGGTATAATTGCCGTCCACCTTATTGCCCAGGAACTTAAAAAGGGCCTCCACATCATAACGCACCGGGAGAAACTCATCTTTCTTTCCAACTTCCCCCATCTTGATCCAGCAAGTAAACGTAATCAGTTCCGACCGTCCCGAAAAACGTATTTCACGCACGCTCCATACATTGCTGCTGACAATCATATAGCCGCCCACCAGCTGGTCGCTCTTGGTACGGGGAATGAAACGTATCCGGTAGTCGAGATTATTGGGATCGCCCATCACACTGTCTATCCGGTATTTGTAGTATTTCTGCCCGTTCTTGGCAAGCGGAGACAGCAAGCGTTCGTCATTCAGAAGAGAAGATGAGTAGATATTGACACTAAAATATTCAAGTAATCCCGGCAGTCCCCTGTTTCCTCTCACAGTGCCTTGTGATGCCTTAACTTTCTGGTCATAGATATTGGGAGCTGTATAATGCAGGTCACTATACGTTTCGAGCAAGTATTCACGTACCCCCTTCTGCAAGCGAAACATCGAAGGAACGTACCGGAGGATAAAATTCTTCTTCTGAATATTCATCTTACCCTTTATATATAGGTTCGCGCGATAGTCGCTCACTATACTTTCATAAGAGGGAGCAAAAGTCATGACACGCTCAATGATGGAATCAGCAGATATCTCCTGACTTGTATAAGGATTAAGAACAAGATTGGCTGCCCCCTTCGGAATAAAAGAGAACAAGCACAACATACATCCTATCAATATCTTATATTTCAATCGTCGTATCTCCTTGTTTATTGTAGGCAAATATAAAAAAGAATATCGAAAAGCAAGGGAATTAAGCTGCAAAAAAGCGTTAGCAAGGAAAATCCTTTCTCAATGCCACGCATCATATCAGTTTTCATGGACATTTTTCTACTTATTAAATCCACTTCCCAATTTCTTCAATCATTACAGTAGAATACAATAAACATTTTCTCTATAAAAAATAATATCTTCGAGTGCATGAATTAATTCGTCCGGCTATAGGCAACGTTTCGTCCGCCTATAGGCAAACGCAACGTCGACTATAGGCAAACTTGCATCCGGCTATAGGCGGACGAATTAATTTATGCACTCCAAAGTATTATTTATTGCACAAGCCGGGACTAAATTTAGTATAGGATAAAAAAACGCATATGCAAATGAACGCCTCGATGGGAAAACATTTACAGTTCCTCACCCAAATGGCTATGGACAGTACTACAATGAAGCTGCTATACAGAAACATAAACAAGCATTATATGCAGGTAGAAATACTAGTCAAACAGATGGCTGCGGAAATCGACCGGCAGAAAAACAAGGACGGACAGCAGGAAATACTGGCATCCATCTCTTAATCGGTTATAATCAAAAAGCGCCATGACGGGCAAAAGGTAATTCAGAGACGAATCAGTCCTTTAAAGAGGGGGTGTTCCTCAGAAAAATATATCATTTTCTGAAAATACCCCCTTTTAAATAGGGGTACTTTCAGAAAAAACATATAATTTTGCGCCATCAACCGATAAAAAGTAGACCATTTATGTCAAGAATGCGTTTTTTTGCCTTACAAGAGCTTTCCAACCGGAAACCTCTGGAAGTAACTGCTCCTTCCAACAAACTCTCTGATTATTATGGTAGCCACGTGTTCGACCGCAAGAAGATGCAGGAGTATCTTCCGAAGGAAGCCTATAAGGCTGTTACCGATGCAATCGAAAAAGGTACACCGATCAGCCGTGAAATAGCCGACCTGATTGCCAACGGCATGAAGAGCTGGGCCAAGTCGCTCAACGTCACCCACTACACACACTGGTTTCAGCCTCTGACAGACGGAACAGCCGAAAAGCATGACGGCTTTATCGAATTCGGCGAAGACGGCGGAGTCATTGAACGATTCTCCGGAAAACTGCTGATTCAGCAAGAACCGGACGCTTCTTCTTTCCCCAATGGCGGTATCCGTAATACATTCGAAGCTCGCGGATATACCGCATGGGACGTTTCTTCTCCGGCATTCGTAGTAGATACCACGCTCTGTATCCCTACGATTTTTATCTCTTACACAGGCGAAGCGCTGGATTACAAGACTCCGCTTCTGAAAGCACTTGCCGCCGTAGACAAGGCTGCCACGGATGTTTGCCAGCTATTCGACAAGAACGTAACACGCGTCTTTACCAACTTAGGATGGGAACAGGAATATTTCCTCGTAGACTCCTCCTTATATAATGCACGTCCCGACCTTTGTCTGACCGGACGTACCTTGATGGGACACTCTTCCGCCAAAGACCAACAGCTGGAAGACCACTATTTCGGCTCCATTCCTCCACGTGTCACCGCATTTATGAAGGAACTCGAAATCGAATGTCACAAACTGGGCATCCCTGCCAAGACCCGTCACAACGAAGTAGCTCCCAACCAGTTCGAGCTGGCTCCCATCTTCGAAAACTGCAACCTGGCAAACGACCACAACCAGCTTGTCATGGACTTGATGAAGCGTATCGCACGCAAGCATCACTTCAATGTATTGCTGCACGAAAAACCATATAGCAGCGTAAACGGCTCCGGCAAACACAATAACTGGTCGCTCTGCACCGACACCGGCATCAACCTGTTTGCCCCCGGAAAGAACCCGAAAGGCAATATGCTGTTCCTTACTTTCCTGGTAAACGTACTGATGATGGTATACAAGAACCAGGACCTGCTGCGTGCCTCCATCATGAGTGCCAGCAACAGCTACCGTCTGGGAGCGAATGAAGCTCCTCCCGCCATCCTCTCCTGCTTCCTCGGTTCACAACTCTCGGCAACCCTCGACGAAATCGTACGCCAAGTAGGAAACGAAAAGATGACACCGGAAGAAAAGACTACGCTGAAACTGGGAATCGGACGTATCCCGGAAATCTTGCTCGATACCACCGACCGCAACCGTACTTCTCCTTTCGCATTCACCGGAAACCGTTTCGAATTCCGCGCCGCAGGTTCTTCTTCCAACTGTGCTGCCTCTATGATTGCAATCAATGCGGCCATGGCAAACCAGCTGAACGAATTCCGGGCATCGGTAGAAAAGCTGATGGAAGAAGGAGTTGGCAAAGACGAAGCTATCTTCCGCCTGCTGAAAGAAACCATCATCGCTTCCGAAGCCATCCGCTTTGAAGGCGACGGTTACTCAGAAGAATGGAGACAGGAAGCTGCCCGCCGCGGACTGACCAACATCTGCCACGTGCCGGAAGCACTGATGCACTACGTAGACAACCAGTCGAAATCGGTACTGATCGGTGAGCGCATCTTCAACGAAACCGAACTGAACAGCCGTCTCGAAGTAGAACTGGAAAAATACACCATGAAGGTACAGATCGAGGGACGCGTATTGGGCGACCTTGCCATCAACCACATCGTGCCGACGGCTGTCACCTACCAGAACCGGCTATTGGAGAATCTTTGCAAAATGAAAGAAATCTTCTCTCCCGAAGAATACGAAGTATTGAGTGCCGACCGCAAAGAGCTGATTCGCGAAATCTCACACCGGGTGACTTCCATCAAAGTATTGGTACGCGAAATGACCGAAGCCCGAAAAGTTGCCAATCACAAAGACAACTACAAAGAGAGAGCATTCGAATACGAAGAAAAAGTACGTCCTTATCTTGATAAAATCCGCGATCATATCGATCATCTGGAGATGGAGGTAGACGACGAAATATGGCCGCTACCCAAGTACAGGGAACTCTTGTTCACCAAATAAAAAGCTCCTGAAGATTGCACGAAAGAACCTGCTTTTGTGCAATCTTTTTATAGATTCGTTCATTTTCTCATTTTTTCTTTCTACTTTTGTGCTGTATAACACAGTTTTGTAGCACCCATGGTAAAAATGAACATGTCAGACATCGATATTTCGGAACCATTATCCGATTTGTTAGCTCCTTTGAATAACGAACAAAGGGAGTTTCTGATGAACAATTATACAATACAGACCTACAAAAAAAACGAAACCATCTACTGCGAAGGGGAGACTCCCTCTCATTTGATGTGCCTCATTACCGGCAAGGTCAAAATCTTCAAAGATGGTGTAGGAGGTAGAAGTCAGATTATCCGCATGATTAAACAGCGGGAATACTTTGCGTACCGTGCATACTTCGCAAAGGAAGACTTCGTAACTGCTGCCGCTGCTTTTGAACCTTCTGTTATCTGTCTCATCCCCATGACTGCCATTACCACGCTTATTGCTCAAAACAATGATTTAGCCATGTTCTTCATCCGCCAGCTTTCTATCGATCTCGGCATTTCCGACGAACGTACCGTCAGCCTGACACAGAAACATATCCGCGGACGTCTGGCAGAATCGCTAATTTTCCTCAAAGAAAGCTACGGTCTGGAAGAAGACGGGTCGACATTGAGTATTTATCTTTCCCGTGAAGACCTGGCAAATCTGTCGAACATGACCACCTCGAACGCCATCCGTACCTTATCACAGTTCGCTACGGAACGCCTGATCACCATCGACGGAAGAAAGATCAAAATCATTGAAGAAGAAAAACTCAAGAAAATAAGCAAGATAGGATAATACAGACCTTATACGATCATAAAAAGTGATCTGAAACTTTAACTGGAAGCCGATGTTCGTCACATCGGCTTTTTTATTTCTATACTATTGGAACTTATCAATTAAACAAGTACATTTGTCCTGTCAATATATTAATAACTTAACACAATTTCAGACCATGAAGAAAAGTATTTCCCTTCTTCTTTTGTCCTTACTTATGATTACCCCCAGTTGTCAGAAGCCAAAAGAAGTGACGAACGAGTACAATATCGTTCCGCAACCCAACCAGCTTGTTCCCAAAGAAGGCCGCTTCGAACTGAGTAACAAAGTCCGGCTGGTAGTTCCGTCCGATGCTCCGGAAGTTAAAAAGGTAGCCGACGGCTTTGCCGAACAACTGAAACAGACTGCCGGAATCTCTCTGAAAGAAGCCGAAAGCGTGGATGGAAAGCCTGCTATCAGTTTCGTACTACAAGAAGGTATGCCTAAAGAAGGCTACAAACTGTCTGTCACCCCTACCCTTATTACAGTTACAGCTTCCCAGCCGAACGGATTTTTCTATGGTGTACAGACTATTTATCAACTTCTTCCTCCCGCTGTTTACGGAAAAGAACTGAAGAAGAAAGCCGACTGGTCTGTTCCGGCTGTAGAGATCGAAGACGCTCCCCGCTTTGTACATCGCGGACTGATGCTGGACGTTTGCCGCCATTACGCCCCGATAGAGTATATCTACAAGTTTATCGACCTGTTGGCAATGAACAAGATGAACGTTTTCCACTGGCATCTGACGGACGATCAGGGATGGAGAATCGAAATCAAGAAATATCCGAAACTGACAGAGATAGGTTCCAAACGTGAAAAGACGCTGGTAGACTATTATTATGTGAACTATCCGCAAGTATTCGACGGAATAGAACACGGAGGATATTACACACAGGAACAGATAAAAGAAGTAGTAGCTTATGCTGCAAGCAAATATATCAATGTAATCCCCGAAATAGAAATGCCGGGGCATGCATTGGCGGCTCTGGCTGCTTACCCCGAATTGTCTTGTGATTCTACACAGACATATAAAGTATCACCTACGTGGGGCGTATTCGAACAGGTATTCTGCCCGAGCGAGACCACTTTCAAGTTCTTTGAAGGAGTCATGGATGAGGTAGTTGAATTATTTCCCAGCGAATACATTCATATCGGAGGGGACGAATGCCCCAAAACAGCTTGGAAGAACAGTGCTTTCTGTCAGCAGTTGATTCGTCAGTTAGGCTTGAAGGATGACGTGACTCCCAGCAAAGTGGACGGAATGAAGCATAGCAAGGAAGATAAACTGCAAAGTTACTTCGTTACCCGCATGGAAAAATACCTGAACGGCAAAGGACGCAATATCATCGGCTGGGACGAGATTTTGGAAGGCGGTCTGGCTCCGAACGCTACTGTCTTATCATGGCGTGGCGTTGAAGGCGGATTGAATGCAGCTAAAGCAAGACACAACGCAATCATGGCTCCCATGCCTTATGCTTATCTGGACTTCTATCAGGAAGATCCGGAAATCGCCCCGACTACCATCGGCGGATACACAACGCTGAAGAAGACTTATAGCTACAATCCTGTTCCGGATGATGCCGATGAACTAGTGAAAAAGCATATTATCGGTATGCAAGGCAACCTCTGGAGAGAATATATGAAAACTTCCGACCGAGTAGATTATCAGGCCTTCCCACGTGCAATGGCAATCGCGGAAACGGGATGGACGCTGGATGCCAACAAAAACTGGAAGAGTTTCTGCGAACGCATGGTTACGGAATTTGAGCGCCTGGAAGTCATGGATACCAAACCCTGCCTCAACTTCTTCGACGTAAACATCAATACTCATGCGGATGAAAACGGTCCGTTGATGGTATTGCTGGAAACATTCTACCCGAATGCGGAAATCAGATACACCACAGACGGCAGCGAACCAACTTACGGTTCTACGCTATATGAACAGCCTTTCGCACTTGAAGGAAACATCGACCTGAAAGCTGCCGCCTTCAAAGACGGCAAGATACTGGGCAAAGTCACCAACAAGCCATTGTATGGCAATCTGCTGGCGGGAAAACCATTTACCGTCAATTATACAATGGGATGGACAGGGGATATTTTCGGCGACAATGATGTACTGGGAGCTGACAAAACAACTTTCGGTCTGACGAATGGTAAGAGAGGTAACAATGCTTCTTACACTCCGTGGTCCAGTTTCGCAATCGTAGAGGGTAAAGACCTGGAATTCATCGTCCATCTGGACAAACCGACAGAAGTAAGAAAAGTGGTCTTCGGCTCCTTGTTCAATCCTGCCATGAGAATGCTCCCCGCCGGAGGAGTTGCCGTAGAAGTATCTGCTGACGGTCAGCAATATACTCAGATAGCCGAAAAAGTATTGAAGCATGATTGTCCGGAAACGGGAAGAATCGCATTCACCGACTCTATCGAATTCGAACCGACACAAGCCACTTTCCTGAAAGTAAAAATCAAGAATGGCGGTACCTTGCGTAATGGCGTCAATTTCGAAAAGAACAACGGCCCGGAAGTCATTCCTGCCGAATTGTGGATAGACGAAATCGAAGCATATTAATGCCTGTGAGATAACAAAAAACGGTGGACATTCAGCTTGTTGCTCATGTCCACCGTTTTTTTATCGATTCAGTTCTTATTTATTCCATGCAAAGCATTCCGCCTTACTTCATCTTTAAATAATTCCCTTTGCAGAGAGATAACGTTCCGCTTCGATAGCAGCCTTACAGCCACTTCCCGCTGCTGTAATAGCCTGACGATAATGCGGATCAGCCACATCTCCCGCTGCGAATACTCCGGGAACTTTCGTACGGGGGCTGTCACCATCTGTAATAATGTAACCCACTTCGTCAGTATCGATATACTCCTTGAAGATATCCGAATTCGGTTTGTGACCGATAGCCAGGAAGAAACCGTCGATCGGCAGGCTGTAACGTTCTTCGTCCGATTCGCCCCAACGCTTCACGACATTCATACCTTCTACGCCGTTGTCGCCAAACAAGCCGACTACATTGTGTTCGAAAAGTACTTCAATCTTCTCATGCTTCTGCACACGCTCCTGCATAATCTTCGATGCACGCAGGTAAGGTTTGCGAACCACCAGATATACTTTGGATGCCAGACCAGCCAGATAGATCGCTTCCTCACAGGCGGTATCTCCACCGCCCACCACTGCAACGACTTTCTTCCGGTAGAAGAAACCGTCACAAGTAGCACAAGCGCTGACACCCATACCGGCATATTTCTTTTCATCATCCAGTCCCAGATATTTAGCGGTAGCACCCGTAGCGATAATCAACGTATCTGTTTCAATCACTTTTTCTTCATCAATCGTCACTTTATATGGAGCTGCACTCAGGTCGGAAGCAGTTGCAATACCGAAACGCAGGTCTGCACCGAAACGTTCTGCCTGCTTGCGCAAGTCATCCATCAATTGTTGACCACTGACTCCTTCCGGGTAACCGGGAAAGTTCTCCACATCTGTAGTAGTTGTCAACTGACCACCCGGTTGCAATCCTTCATAAAGTACCGGAGAAAGGTTGGCACGCCCTGCATAAATAGCTGCAGTATAACCGGCCGGACCAGAACCTATAATCAGACATTTTACTTTTTCTGTTTCCATCATATCATTTTATATTAATAATTCATCTTAAATCAATCACTTCGGCAGTCGGATACACCTTCTTGTCGAAAGTGAAAAGATTATCATTGTAAGATTCTCCTGTTTTATAAGATGTAATGCGGATAGCTACGCTATTCCCACCCTTCTGAGTCATACTGATACACAGAGGTTGAAGAGTATCTTTTGTTACATAGATAATAACACACTGCAAATCCTGTTTTCTGTTAGAAGCTGTCAGTATCACTTCATAAGCAGGTTTACCCCCATAAGTATCAGCTTTACCCAACTTCATGTGATACCCTTGTTTATAAATGGACAATAAGGCATAAGGGTTAATGCTTTGCAACTCTTCGGGAGTAGGTTCGGAGATATTCACTTCGTCACTGTTAGTAAGATAACTCCATTGCGTACGACCGTCAAACCAAGTCTTCACGCCATCTGCATCCAACAGGAACTTTTCTCCTTTCAAACGGATAACCCCTGTAGAACTTCCTTGCAAGATACTTTTAGCATACGTCTGAACCGTAAAATCAGCCTGAATACCTCCCGCCTGACGGAAGGCAGTAGCTGTACGATCCAATATATCTTGAGCATCCAATTTCTGTGCCGAAAGCGGTAATGCCAGACCGAACAGGCAGATACAGTCCGCTACCTTGGGTCCAACCCCCTTTACGGCGCGCAGCGTCGTGTGCGCTTCCGGATAGGACATGGCGCGCAGTGCATCCAGCGCGCCCGCCTGTGTAAAGTGCGCGCCTGCGGCACACAGGTATTCCGCGCGGTAGCCCAGGCCAAGGGCGCGCAGC
>OJRW01001581.1_pt1 | contig 17732 bp, 16 predicted proteins | sample 1599231 | NCBI WGS metagenome assembly OJRW01 (sample SAMN04168656, study PRJEB22393) | human gut metagenome | biome: human gut microbiome; feature: stool | host: Homo sapiens | collected 2014-03-17
GCACACATGGCAAATATGGATACAACAACCATAAGACATGCAGCCACCTTTTTGAATATATCTGCAAGCCTGTCTGCCTCCATAAGTCCGTCAGACACCTTATATGCACGGCCCTTATGATGTGCATCTATCTTTTCACGGCTCATGCCATGTGCCACTGTTATTCTTCCACCAGCCTTCAGCTTTCCTGATAATATTTCTATAAGTCTGTCAGGCTGTGTAAAATGTGGAAACGCATTATATATAACAACCGAATCATAGCCATCACGTAAATCATATTCCATGACATCTGCACAGATGAATTTCACTCTTTTATCTTTAAACTTACTCTGTGCTATTTTAATCATTTCACTAGATATATCTATGGCTGTAACAGCGCTTACGTCACGCGATAAATAATCAGGTATAAGTACTCCTGTTCCACAGGCTACATCAAGAACCCTGCTATCCTTTTTTACACCGGCATTATCAAGGATCATTTGGATAATATCATCATTTCTTATCATACAGGCATCCCAGCCTGGTGCACATTTATCAAAGAATTCTATAACCTCTTTCTTATCAATCATAATAGTCCTCCATTCTTCATTTCTACACACTATTTCATTTAGTTAAAGAATGTTGCGGTATCTATTTTCTTATATCCACCAAAGCTTAATGGTGCAGAAAATATCTCATCTGACATAGCTTTTCCTAAAAATGCCTCAGTAACCTCATCTGTTTTTTCTTTTATATCAACATCCTTAAATAATTCAGGATATACTGTTTTAGCTATATACCATGTATTGATCAGAGCTATTTCATAATTAGTATAATAAGCATTATATGCCATCTCAAGATATACCTCATTATTATTCCATGCCTTACATGTATTAAACATATCCGGATTATTCTTATATAATGGCTTAATATTCTTAACAGCTGCTGCATCAATAATTATTATATCTATTGAAGCTCCGATATCTGTGAATTTTTCTTCTTCTATAGACTGAATACCATTCTTTGCAAGTCCTGTTACCGCATTTTTTACATTTGCTATATTAAATGATACATAATTCTGTGCTGTCATAAGATGATTGGTTGTTCCCCAGTTACCAAGACCACATATATATACAGATGGTTTATCTTTATCTTCAATACCAGCAGTTCTTTCTGTTATCTGTTTTCTCTGATCATCTATATATTGTGTAAGCTGTTCTGCCTCATTTTCTCTTTCAAATATCTTACCAAGAAGTTCCATGCTTTCCTTAAACGAATCATCAAACACACCATTAATTCCTGCCTTTAAAGTAATAACAGGTACCCCAAGCTGTTCATAAAGTGCATTTTCTTTTTCTACATCCTCATACTCTGATATAACTATATCAGGGTCACATGAAAGAATCTTCTCTGCTTCCGCTGTCTGTGCATTAGGACCTCCAACACCACAGGATGGCAGTTTGTTAAAGCTTTCGCTATATGCCATAACATAAGGTCTTGCTACTGAATCAAACATTTTAGGTCTGTCCTTAAGAGTTGTGTTATCTATATCTTCAACACCACACAACAGACTGGCATCTCCAACGTAGCTATACATTCTTAACGCTCCGGCACCTATACATACAACTCTTTTATAGCTTCCCGGCTTAACTGTAACACTTCTTCCAATCATATCTGTTATTGTAAGCTCTGCCTGATTTTGTGTCGTGCCTGTACTATTATCAGAAGTTGTTTTACATGCACACATGGCAAATATGGATACAACAACCATAAGACATGCAGCCACCTTTTTGATTAATTTACTTTTCTTCATATTTTTCATATTATTTTGACCTTTCCTTTTTATCATCATGAGATTCTTGTCATCATAGGATTCTTGACTACAACTTTTCTGTCATCCACTGTAATAATCTTTACATCAACATCGTATATATCCTTTATGAGCTCTTTTGTAACTATATTATGTGAACCGGCATATTTTATTTTTCCATCTTTAAGGAAGAAAAACTTATCGCCGAAATATAAAGCCTGGTTTATATCGTGCAGAGATGACAGTATAGATATATTCTTTTGTTTAGCAAGCTTCCTTGCTTCAAGAATAATCAGTTCTTCGTTGGCAGGATCAAGATTTCCCGTCGGTTCATCAAACACTATAAGTCCAGGTTGCTGTGCCATGGCTCTTGCAATAGCAATCTTTTGTCTCTCGCCTCCTGACAGCTCTGAAACACTGCGCATTGCAAGATCCTCAAGCTTCATCTCTTTTATTATATTCTCGACAACCCTTCTGTCACTATCTGCCGCCCTTACTCCAAAATATGAAAGCCGTCCAAGCATTATAGAATCATACACTGATAATGTACCAAACTGTATATTCTGTGGTACATATGCTATTTTCCTCGCTCTCTGGCTCCTTGAAGCCTTAGTCATATCAATATCATCATAGCTTATAGTTCCTGACACAGGTCTGCTTATTCCTAATATATTGTTAAAAAGTGTAGTCTTTCCTGCTCCATTTCTGCCCAGTATTATTCCTATTTCACCTTTTTCAAGCTCTAAAGATACACCATCAAGAACATATGGGGATGTTTTTTTATACCTGTAACACAGATTGTCTATCTTAAACATTATTGCACCTCCGTGAAAATATAATTGCAACAAAAAAAGGTGCACCAAGCAGTGAGGTTATGGCTCCTACTGGCAGAGCCGAACCATTTCCTATGCTTCTTGATATTGTATCAGCAAACAAAAGTAAAAGACTTCCCGTAAGCGCTGACACAGGTATGGAATAGTGGTGATTCTGTCCCCATATTTTTTTCGTTATATGCGGACAGATAATACCAACAAAGCCTATTATCCCAAGAAATGATACGCATACCGCAACTATAACAGAACTAAGAAGCAGCGATATGAATCTTAATAATTCAACATTTACTCCTACACTTTTAGCTGCAACATCACCACTAAGTAGTGCATTATATCTCCATGATAGTATCATAAACACCAAAAATCCTGCTGCCACGACAACAAACATAATCAGATCTGTCTTATAAGTAGCTCTCCCAAGATCACCAAAATTCCATATAACAGCTGCCGACAGACCTACATCTGTTGCATAAAACTGAAGTATCGTTGTGGCAGCAGTCCAGACAGAACCAATAGCAATCCCGGCAAGTACTACAACACCCGGATCAAACGAACGTATCCTGCATAATCCAAGTATAACAAGCACTGAAAGCACTGAGAATATGAAAGCCATAAGTGATGCTGCATATGGATTAATACCTGATGTATAGTTACTTATATTGTTTCCTGTTGATAAAAAGCCACCTGCAAATGCTATGATGGACAGATTAGCACCAAACACAGCTGCATTAGATACACCTAATGTAGATGGTGAAGCCATAGGATTGTTTAGTGTTGTCTGCATAATAAGCCCTGATATAGACAGTCCTGCCCCTGCTATAAGTGCTGCAAGCACACGCGGAACCCTTATATTCCATATTATCCTTATCTGTGCAGGTGTTCCTTTTCTTAAAAGTGCATGTATGCAATCCATGAAGGTCATATTTGCAGAGCCTGCAAAAAGACATTCTATTGTCATTAGCAGTACTATTAATACAAGCAAAGCTGCTGCTATACTTTTCTTCCTGTTTTTACTTTTAATATATTCAGCCATATATCCAAATCCTTATTTCTTTTACAATACAAATGTCCCAAACAAATCTTTTTCAGATACCTTAACTATACAGCATATCTGAATGTTTTATCTGGGACATTAAACCTTATCAATATATTATATATAATTTTTACACTTGCACAAGCCGGGTGGGGGGATAATCATAAGAACTTTTTAACAGACTTCTGGAAGTCTTCTACTGCTTTCATATCACCATTTTCAATGGCATGTACTATACAATGTGTCATATGTTCATTAATAATCTCTTTACCAAGATTATGTAATGCTGAATTAACTGCCGTTAACTGGATAAGTACATCAGCACAATCATCATCGTTTTCAATCATTGTCTTTACATGCTGAAGATGTCCTATAGCCTTTGATATTCTGTTAAGTTGTTTCTTTTTAGCCTCAGGTGAATGATAGTGTCCATGTGGATGTATTGTTTCGCTCATTATCAGCCTCTCTTATAACCTATATAAATATGTCAGGAATAAATATCCTGCCGCTGATATCATATTATCCCACACAGTAATAATCTGCAACCTTTTTCTTTGACTCTTCACTTTTCCTTTCTATATACATTTCTTATATTTTTACGTTTCCTAATCTCAACTACATAGTCTGGCAATGACTTCTATAACCTCATCAAGGTCAAGTGGTTTAGCCATATGTACATTCATGCCTGCTGCTATACATTTTCTAGCATCCTCTTCAAATGCATTTGCAGTCATGGCTATTATTGGTATCACCTTGGCATCCTCTCTGTCCATAGCCCTTATTAATCTTGTCGCTGTCATTCCATCAAGCTTAGGCATCATAACATCCATGAGTATGGCATCATATGTACCTTCCTTACACGTACCAAACTCTTCTACAGCCTGCTGTCCATCAGAAACGATCTTAACTAAAGCCCCTTCATCCCTAAGAAATGTTTCTATTATCTCCTGGTTGAGTTTATTATCCTCAGCAAGTAAAAGACGTACACCTGTAATATCCAGTGCTTCACCTGTATTCTTTTGTGCATATCCTGTCATATATTCTTTTTCTGACTTTTTATGTGTGATAAGTTCTTCACTGGTATTATTCTTCACATCTTGTACATCTGCTGTTTTAAACGGAATTCTTATAACAAATGTTGTGCCTTCATCCTTTTTACTTATGGTTTTCACAGTTCCATCCATCTTATCTATAAGTCTTTTTACTATAGCCATCCCAAGTCCGGTACCCTGATATATACTTCTCGCATCTGATTTTTCCTGTGCAAAGGGTTCAAATATGTGTTTTAAGAACTCTTCATTCATTCCCACTCCGTTATCAGATATAGTCCACTCATATAAAACCTTATCACTTGTTTTATATACACACGAAAAATCAGTTCTAACATATCCCCCTACTTTATTATATTTAATACAGTTTCCATATATATTAAGAAATATCTGTCTTAAATGCAGCGGACTGCCATATACATAAGGATAAAACATATTTTCTGATGGTCTGTCATATTCTAGTGTAACACCTGCATCTGCCGCCCGCTGTTCTACAATCGTGATTACATCCCCTGCTAGCTGGTTAAGATCAACAACCTCATTGGCAAGCTCTATATCTCCATCCTCAAGCTTGCTCATCTGTAAAACATCATTGATAAGTGAAAGAAGATGATTGGCAGCAACCTCCATCTTTTTCCTGTTTTCATTAACCAGTGCTGTATCTGTCATATGTTTCTCATCTATCTTTAAAAGTCCGATAATTCCATTAAGAGGAGTTCTTATATCATGTGTCATCCTCGAAAGGAAATCCGATTTAGCCGCATTTGCCTGTTCTTCCCTGCTTATAGCTTCCTTTAACTGCTCATTCTTTTTGGCAAGCTCAGAAGCATACTGTTGTGAAAGTTCGCTTTGGTTTTTTTCATAAATCTGTGCTGTTTTCCATCTTAACATATTATATATTACTATTATGTACATAAATATAGCGAATGTATATATTATATGTGATATTGTGTTATCAAATATAGCTCTCTCTGGAAGATATATATATACATAATAATTCCTTCCCCGCTTCATAAGACCAAAATCATGATTATAAGGTGATTTGCTGCTCTGTGCGTGCATAAGCTTTCCGCTCTCATCTGAATCCTTTATTTTCTTTAATATAATATAATCATCAACACTATTACCTATCATATCTTCATTGCTAGATGATATTATTTTATCTCCACTTGTTACAACAACTGTTCCACCCTCGCTGTCATAATATCCAGACAATATATGATCAAAAGACAGATTGTAATCATCAGCATATTCTGTCGATGTATGATAGCAGGTTATAACTATTCCTGTTCCATCTGCCATACCCTTAGCAGCCATATCTATATAAGAGCCATCCTCTAAGTCTATTCTGGTTGCAAATGATTTCAAAGCATTATCTGCAACATCTAATAATGAACTGCTTTCCATATACTCATCAAGCTCAACAGTTTCCATATCATCTTTATAATACTGTGCTACAGGCTTTCCATTATTGTCTAATAATATAACTGCACTAAGATAACATTCTTCTGTATTCTTTTTAAGAAATTCCTGTGAAAATATATAATCTGTATTTTCTTTTATTCTTTTTTCGTATACTATATTCTGTTTTACCTGCTGTGCGCTTTCAATAACCCTCATAAGACTTTTTGTCTCGGCTGCAAGATTAATTCTTGTCACGTTATTACACTGGTCATTAATATGTCCTGCTGCATATGACAAATTCTTCTGTGCTGATATAATATCTGTTCTTATTGCAAAAGCTGCTACAATAGCAATAAGAATAACACCCATCACCGTTTCTATAAAAATTATATTTATATTTTTTTTGCCAATAAAGTGCTTCTTATTCATAAACTTCTACCTCCAGATACTTATCAGTATCTTCTACGTATTTTTCCAGTATTTCTTTTTCAGTACCATCATCATGCATATTGATAAGTATATCTGCAAGTCTTCTATCTATGCCACGTGTATCATTTTTATCAAATGCAACGCCAAGACCAACTGTATCTAATGATTCCTCAAGTATTCTGAACTGCATATTATAATCCTTCATATACTGATTTATGATAACCTCATTTACAGCAAGAGCATCAGCGTATCCTTTACTCAACATAGGATATGTAAGCTCCCTGTTTTTCATGGACAATAGCGAACGTATCCTTGGTATTTTGCTGTCTGCCATGTTAAGAAACATCTCCTCAGGCTTACTTGCTGCCTGTACAGCTACAGTTTTATCCCAAAGGTCTTCTATCGTATATATATCACTGTCTTTATTAACTGCAATTACTATACGACTTTTCATATATGGTCCTGCCCATCTGTACTTATCTTCTCTTCCATTCATGCTAAAGCTTCCCCATACACAATCTATAGTATGACTTGATAAAAGCTCCTGCTTATCATCCCAGTTTATATTTACAAACACTGCTTTATATCCCATCCTTCTGAATGCCTCTGTAGCAAGCTCCACATCTATACCTGTCGGATTACCATCAGAATCCACATAATTAAAAGGCGGCTGAATATCACTTCCGATTATAATTTCCTTAAGCTGCACACCTTCATTTGCATTAACATCATACTGATTATCCCTACATCCACACAGTACAGCTATAAACATATATATAATAAAACTGATTGATATCTTTCTTTTTATATTGTTCATCTTTCTCACCCTTCTTAGCCTTTATCCCACTCTTTTAATAATAAGCTCCTTAGTAAATCTCATTACACCAAAGGAAATATTTACAATATTTATACCACTAGTTAATAGTCATATTTTGTCGAAAAAGGAATAAGTGATACATTTTAATATTTATATAACTTTATAAAATATACTTAAAATATATGTTAAAATTATGCCATTAAATGTTCGACAAAGCATAAAATGTATGCTATGATACATAAAAATCAAGAAAGGAGTACTCAAAGTGATGAAAAAAAGAACATTGCGACTTATTAATTACATATTTATAATCGCTGTTCTTTTGGGAACTATGTACCTCGATAAAGTACAGGCTTATTCCTGTGACCTTTTTAATGAGAATATTTTTTCTGACACATCATACTCATATAGTTGTGAAAGTACTCCAGATGCCAGTTTTAATTCAAATATCAGATACAATCATGAATGCAGGGTTTTTGCTACACCAGAGCCTTCTATAGATGATTCAAGACCTTGCACCACACAGATGTTAGGTAATCCTAACTCTAATATATCAGAAACCATAAATATAAGAACTGGCATACGCTATTCTGCAAGAATTAATGCTATGCTTATATCAGCTTATTACAATGCTGATAATAACCATGAGCATTATTTTACATATAACAGATCTACGGAAAATCTTTTTTCCATCCTGACGGTTGTCGTCGATTATATCCACAATATGGACGGTGAAAAATAGGCTGATTCTCTTTTTATGATGATGTCGATATTTTATGTTTAGTGCGGACAACTAAAAAACTAAACTAAAAATATGTAAAGCATATATACAGAAAATGTATATAGAAAAGCGGATTAGTGTGAAAAATAAGATTTTTCACACGCAAGAATGGAGGATTATTATGAACATATTAACATATATAGCTATCGCTATTGGTGGATTTGTAGCTGTAGGTTCTACACTTAGTATTACACTTGGAATTTTCGGAACAATCATCTATAAAATCATACGTTCCATCAGATATCGTATATCTTTATTTGACTAATTAACAGATTTAACTAATTATTATTATATTGCAGGCTGTGATTATCATACAACTGGCATACAAAGCATAATAATAAGATAATGTTATAGGTCTATAGTATAGATTTACAGCCTGCGGAATGGAGTTTATATGGCAGGAAATATAACTGTTGCTATTGTTATAATACTTATTATCGGTGGAATTATATTCGGCTGCTGGGTCGACAGGGCTGATACTAAGATAGCCGACAGGAAAAATGAAGCAGCTTCTGATAAGCAGACGGCTGGTAAATAACAGATATTAATACTGGGAACCGCATTAAAGTGCTTTGTGCATGCAAAGCTCTTTGATACGGCTTTTACTTCCCACTACTACGCCGTGCACAAGTCTAAGAAAGCGTTCGCTTTCTTAGACTGTAGGGCATTCGCCCTATCAGACTAAAGCCTAACAAAAAGCTTTGTGCTAGCACAGCACTTTGCTATATCTTGCTTCCCACTACTACGCCGTGCGCAAGTCTAAGAAAGCGTTTGCTTTCTTAGACTGTAGGGCATTCGCCCTATCAGCTAAAGCCGCATCAAAGTGCTTTGTGCTAGCACAGCACTTTGCTACGGTTTTAGCTGGCACGGCTCATTTAGATCACATAGTCCCAGACTTCATCTTTGAATACTATCTTTCGGTATGTTCCGAAGTCTGTCCACTTGTTGAAGAATGTATCATTGAGAGCTTCTTTGCCTTCCTTAACGGCATCAAGTTCTGCGAGTAACTGGGCGTATTCGCTCTTACTTGTTACTTTGACCGCAAAACCTCTGCTATTTACAACCGGAAGTCCTGTGTATGTATAATCTTCTATCTTTTCTATAGACTCTATCTTCTTATTTCTTACAGTAACTGCTACTCTGTCCCTGAATACTATTACATCAAAACTTTCAGGATAGTTGTAAGAGTCACCACTTACACTGATTTCCTGCCCTACTGTATAGTTCTTTCCGGCAGGACTTACCTTTGTAACTGTGGCACTTTCAAGGTTGTAGTAATATTCTTCAAATAAATCTGCATTACCCTTAATATTGCCATTTACAAATGCACATTTAACTTCCTTCTTATCATATGCACTTGTGTCAGTAACAACACCACAGGCAGATGTCATATTGCTTATTCTGTCTATAAGTATAAGCTCACCAAGTGTCTTATGTTTAGAGAATTCATCTATGACAACTGGCTCCTGTAGTCCGATATCACATACTGCAATTTCATTCTTGCTAAGTCCGTTAGCCTGAATAAACTTACCTGTATTAACATCTATCTTGTACTGGATATTCTTTAATACACCAAGCACCTGCTTAGTTCCTATCTTTACGATATAATCCTTACCAACTGTAAGTTCTTCATCATCCATCCATAGCATTGTAGCTGTGAAAGACTTGATAACTGGAAGTGTTGTCTTTGCTGCAAGAACACATCCTCTTGATACATCAACTTCTTTATCAAGCTGGATAGTAACAGGCTGTCCTTCCTGTGCACTCTGGCTGTCCTTATCTCCTGTAAGAATACTCTTTACATTGGCAGTTTCACCACTTGGAAGAGTTGTTATCTCATCACCTACAGATACTACACCAGACTCTATCTGACCCTGGAAGCCTCTGAATGTATGATTCGGACGGCATACTCTCTGAACCGGCATGTAGAAGCCTTCTTCCTGCTTCTTCTGACTTACATCAACATTTTCAAGATAAGTAAGAAGTGCTTCACCATCATACCAAGGTGTGTTATCTGACTTCTTAGTGATATTATCGCCCTCTGTAGCTGAAACAGGGATAATCTTTACACTTGCCAGTCCTAATTCCTTAGATAATTCATCTATCTGTGCTGTAATCTCATCAAATCTTTCCTTAGAGTAACCAACAAGATCCATCTTATTAACTGCAAATACGAAATACTTGATGCCCATAAGCGAGCATATTCTTGCATGTCTTTTTGTCTGCACAAGTACACCCTGCTTTGCATCTACAAGAATGATTGCAAGGTCTGCAAATGATGCACCAACCGCCATATTTCTTGTATATTCTTCGTGTCCCGGTGTATCTGCCACGATAAAACTTCTCTTATCTGTTGTAAAGTATCTGTATGCAACATCAATTGTGATACCCTGTTCTCTTTCTGCCATAAGTCCATCAAGAAGAAGTGAGTAATCAATAGCACCACCACGGCTTCCTACTTTACTGTCAAGCTCTAAAGCCTTTTCCTGATCGGCATATAAAAGCTTTGAATCATATAATATATGTCCTATTAATGTAGACTTTCCATCATCCACGCTTCCGCATGTTATAAACTTTAATAATCCTATCATCTTAGAAATACCCCTCTCTCTTTCTTCTTTCCATACTTCCTGCTGCTTCGTTATCAATAACTCTTGTTGTTCTCTCAGAAGATACAGCACTGAGTGTTTCATCGATTATCTCATCAAGAGTTGTTGCATTTGACTCTATACCACCTGTTAAAGGATAGCAGCCAAGAGTTCTAAAGCGTACATTTCTGTATTCTATCTTTTCACCCTCTCTTAGCTTGAAGCGGTCATCATCAACCATTATAAGCATTCCATCTCTTTCAACAACCGGTCGTTTGTCTGCATAGTAAAGAGGTACAATATCAATATTCTCTCTTTTAATATACTGCCATATATCTGTTTCAGTCCAGTTAGATATAGGGAATACTCTTATGCTCTCACCCTTATTGATACGCGAGTTGTAAAGCTTCCACATTTCTGGACGTTGGTTCTTAGGATCCCATGCCTGATTTTCATTTCTGAATGAGAATATTCTTTCCTTAGCCCTTGACTTTTCCTCATCTCTTCTGCCACCGCCAAATGCTGCTGTAAAACCATACTTGTTAAGAGCCTGCTTTAAAGCCTGTGTCTTCATAATATCTGTATACACTGAACCATAGTCAAAAGGATTAATTCCCTTCTTAACACCATCTTCATTGATATATTCTAACATTTCTATGCCAAGCTTCTTAGCTGTTTCATCCCTGAACTTAATCATTTCCTTGAACTTCCATGTTGTATTAACGTGAAGAAATGGAAAAGGAGGCTTCTCTGGGTAAAATGCTTTCATAGCAAGATGAAGCATTACTGAGCTATCCTTTCCTATAGAATAAAGCATAACCGGCTTTTCACACTCCGCCGCTACCTCTCTTATGATATATATTGCCTCAGCTTCAAGCTGATCAAGATGCGATAATTCTGCCATTGTTTTATCTGTCCTTTCCTTATATATTACTTTAGAACGACTATCCACTTCCATAGTATGTTTATATGTTTATTAGTTAATAATCATTCAAGTTAAATAAACTAATTTTTTATTACAAACGTCAGTTATTAAATATAATATATTCTTTCTGATATCTTTTACTGCATTAATCTTACATCAGTACTTATTAGATTCTTTCTTATTAATAACTATCGTTTCTGTGCTGCCATCTGTTTTATCTATGTTCCAGTTAAGGTAGTCACCTTTGGCAGTAACACTCATCTTACTTCCCATACCACCCATATCTGCTCCAAGATACAGCGCAATAGCCTCGAACTTACATTCCTTAAGACATGATGAACATCCCCAGCAATCCTTAGGATACTTTATATATGCCTTTTTGTCCTCACCCATCTTTATAAGACTTCCTGGACAGACGATGCTGCATTGTCCACATCCTGCACATCTGCTTTTATCTATCACTATGCTCATATGTCTCACCTCTTCCTACAAGATTTCTGAATATAACCTCTATGTTATCACCATTCTTTCTGGTGTTGACATACTTAAGCCACTCATCTGACTTATCAGGATAATCAAGATTTTCAGCAAAGCTGTGCCATCTTGTTTCCTTCCTTGCCTTTAAATGCTCTATAAGCACCTGACAGACAGTAAGTCTTTCCTTAAGCTCATACACAAACATAAGTCCATGGTAATCTGCTGCTGACACATTTCCTGAAAGTGTGATAATCTGTGCTATCTTCTGCTTTGCAAGCTCAAGCTGCTTTTCATTAAACTGATAGTGGCTTCCAATACCACCAGCATAGGTATCCATAACCTTCTGCATAGCTTCTTCAAGCTGTTCTGTAGAAAATACTTCATCCTGTCTTTCAAGATATGCATTATATTCCTCAAGCTTTTTACTTACGAATTCTTCTGCAAAGCTTTCTAAGGCTTTATAATCATCTTTAATATCATGACAGCAATAAGCAGCATCCTGTGAACTAAAGGTATCTGCCAGCTCTGCCTCTTCTTTAAGACTTTTAACTATATCCAAGGCAGCTATCTCACCCTCTGCCATAGCTCCTGTTACATACTTCTGAGGACATCCACCTGCAACATCACCTGCCGCATACAGTCCAGCTATGGTAGTTCTTCTGTTAGTATCTACCCAGTAACCACTGGCTGTATGTCCACCTACGATATAAGGTTCTGTTCCTTCTATCTCGACATTCTGCTCACTTGGATTCTTTCCTGACTCTATCCACTTAAGTGTCTGGCTTGGTGCCATATTAAGATAAGCCTTCTTTAAAGATTCATCCTGTTCGCTGCTTATTCCTTCTGTTCTTAAGTAACATGGACCTCTTCCTTCGATATTCTCTCTTACAGTTCCATATACTCTCTGTGAGGTTGTAAGACCATATTTATCTTCATACACTTCTCCCTTTGAGTTAATCTGCTTAGCCCCGACTCCCTGAGCTATAGTTCCTGTTGGTGCTATAGTATCTTTACAACGTAATGCTATGAATCTCATCTCAAATGTTGTCATCTCAGCCCCGGCATTAATCCCCATTGCATATCCAGCTCCGGTATTAAACGGTGGATACCACATTTTATGCCTTGAAAATCCTGGATTGTTAGGCTTATAAAGTCCAGCCGCCCCTCCTGTTGCACATAAAACTTTCTTTGCCTTTATCTCATATGCATATCCATCATCAATGTTAAAACCTATAGCACCAAGAATTTTATTATCCTTAACTATATAATCTGTTATATTAAGTCTGTTTATAACTGTCACTCCATCAAGTGCTTCAACTGCCGATGCAAGTATAGGCTTGATATTCTCACCATTTATCTTAATATTGCGATTGCCTCTTGCAACATACTTTCCATTCTCATCCTTAAGTATGACAAGGCCAAGCTTCTCCATCTTAGCAGTAACTTCATTAAGTCTTTCCGACATAGTAAGAAGCAGATCCTCTCTTACTATATCATCAGCATCATTTTTAGCATAATCAACATAATCTTCTGGCTTTCTGCCTTCTACTATATATGCATTGATAGCATTAACACCTGCTGCAAGACATCCACTTCGTTTTATATTAGCTTTCTCCGCTATAATGATACTTGCTGTATCTGACTGCTCTTTTATAGTAAGTGCCGCATAACAGCCCGCTGTACCACCACCTATTATAAGAACATCCGTTGTAAGCTTCTTTAATCCATTTATCTTCATAAGCACTCCTTTTTGAAGTAAAGTAATTTCTATTTTACTACTATCACCTTAAAGATTTCACAATACTATAATAATACACCATCAGATATAGAATACGTCATCTGACTTCATACCCTTATTCTCACACAGATAAGTTTTCTCACTGTCAACCGCATATATTCTGTATATAAGCACATGGACCTTCTCACCTACCGCAAGAGGTTCCTTTTCCAGCGACCACTCACCTGTTATTCTTGTACATCCGATATTAACTGTGACATCCAGATGATTGCCCCTGAATAATATATCTTCAACATATCCTTCTTCTGCTGCACTGTTGTACTGTTGAAGCTTTCCATACTTTGATATTTTTACAAACTCTGGTCTTATGAAAGCCCTGTCAGCCCCATTAACTTCATCAAAGCCCTTAAGTCTTGAATAATCACTAACCTCTGATGCCTTTCCTATGAACTCAACTACGAAAGGAGTTGCCGGACTCTTATATATATCTATCGGACTTCCCATCTGTTCTATCTTACCATGATTAGTTATGATTATCTCATCTGCAACCTCAACAGCCTCATCCTGGTCGTGTGTTACAAATATACTTGTTATTCCAAGCTTTGTAACCATGCTTCTAAGCCATGTCCTAAGCTCTGTCCTTACCTTGGCATCTATCGCAGCAAAGGGTTCATCTAAAAGAAGCACCTGTGGGTTAGGTGCAAGCGCTCTTGCGAACGCAACTCTCTGACGCTGCCCGCCTGATAACTGGTTAGGATATCTTTTCTCAAGTCCTGCAAGTCCAGTTATCTCAAGAAGCTCTGTAACTCTTTTCCTTATCTCATCCCTTGGCACCTTCTGAAGCTTAAGACCAAAGGCTATATTTTCATATACTGTCATATGACGGAACAATGCATAATTCTGGAATACAAAGCCTATACCTCTCTTGCTGGCTGGTATATCATTAACTCTCTTTCCATCTATGTATATATCTCCAAAGCTTGGAGTTTCAAGTCCTGCGATCATTCTTAATATAGTTGTTTTACCACTTCCCGAAGGGCCAAGCAGTGCAACCAGCTTTCCTTTTTCGATAGAAAAATTTACATTATCTGATGCCCTGAAGCTTCCATATTGCTTAAATATATTTCTCATCTCAACATACATTACTTAACTCCTCCCTTCCTAGCATTCTTCTGTCTGTATTCAAACACATTCTTAAGTACAAGTACTATGACTGCTATTATTACAAGTATTGATGACACAGCAAATGCAGCTGTTATAGATGAATCTGTCCCCGACATATACAGAGCATCTATCTCAAGAGGAAGTGTAAATGTCTCTCCCCTTGTCTTTGACAACGCGTTTACCGCACCAAACTCTCCAAGTGCCCTTGATGTACACAATATAATTCCATATATAAGTGACCACTTTATATTAGGGAGTGTAATCTTAAAGAATATTGTAAAGCCATCCGCACCCATAAGCGCTGCTGCTTCCTCCTCATCCTTACCAAGTGAATTTAGCACCGGTATTATTTCTCTTGACACATAAGGAAATGTAACAAATATCGTTGCAAGCACAACACCCGGAACTGCGAAAGCAATCCTTATATTTGTTCCAAACATCTCATTAAACCATCTTATAACAGGATAAAAGAAACCAAGTCTTCCAAATGTCATAAGAAATGCAAGTCCAACTATAACAGGCGATATTGAAAATGGTATATCTATAAGTGTTGCAAGCACCTGTTTTCCTTTAAAATCAAACCTTGTAAGTACAAAGGCTGCTATTATTCCAAACAAGGTATTAATAACAACAGCCACAAATGTTGCTATAACTGTGACCTTAAGTGCACTTAACACATAAGAAGTCGTTACTGCATTTATATAAAAGCCCACTCCCTCTTTAAGTGAACTTACTATAATAGAGAACAGGGGAAGTATAAGCATCACGATGATAAAAACCACTGTAATAAGCACACATATATTTCTCGTTGTTCTTTTTCTTTCTTCAAGCTTATCATTTCCGTTCATGCTTACCTCCATTCTGTTAAGCTTTTTAATTAATCTTTTATTAACCTCTTATCAGTTTCCTGTTGATTTATATGTTAGTTATTGTTAATAATACAAATACTTTAATAGCCAGATGTATTGCTTAAGATGTTCTTGCCGCCACTCTCATCTGTATAATATTTATGATAAATAATATAAGAAATGATATTACAAGCATCACAAGTGCAATAGCTGTAGCAGAAGCATAATCAATATAATTGAGCTTCTGCATTATCACATAAGAAACAACCTGTGTATGTTCCTTGGCACTGTTACCTGATATATATATGACACTCCCATACTCTCCTATACCTCTTGCAAATGCCAGCCCAAAACCTGTAAGAAGTGCCGGACTTATCTCTGGAAGTATTACCTTAAAAAATGTTTTTGCCGGACCTGCCCCTAAAATATAAGCTGCTTCCTCATACTGTGGATCCATCTTTTCAAGAACTGGTGTTACAGCTCTTACTACAAAAGGTATACCAACGAACACTAAGGCAATAACAAGCCCGATATGTGTATATGAAACCTTTATTCCAAGCGATGCAAGAGGCTTTCCTAACATTCCTGTCTCTGAATACAGCTTCGAAAGTGTTATGCCCGCTACTGCTGTTGGCAGTGCAAAAGGAAGCTCAATAAGTCCATCAAGTATCCTTTTACATGTAAAATCATATTTAACAAACGTCCATGCAAGTATTGTCCCGAATATACAGTTAATAACCGCTGCTATAAATGAACAGCTTATACTTGTAATAAAAGCATTTACAACATTTTTCTTAGTCACAAGTGCTATAAACTCACCAGGCGAAAGCTTTAACGAATAAACCATAACTGATGCCAGCGGTATAAGCACTATAAGCGATAACATTGTCACTGTTATTCCTAATGTAAGATGAAATCCAGGAATAACCCTTACCTTCCTGTCCTTTACTTTTTTTCCGTTGAATTCAGGTTCTTTATTAGTTTTATCAGTTGTCGTATATTTCATCGAACCATCCTCCATCATCAAAATATATCCTGTAAGCTTCATCCCATCCACCATAATCTTCTATTGACGTAAGCCGTACATTCAAATCAAATTTATCACCATACTCAGATAATATGCTCTTATCTGATGGTCTGTAGCCATATTTTGCTGCCAGTCTTTGTGCGCTATCAGAATACAGATATGAAAGATATGCACTTGCAAGCTCTTCTGACCTGTTAACCTTTACATTATCATCAACAACTGCCACACTAGGCTGTGCAAGTATACTGACAGAAGGTGTTACTATCTCATATTCATCAGGATAAGAATTCATCGAGTTAATCGCTTCGTTTTCCCATGCTATAAGCACATCACCTTTTTTATTTTCAACAAATGTTGTAGTTGAACCTCTTGCTCCTGAATCAAGCACTGAAACATTGGAATATAATTTTCTTAAAAATTCTTTCTTAGAACTCTCATCAGTATATTTTTCTTCTGCAAAGCTTAATGCCGCAAGAAAATTCCAACATGCACCACCACTGCTCTTAGGATCAGGTGTTATTATCTCAACTCCATCGGTAGTAAGATCATCCCAATCCTTTATTCCAAGTGGATTGCCTTTTCTTACTAAGAAAACAATCGTAGATGTATATGGTGCTGAATCTTTATCATATTCATCCTTCCATCCTGCATCTATCAGTCCGGTATTTTCTATAAGTGTTATATCATGCTCAAGTGCCAGTGTTACGACATCTGCGTTACAGCCTTCAACCACTGATCTAGCCTGGCTTCCTGAACCACCATGCGACTGTATCACCTTTATCTGTTTTCCATAATGATTCATATAATAATAAGCAAATAAATCGTTATAC
>OJRW01001658.1_pt1 | contig 17136 bp, 18 predicted proteins | sample 1599231 | NCBI WGS metagenome assembly OJRW01 (sample SAMN04168656, study PRJEB22393) | human gut metagenome | biome: human gut microbiome; feature: stool | host: Homo sapiens | collected 2014-03-17
GAGTACATCCACACCAACTTAGGCATTCCCGTGCCATGCATCTGTATCGTGCCGGGATGCCGCTTGTCCTCCTCTCGGAGTTCCTTGGGCATGCCGACGTCAACACAACCCGGATCTATGCATGGGCCGATACTGAGATGAAGCGGCAGGCAATTCAAAAGGTATCCAAGGTCACAGAGGGAGATACTATTGAACCAATATGGGCAAACGATGAGGAGTTGATAAAGCGCCTTTATGGTTTGGCTTGATTTTACCACATTTTAATCGTGTTCACAATGCGGCGACCAGATCATAGCTGGTCGCCGCAAATTTATTATCCGGAGGTTTTAACATGAATTACAGCAGCAAAAACACTATCTCGCAACAAAAAGCCGATGGCCCATCTGACTTCCTCGGGATAACTCAATCCTCGGGATTAGATCACTTATCTGGATATCCAGATAAATGATCGGTGGCCGTCAGTGTATATGCGATGTCCCGCTGATACCCGATCCCATTGCCGCCGTTCTGCGGCTGTCGGTCAATGGCGTTTCCCGTGATGCAGAAGGTTTCTTCCTGTTCTACGAGCGGCACGTTGTTGCCGCCTGTTCCGTATCTTGCGGACATGGTAGGCACCACCTGGTGAGGGCCGGTGTATCGGGCATCAATGCCATGGTTTTCATAGACGAGCGGCTGGTGTCCATGCTCCTGCGCCCGCAGCGTACCGGACACATTCTCGGAGCATTCCATCACGCTTCCGCCCTGGTCATTCAGGCACAGGACGGACGGCATACAGTTTCCGCTGGCAGAGCCTTTCAGCGTAGGAGCCAGTTCCTCGCCATACCCAATGCTCCCAGCAGAGGCGCCGGCTCCTGCCGAGAATGCGGCCGCCACGAAGGTCTGCTGTTTCATTCCCGGTTGCGCATTCAAAGCACCCGCAACATCATGTAAGTCACGAACCTCGTCCCTTTGGTTGGCAGCAAAGGCCATGACACCGTTTCTGCCGGTGGACATCCCGCAGTTCGCGCCGAGCGTGGCGGCAACATCGCCGGTCAGGTCACCATTGTAACCGTCAAAGCCCTCGACGGTGTCATCCGGCTGCGTCACGAAGGTCTGCATCTGCATATTGGTGGTCGCCATCAAGGCACCGGATACGCCGTGCAGGTCGATACCCTCGTCCCGCTGATTGATATGGAAGGCCTTCAAATCCGTAGGTTGCCCGTCCGGGCACATCAACCCGGCTTGGATCTTCAAAGCCCGTTCCAGCTTCGGCGGCAGTGCTTTCCCACGTTCAGAAGCTCGGCGTAGGATCCCCAAACATGCCTTCGGGGATAAATAGTATTTTATCGGCGGTGCGTCCTGCAAAATCTGCGACAAGGAAGATTCTCTTGCGTCGTTGGGCGACACCCCAGTATTGAGCATCCAGGCACCGCCAAGCCAGGGAGAAATCAGTTCCCAGTAGGATTCGCCCAGCAGGTTGCCATGCCCAGGGGTAAGGTCCAGGGACATGAACGGTACCGCACTTAATTCGGACGATCTCTTCCAGGACGATGCGGAAGTCCTCGCCCTTCCGCTCTCCGCTGGAGAAGGCTCCCGGCACATTTTCCCATACCATAAATCGGGGCCGAATATGGATACCTGCCCGGCCTCGTGATCTGTCTGCATTTCGCATCTCCTTTACCAGCCTGACCTGTTCCATAAAAAGGCCAGAGCGGGCGCCAGATAATCCGGCTCTCGCTCCAGCCACGGACAAGTCCTGACACGGGCTGCCGCCGCAGATGATATCCACCGGCGGCAGCATGGCCCCATCCAGCTTCGTAATATCTCCATAATGCAGCATCCCCGGCAGCCGCTGCTGCGTGACTCGAATGGGAAACGGCTCGATCTCGCTGGCCCATAGGGGGATGACACCGTTGTGTATAGCCGCCAGCGGAAAGCCGCCAATGCCGTCAAACAGGCTGCCCATAGTAATGCACCTCATTTGGCCGCCACCGTCCGGGCAATATTGACGGCGCTCTGAGCTGTGCAAACCGCCGAGGTAAGATTGGCCTTCGTGGTGGTGTCCAGCCCAAAGGCCCCAGCGATGCGGGGAATTTCCCCGGCAGAGAGCATGAGCCCCAAGCCCAGCAGGGCGTGATCTTTGAATACCATCAGCCCGGCCACAAGGATGGTGGCCTGCAAGAACGCCGTGAGGCACAGGCCGATGACCTGCTTGCACCACTGGACGAATCCGTCTCCATATCCCCTGGGCACGGAGAACATATAAAGGCTCCCCACGGCAATCTGGATCAGCAAAATACCGCCGCGCTTCAGATTGCTGAAGAACACCTTGATGACCGCATAGGCCATGAGGATAAGACAGAAAAGAACCATAAGCCCGCTGGTCTCCCGCCCAAAGCCCCGCAGGGGATAGGTGGACTCCGTTAGGCTTTCCAGGTTTTCAAGATCTGCCAGCGCCGCCTTTGCCGCATCCCCAATGCTGGTGGACCCAAAGCCGGTGATGCCCGCCGTCAAGGTGCCCTGCAAGGAAATTGCCAAAGAATAGAGCCGCACCGGCACCTGGGTAAAAAGAGAGACGGCCAGAAAGCCCTTGAGGACATTCAGCACCGTCTCTTTCACATTGCCCCGCCCAGCGGAATACTCGATGCCGCATTCAAACACAGCCACCACCAGCCCCGTGGCAAACAGGGCCCAGCCCAAATAGGAGAAAAACAGCACCACGCTCTGCACCCAGTTCATCTCGAAGAGCTCTGCGCCCATGCTGCCCATCTCGGAAAAGAAATTTCCGAGAAAACCCACCACCTGACTGTAAAACCAGTCCACGATCTGCCCCAGTATTTTGTCCGCTACAAAGTCCCATATGAACAATTCATCACCTCCTGAACATGCAAAAACCGTCCCGCCAACCAACAGCGCAATTTCCCGCTCATACCCCGATAATACTCCAAATATACAGCGGCGCCGTCAGCGTAAAGACCAGACAGGCAAACAGGATGGCGGGAGCCGTCCATTCAAATTGCCCTGTTTTCCGATAGTCAAAATACGCCGTCCCCAGCTTCACGAAGAAGAAAATAGCCAGAATCATGTCGATGGCGGGGAATACCACCTTGTTGACCACCGACTTGATCTGACTGGACGCTGCCGTCCAGGTGCTCTCCACCGCACCCGCCACATCGCCGCTGCCTGCGGCAAAAGCCGCCACAGACAGCAGGCAGCACAGCAGCGCCGTGATACTCAGCATGAGCATGATACGCTTTGCAGTTCTCATTTTGCGTCCTCCCTTACATTGTCATTTCATGTATCCCGTGCTGCAGCTCGGCCAATTTTTCCGCTGCCCAGTCAGGGATACACTCGTCACGGATAATCCCCACGAACTCGGAGCGGTTCCACCTCGTGGTCTCGCCGTCTCCCAAACAGGTGCAAAGTACCGAGCGGCCACGGGCGTGGGGCTGACAACCAAAGCCACTCAGCGCCAGCCACAGCTGATTTTCCGGCTGCCAGCAGGATTCCCGCAGCGTGTCCGGCGACAGGATCAGCACCCTGCCGGTGAAGTCCTGCTCCCCGGAATTGGGTTCACAGTGTTCTGCGCCGAACAGGTGCAGCTTTGCCAGCTCTGCCCGGTATTCGCTGACGAATCCGTCCAACACGGCGGGGTGGCTATTTATGAGGAAGGTATGCCGGTGTCCTCCATCTTCGGGGATAAAGATGGTTCGGCTCCACTTCTTATTGTTCTCATGGTAGCGGCCGTCATAGGACTGCTCCTGCAAGGTGTTGGCCAGCACAAAGCCCACCCGCTTGTAGCCATACTGGTCGATAACGCTTTTGGCGCAGTCGGTCCAAAGATGCATCCCGTCAAAGCCCTTGCGGATGGCCAGCTCTATGGCCCCGGCGCAGGCACAGTTGGTGCGGAAATTGGCACGCCACAGCTCCAACTCGCCCCGCTCCCGAGCCTCTTTGGCCGTGTAGGGGTACATCGTCTCACTCGGCAGCATAGACAATGTCTCCTTCCTCCAAAAGCTGCGCCAGTGCAGACGGGCAGCATCCACTCAGCATGAGCAGGGGGCGAATGTTCTCCGGTACCTGCGCCATATCCTCCATGTTCCTTTCACAGCCGGCGGCGCAGGGCCTCCTGCATGCCTCCTGCAGCACACCCAGCAGTTCTACGGAGGCCCGAGACAAGCCCTCCAGTGCGTGCAGCAGCTGCTCTGCCGTCATTTCCTGCGGCATGAGCAGGATGTGGTCCTGTCCCAGCCAAGCAGACAGGGAGATGCCTGACAAGCCCAGTTCCTCCAGCGCACCGTTGGGAATGAGCAGGCCGTTCTTTTCAAATTTCATTTCATTGTTCATGCGAAGATCCTCCTATACTTTTAAAGGCCGCTGCGGTGTATGCACCAGCCTGCACGATTTGCCCCGGCTGTCATAGTCGCCGAAGAAGGACATCTGCGGCGCAAAGGTGCGGGGATCGTAGTTGGTCATGATGTACTCACGGTACTTGTTGTTTTTCTTCTTGGACTGGCTGTTGGGGCGCTCCACCTCGTAAATGAAGAAATCATCGTACAACTCCCGGATGTATGGGCAGTTGTTATAGGACACCATAGCGAAGCCCGTATGCTTTACCAGTACATCGTGGAGCCGCTGGTGGTCGCTGCGTGGAAACTCCACCGTATAGCATTCCGCCTCATAGTAGGGCGGGTCACAGTAGACCACGGTCTGCGGGTCGTTGCGGGCGGTGATGATGCTCTCGAAATCTTTGTTTTCCAGCACCGCATCCTTCAGCCGGTGAGAGCACTCCCACAGATCCCGGAAAAACCGCCGTATATCGCAGGAGCCTACGCCATAGCTGTCTCCGCTGCCATTGTAGCTGTAGCGCTGCAGCTTATAAAATGCTGCGGCACGGCGCACATCACCCAGACGGCCACGCTCCAAAAGCAGCTGCCGCACGACCTCTGCCTGGGGCGGCTGCAATAGGATCTCCGTCAGATCCAACTGCTGCTCCATGTACTCCATCGTAAATTCCTCGCCCCGCAGCTGACGCTGCAGTACATCGAATTCATCATGGGCGTTGATAGGAAGAAAGCCCAACTCCCTGACCAGCTCCAGCGGACGCTCCTTGGCACAGAACAGGAGATTATACAGGTCATGGTTCAGGTCGTTGTAGATCTGCAAGCATCCGCTGGGCACAGCGGTGTTTAAGGTAATAATGCCGCTGCCGCCAAACACATCCACCAGCGTTTTGTAGTGGGTGGGCAGCAGCATCTGGATGGCCCACATGAGCTGGGCCTTGCCGCCTACCCACGGCATGAGCTTCGTCATCTGCTTACTCACCGAATCTCTCCAGCGCCCGCTCCAGTCCGGAGATGGCGGCGTCTAACCCGCTGCGCATCTTCTCAAGGCTTCGGATGGTGGCATAGACCTCTGCCGCCGTTTCCGCATAGTAATACCCCCGCTGATCTGCTGCGATCGGCACAGTGCCTCGCCGCAGGCGGTTGATGTGCCTGCGAAGCTCGTTTCCGCTGATGCCCAGCGCCCGCTCCAATTCCCGGCTGCTGACCACATTCTTATGTCCCTTGCATCCGTTCTCCAGATACCGGGAGATGGTCTCCTTCGTCATTCTTGCGCTCCTTTCCGGGTACCGCTCACCGAAAAGGGCACAAAAAGTGGGACCGCTGTCCCTTTTCGGAAAGCGGCCCCATTGTTGACTTAGTTTACTGCATGGTCATATCCATGCCCTGCTGCGGCAGATGTATAGGCTGTCCATCCGGACGATGGACATAGCCGTAGTCGCTGAGGATGCCCCTATCTCTGTACATCAGGTCTGCGCCGTAGGCGGTGAGATTCAAATTTCGGATGAGCAGGTCAAGCTCTGGCCCATCTGCCATAAGGGCGAGTTCCTCCCGTGCCCGATCTTCCAACGAGTGGATACTTGGCTCGAAGGCGTATTCACTCAGGTGCTCTGCCAGCGCCATGGCATCCTCCAGCTTGTAAATATCCAGCTGACTGGCCACTGCCTTGAACGCCGCCAGTTCCCCATTTGCATCCAGCATTTCGAGACACTGCGCAAATTGATTGACCTGCTCCATGCTGGTGTGAGCCATATCTACGAAGGCCCACATCTCCGGCATGGCGGTGTCGCATTCCTCCAGCTGCACCTCCTGCCAGCTATCCACGCCCAGCGCATCCAGCACAGCGTTCAACCTCGTCTGCGTCGTAGGCAGATCCAGGCGCATGGCGCAGGTATCGCTGGCGCAGAGAAAGCGAATCATATAGGGCGGCTTTCGGGGCGGCCTGCCCAAGTTGGGCGGAGCCTGCCGCAGCTCGGCTTCCCGTACTACATAGCCGTTCGGGGTCATAGCGCCGTGTTCGTCCCGGCGCATTTTTTCACCGATCTTGGCATAGTCCAACAGCTCCAGCACACCATCCGGCATTTGTTCCAGCTCCGGCAGGAAATCGTTCTCCACATAGAACCGGCCCAGTGCCGCATCATCCCGGACCTCCGGCACCACATGACAGCAATCCACGCTGTACGCCAGATCCAGCAATCGCTGGAGGGTCAGTTCACCGCCATTGGTTTGGCACAGCTCGTCGACCTCCATCTGCACCAGTCCCTCAAAGACAATGGCTTCTACATGGTCGAATGTGCTCAGCTGCTCCGCCAGAGCGTTGAACTGATACAGGTCGCTGTCATCAAGGAGCGGTGCAAGAAAACCGTACCGGCCAATGTCCTCCACCTGCCAATAGGGTTCCCGTCCATCCTCCAGCCGCAGCTTATCCAGTGCATCTATCAGTTCCCACGGCGTGGCGGGCAGATCCAGCTCTGCGTGATTACTGCGATCCGGATCACCCAGATATACGGAGAAAACCTTTTTATCCAAGCTCCATACCCCCTCTCTGCTGCGCAATGTCCATACAGTTATCCGGGTCTGCGCCAGGTACATCCCAACCGCACATGCTGCCGATCTTCATAGCTTCCTCCTGAGCGGGTGTCACACCCAGCTTCCGGTTTTGCTCATCCGCAATGCGGCGGTTTTCCTGTGCATCCGGCGTAGACCAGTCGCTGGGATAGTACCCGCTCTCCCCACGCTTCACGCAGATGAGCTGGCCCGTACCCGGCAGCAGGGTAAAACACAGCTGAGGCAGCTTGTCCCGGTAAGGCTCGAACCGCTCCTGCTCCGTCCGGATGCTCCAGTCCTCATCCTGCCACAGATGGACGTACAGCTCCCGACCGCCATCCAGTGCGATCTCTCGCTGCTCGAAGCCCTCACCCCAGCCATCCGAGGCTTGGCCGGAGATGTACTTCTTCAGCGTGGCCAGCTCTCCGGCCGACAGTTCACCGCTGATCTGACACTCCGCCACGCCCCACAGCCTGCCGTGCCGCTGCTCCACATCGAAGACAACGGAATGTACCTTGTCGTTGACGCTGTCCGGTTTTCTGTACCAGTACATGATGCCTCTGACCTGTTCCTCCTGCATGCGGTTTTTGAATAAGGCGCTGCGGATCTTGTCCTCATACGATGCCAATTCGCCGCCGGTGAGCCGTTCCGCCTCCTCCGGCATATCGCCCCACTCATCCGGCTCGTAGAGTTCGGCAGTCAGCGGCATATACAACTTCAGCATACTGCGTTCGGGCGGCAGGACAGTGAAGCTGTCCTCGCCGGGGATAAGGGCCAGAGTCCGCCCGTTGTCCCATTTCATCTGAAATTGCCCGGCGTCATCTACGCACACAAGCGTACCCTCTGTGCCGGGTGCTACCGGCGCATAGGGGTCCTCCATGGAAACCAGCCGAATGCGGGTGCCGGGCGGGTATTTTTCCCGCAGGAATTTCACCATTTTCTCGGATGTAAACATTTTTAGATCCCTCCTATTTTCTGTGTGTATTCAGATAGCGTATATGGATCATCCTCACTGAAGAAATCCAGCAAAATATCATCTGCCGCCTTGCAGACGGCAGGATCGTCCGTCAGGACTTCGTAGCGAAACCCGGTGGTATCCCGATAGGGCAGTTCCTCCCGGATACAGTCCAGAAACGACTCTGCATCGTAATAGAGAATGTCATCGTCCCCGACAAATGTGGCCTTGCCAATAGGCTCTATAATGCATCACTTCCTTCTTTCGCAATACACCACCAGCCGTTGCCGTCCGCCGCTGGCGTAGGGATGGCAGGTGATGAGCGTCAGCAGGTCACGCCCCGGCTGGATTTTGATTCTGTTTACCTGGTCCGGCTGGATGATCTGAATGTCAACCACCGTGTAGGTGAGCGTTTCCCACAGATTTGTAACCGTTACCATATCGCCCGCCTGCAAGCGGTCTATGTGCCGAAAATAATCCGCGCCATACCACCCTCTATGCCCGGCAATAACGCAGTTGGTATTTACGCCGCCAATGGTCCCGTGGTAGCCGTAGCTCATGATACGGCCAATCAGCCGCTGCACTTCGCGGGGCGTAAGGGGATGCCCGTCCGGCAAAGTCAGGTGATCCCACCATGTATCGTTGTGGTCTGTGAGGGAATCGTAGTTTTTCTGCGGTGCGCCGGGTTCGATGCAGTAAGCTACCTCGCCCTGCCAGGAGTCCAGACACCGGAATTGCGTGTAGCTGGAAGCCCCTACCCGGTAGCCAAACCGCAGATCCAGCACGCCGTGGCCCCAGTTGCCGCTGGACTTCAAGGTATCATCTGACAGGGGGAAATTCCAGATATACACCTGGTTGGATGCGGCGAAGGCTGTGGTAGGCAGCAGGCATAGGCACAACACCAACGCCAGCAGAAAAGCCGTCCCGCACTTGATGATTCGTTTCAAAATAGACCTCCTATTCTCCTAAATTTTTACATAAGAAAAAGGCCCTCCATGAGAGCCTTTTCCCCACAAATTCTGCGTCACCCGCGACCGATGAACAGTTCGTACTGTCCGTCTCCAATCCGTTCTGCCCAGATCCAGACGGCGGTACAGCCTTCCTGATCCTTATAGTACGCCAGATCATCCCGGATGTAGGCGGCCAGAACATCTTCCGTCTTACTGCTGCACCGAATGGGCGTATCCCATGTGCCGGCCGTCCCCTGATCCAGCACCAGCCCGATGCTCACGGCATAGTCCTTGGCGTAGGCCAGCCAGTAGTCCATGGCAAAGGCTTTCTCCTCCGGCTGTGGAGCTGCCTCATCCGTCACGGGTTCAGAGGGGGCGGATCCTGTGGGCGGAGTTTCAGGCGGCACAGTCTCGGCAGGCAGCACTTGCACCGGAGGAACTTCCGCCGCAGGCTTCGCTTCTCCGGCAGAGGAATTGGTTTTCTTTTCTCCCGACGGCTCCGCATCGACAGGGCCGGGGCGTTCTGCCTCATCTTGTGTTACGACCTCCGAAGGGTTTTCGTTTCCGTTTTGCGCCGCTGTGGTCCCGGAAGCGGCGGCAGATGCCACTTGCGGCGGATCTCCTTCTGTCGTTTTCGCAGATGCTCCGGCTCCGCCGCAGCCTGCGAGGAGAAGCACGCTCAGCATACCCGCCATGATTTGCAGTTTTTTCATTTTGTACCTCCAGTTTTTATTTTTCTTTTCCGTCCTGTGTTGGTACACAACACAACTACCACAGGATCGCCCACAAGTCAACGGGAATCTGCGCAGCTGCCATAGAAAACGGGAGGCCCTCTGGCACGAGCTCCGTTCCAACTCATGCCATGCCGCCCATTTCCATGCGGGATGCTTCTTCCCGCGCCATGTTCTGCCGCTGGACATCCAGATCATAGGCCGTCAGATACCCGTTATAGTCACCAGGGGACGGATTGCAGCGCAGGCAGTAGCGGTAATGCTCCGTTTCCACGATGTAACCGTAGTTCTGTGTCCAGCCGCCGCTGATTTTTCCACCGCGGGCATAACAGAAACGCTCCATAGCGAAGCGGTTTTTCAGCACACTCTCCCGCAGCGTGTCCACGACCTCCTGCAGCTCCAGCTTGAACGCGGGGCTGTTCAGATCCTCCGGGCCGCGGGGCCACCATGTATGCCAGAACTCGTTGCCGCTGCGGCCGAAGTCCATGCGGACATGGCCAACGGTACCCAGCCGCTTATCTTCTTCGGGGTGCGGGGTATAAAATAAGCCCGTCTCCTCCGGGCGGGCAGGTTGGATATGAAATTTCATGTTCTCCGCGGGATACGGGAGCTGATGCGCCTCGCAGAACTCACAGAGCGTCATGTTGCCTTCATCGAGAAAACCGAGCTCATCCCGCACATCCAGCCGTCCGGACTTAGGCATCGCCAGCTTTTCCGGCATCAGCACCGAGCCTGCGTGGTTGACCACAACATTTTCTTCCATGTAACACAGCTCACCGGGATCATCGTCAGAGCCGCGAATGTCATAGCAGTACCAGCCCTTCGGCACGGTATCACGGGCGATGCGCCCGTTGGTGAACAGCGCGGGCTTATCAAATACTTCAATGTGTTGGAATTCCTCTGTTCTTGCGTTTACAGCCATTTGGGTTTCCTTCCTTTCCTATTTTGGTAACGGCAAACATACTACACATCTGCCGCAAAGTCTACCGAAACATTTGCTGCCCCTGTGTCTGCTCCGGGAAGGGCGGGTCCAAGCGGCGCAGCAGGCCGAACTCTGTTTTTGTCACACAGTCGTTTTCCATGCAGTCCTGACCGTATTTTTCAAAATCCATGTAGCCGTCCAACTCATAGATGGCTTCATCATCCAGCCCCAGCGTTTCCTGCAATCGCTGCTGACCGTAACCGTAGGCATCCTCCGTGATGCGCTGATAGTTGTCCAGATTTCGCAGGAGCTCACAGGCTCCGCGCAGCGTATCCGGTCGCTCGGCCTCCAGCACGGCGGCGTAGGTCAGAAGCAGCCCGTCCTGCTGCCAGATGTCCTCCAAGGCTTCGGCAAAATCGTTGTAATCCTCCACGGCGGGGCAATCCGTGTCACGGATCAGCTCACCGATGTAAGGCACCTTGAAGCGAATATCACAGAGCATGGCATCCGCGAAAGCATCAATATCAAGATAAGCCTTCACCGCATCGAGGTATTCCTCGTCAGCGGGGAGGACAAGAGTGTAGTCCGGCTTTCCCTCGACGCGCAGCGTCATGCGGAGCATTTCATCCCGATTTTCATTGCGCCAAGGCTCTACCGGCGAAAGGTAGCTGCGGTCGATCCCCATATCCAGTGTCAGCAAACTGCGGGCGTTGGGGACAAAGGCACTGTACCGGGCGTAGTTGTACCCCTGTGGGTCAACAAGGAAACCGTCCGTTCCCTCCGCGTCGAGGATGAGCAGACAGTGCCTGGCATCCTCATCGTGCCGGATGGCGTTTTTATTCTCTGCGATGAAATCGTAATCAGCCAGCAGTGCGCGGCTGAACTGCTTGAATCGCTGGGCGGGTAACTCGATTACCTTATCTACACTGCATGCATCGCCTTCATACTCGGACTGTTTCCGCCTGAGTTCTGCTTGAATAATCACATCATCCCTCCCATCTCCATGCGGCTGCTCTGGCTGCCGTTCATCACTTCCTCCATGCTGTAATAGCCCTTATAGGCGATGTAGCCACGGTCGGTGAACATTCCGTCCTCCGCGTTCATGCGCTCCATGCCGTACTTTTCATAGTCATAAAAAGCATCGAGGTTTTCGTCATACTCGAAGCGGCCGGACTGCTGGATCATGTACTTGCCGTATTCCTGCGGCGTATGTGCGCCGGGGGCAAAGTCAAAGAAGTCAAGGCTTTCCGCAAGATTTTTGATCTGCGTCGCGGACTTTGGCTCTGCCAGCATGACCACAGCGCCCAGCTTTTCCATATCCGCTTTTGATAACCCATCCGTTGCCTCTGCCAGTTCGTTGAGGTCGGAGAGAGTTTCGTACTCCATATCCAACAGGACATCCACCTCATTGGGGAGCTGGCTGTCCTCCAGCCGCAGGCGGACATCGGCGGGATCTGTGATTCCCCCGCGAAGGAGGGCGCGGTCGATCTCCTCCTGCACCATGGGGAGGAACAGCCATGTGATGTGTTCTGTGTCCTCCGGCTCGGCTTTGGAGGTCACCGCAACGGTGATGGCGTTCGGCTCATAGTAATAGCAGGGAAAAAACCGGCCGTCATAGATCGGCTCTAACTTCATGCCGTTGTCGTAGACCACGCCGTAGGGGGTGATCGTGCCGCCGCCATTTTCGATGAGCCGCCGCGCGGTTTCCTCGCCATCCAGCGCATCCAGTTCCTCTGTTTTGGCGCTGCCGCCGTGCAGGTTCATGTAGTGGTCACGGCCAACAGCGGCGAGGTCGGAAAAGTCGGTGATGACCGTGGCCTGCTGGCAGCAGAAGGTCAGGCTGATGAAATCCTTCAGTTCGAAAAGTTCCAGCTTGTGTGCCATTGCCTGAAACTGTGCGGCCTCGCCGGTGTCGAAGCTTTCCAGCCGCTTGGCGAGATAGTTCAGCTCCTCCACATTGACCGTGAGCATTTCCGCTCGTTTCAGGACAGTGTAGAAACTGTCGATCTTCTCCACCTTGCAGTCCGTCTTGACCGCGTCGCCGATCTCCAATGCCTCCAACAGCTCCATGCAGTGTGCGTACTGGTCATGTGGGATGGGGAATGGGATGGTCGCCACGCCGTATTCCGGGTGGTTGGGATTACCGAGAACCGCTTGAATCATCATGTTTCATTCACTCCTTTTTCCAAATTCAAAACCGCATCTCCGTATTTGGCCATCAGTAGTGCGCCAGTGATCAGGTGGAACGCCTCATCTGTGACCAGTTCCGGAGACGCAAGGTCCGCAAGAGTAATATTGCAGCAGCCGACTGCAATGGCCTTCGCCGCCTGGTAGACGCTGTATAACTCCGGCTCGATCCCTCCGAGACGGACGCTTTGAAAGTCAAAACCGTCGTTCCCGCATTTCCAGACCATTCTGCGCCAAAGGCTCTCGTATGCCGTGAGCAGGAAGAGAGCCGCTTTGTTCCGGTCAGACAGACGCCAGCAGCGTTCCCGCCAGTATGTCCATCTTCGCCGGTGGGCATTGGACAGGAAGAATTGAGGGTTTCTTTCTCTGAGTTGCTGATGCATCCGTTTTCGGAACTGCGGCCCCATAGAGGGTTCGAAGCAGTCCCGCACGAACTCATTCATCTCCAGTACACCTGCTTCGATCCGTTCCTCCAGACAGGTGCATTCACACAGGCGGCACGGATGCTTGCGGTCATAGTTCTGGCAGTATTCGCACGCCACATCTTTGGGCGTGTAATGAAATGGGCTGCGGTATATTCCACCGCCTCTGGGTTTTTGACCGGGCTGAGACATCATCAACTGCTCCAACGCCTGCAGCGGCGTGTCTCGCATGAAATAGTACGGCATAAGCGAACTCCTCTCTGAAATGAAAAAAGGGCCGGAATCTTATTGCTAAGACTCCGGCCCGTTCCGTTTGATATTACATTGTCTGTTGCTGCGCGACTTGTTCCAAGGCTTCTTCCTGCTGCCGGATTCGCTCGTCCAAATCCGGCACACACTCCTCAATCTGCTGCTGAACACTGCGGATCATTTTTTCCTGCTCTCCCGTGAGTTCAAAGAAATCTCCGTCTACAGAGTCCGCACAGCAGCGATAAATCTCGGTCATCTGCTCTGGGGTGAAAAGCCGTTCCTTTTGAATCAGCCCGGAGCGGATAGCAAAGTCCTGTTTGGCTCCTGCATAGTTCTCCATGAAATAGTGCCCATGACATACTCCTGTGTGCCCATAGGCCCAATCCCATGTGACGAAGTGGACTCCGTGTTTGCTCTGAACTCCAGCCAGCACAGTGCCGTTGAAATCCGCCAACACCTTGTAGCCGTCCTCCAGACCGTCGGCTTTCAAAAAGGGCGCTGTTTCCATCTGCCGCATATATTCCGCTGTGTTTCTGACGATCTCATACACCATGTCCTTGGCGGCGACCCGTTCTGGTTCATTAATGTCCTCATTTCGGTAGGTGATGCCGCCGTTCTCGGTCACCTCGCACAGCGGCGCACCGTCAAGCAGGACACGAAGCTTGCCGGTATCAGTTTTGCCCGTCTGAAATCCTTCTCGGGCAAGGACGATTGCCGTTTCTCTGAGGTAACGGTCCTTTTCTTCTGTGCTGATGCTCATGTAACTCCTCCCGTGCATAAAAAATAAGGCCGGAGCATGATTGCTCCGGCCTTCAAATACAGGCGCTGCGACCAGCGCCCTTTTTGAAATGAAAAAAGGCGCCGCTTTCTCAGTCCGTCAAGACCAACAAAACGGCGCCCGAATCTTTGTAATTCTTTTTTAAGAAAAACACCGCTGCCAGTCAGAAAAAACGCCGTTCAAAAAGGGCACCGGCTGAACACATCTGCCCGAAAAGGGAAAACGCCCGGTTCGAATCGGGGCAGACGCTCTGAAACAGCGATTTGCATCTATGGTTTGAAAGAAAAAATCCGGGCCTGAAAAAGCCCGGAAACGGTTGATGCGCCTGACTTTTCGCCAGACGCATCTATACCGTTTCGTTAATATGGAGGTGACACCCAGATTTGAACTGGGGAATGAGGGTTTTGCAGACCCTTGCCTTACCACTTGGCTATGTCACCGGATAAGAGAAAACGGCGAGGTTCGCCGTTTTCTCTGTTTTTGGAGCGGGCGACGAGGCTCGAACTCGCTACCTCGACCTTGGCAAGGTCGCGCTCTACCAGATGAGCTACGCCCGCAGATGACGCCGATGTTTCAGCGTCATGGTGCCTCCGGTCGGAGTCGAACCAACGACACGCGGATTTTCAGTCCGCTGCTCTACCAACTGAGCTACAGAGGCATATGGCGACCAAGATGGGGCTCGAACCCACGACCTCCAGCGTGACAGGCTGGCGTTCTAACCAACTGAACTACTTGGCCTGATCTCGCTCGTAGGAATCAAGCTTGTTTATTATAGCAAGCGCAGGCGGGTTTGTCAACACTCTTTTCCAAAAAAATTGCCGGGAACGGGAGAAAAGCAGGAGGGCTGCTCCCATGGGGAGCGGATTGGCGGCCAGAACATAAAAACATACATTTTGCATAGAAAATCACATAATTATCACGAAAATAAATAGTTATTGCCATAGAAATTTGCTATAAAGTGGATAAAATTTCTTGACAGAGGGAGGGCGGCATGATACTCTATGGGCGTAGGCCGCTCTAAAGGCGGAAAACCGAAGGGAACAAAGGAGCGTGACCGCCTGTGCAAAGAAAGTCTAAGTATCTCTGGGCTGCATTGGCAGCCTCTCTGTGCCTGACCGTGGCCCTGCTGGTGATGCTGGGCATGAGCCTGCGGCATCAGCCGCTGACGGGCACCTACCTCTGCGAGGGGCTGAGCCCCGGAGCCGGCACCTATCTGGTGTTTGACGAGAAGGGAGACTACACCCTGTACCGGCAGTCCGGCGTGCTGTCCGCCGGGACGTATGCCGAGGATGCCAACGGCGTCTATGTGCTGAAAGGGGAGGGACTGACGGTCCCGTATGTGACCTACGACGGGAAGGACAGCGTGCATTTCTTCTCCGTGCCGGACACCTACACCTATCAGCGCATCAGCGATATCCCCACATATATCAACGTGGAAAAGCCGTAAAATGAATGGCCGGGGGCCTTCCGTAAGGAGGGCCTCCGGTTTTTACGGGATGAGGAAAGAGTACCTGAAGCCCTGCGGCTTCAGGCACTCTTGGAAGCTTACGGTGTGGGTCAGCACTCCAGCCGGTCAGCAGCGGCGGAGAGCCAGGAGCCTTGGAAGTCCTCGATGCGCCCGGCGTCCACCAGAGCCGCCAGCGCCGGGTCGATGGGCATCTGAGCCAGCAGGGGCAGGCCATAGCGGTCGGCGGCCTCCTGCGTCTTGCCCTCACCGAAGAGGTAGATCTTCCTGCCGCAGTCGGGACAGGCCAGATAGCTCATATTCTCCACCAGACCGACGATGGGGATGTTCATCATCTGAGCCATCTTCACGGCCTTTTCCACCACCATACCCACCAGATCCTGCGGGCTGGTGACGATGATGACGCCGTCCACCGGCAGGGTCTGGAACACGTTCAGAGCCACGTCGCCGGTTCCGGGGGGCATATCCACGAACATATAGTCCACGTCCTGCCACAGCACGTCGCCCCAAAACTGCTGCACCACGCCGCCGATGACGGGGCCACGCCAGATGACGGGGTCAGTCTCGTGCTCCAGCAGCAGGTTTACGCTCATCAGCTGGATGCCGGTCTCCGTCTGCACCGGGAGGATGGCATCCTCGGAGCCAACGGCCCGGCCGTGGATGCCGAAGCACTTGGGGATGGAGGGGCCGGTGATGTCCGCGTCCAGCACGGCGGCGGAGATCGTCGTCGTCCCGAGATCAAGGCCCAGATGATCCATATCGATCCTTCTTCCGCATTTCAATGGGAATAGTATAGCAGAAGGTCTGGGAGCTGTAAAGCTCGGGCCTCTGCTGACCGGCAAAAACGCTTGACGGCACGGCGGATTTCGGCTATAATCTCTTCATCATATCCAATTCTCAGGAGGAGGACGATCCCAATGGCCTTTTACTATTCCGAACCGAGCCACACCTTCAGCGAGTATCTGCTGATCCCCGGCTACACGGCGGAGGACTGTGTCCCTGCCAATGTTTCGCTCCGCACGCCGCTGACGCGCTTCCGCAAGGGTGAGGAGCCTGCCATTTCTCTGAATATCCCCATGGTGTCTGCGATCATGCAGTCCGTTTCCGATGATAAGCTGGCCATCGCGCTGGCCATGATCCTGCTTGCCGGTGCGGCGATGCTGGGCTTTCTGGGCACCCGGCTGGGCCTGTCCATCCGGGCCACCGGGGATAACCCGGATATGGTGCGCGCTTCCTCCATCAACACGGCGTTCACCATCACGGTGGGCCTTTGCGTTTCCAACGCCATGACCTCGCTTTCCGGCGCGGTTCTGGCTCAGTACCAGAAATCCGCCGATATCAACGGTGGAACCGGAATTGTTGTGATTGGTCTTGCATGCCTGATCATTGGTGAGACGCTGACCGGACGAAGATCCATGGCAAGAAATGTATTCGCAGCGCTGATCGGAAGTATTGTATATCGTTTTATCTATGCGATCATTCTGAAGACAGGAATTGTTCCCATCGAGTGCCTGAAGCTTGTGACAGCCATTGTGGTTGCACTGGCGATTGCAGGACCGGAACTGAAGAAGTGGGCCGCTTTCCAGAAACGGAAGATGAGTGCAACAG
>OJRW01001680.1_pt1 | contig 16973 bp, 9 predicted proteins | sample 1599231 | NCBI WGS metagenome assembly OJRW01 (sample SAMN04168656, study PRJEB22393) | human gut metagenome | biome: human gut microbiome; feature: stool | host: Homo sapiens | collected 2014-03-17
GTATTAATACGACCGGACGTGTAGCTTCTGGTTCCGTCTGCATTCACCGTTTCCACCGGCTTGATCAGCAGTTTTCCGTCTTTGACCTGAATATTTTTGTCAGAATCCACATATTCCTGCCACTCACTGTTGACCCAGCCTTTTTCATGCAGTTCCACATTCCAGTCTGCACGGTTTAAAAAATTTCCGTCAAAGTTGTCCTGCCACTTCAGTTGATAGCCCTGTTTTAAGAGATCCGCTTCGGTCAGCTTTGAAGGTGTCTCAACTGTTGTTCCACCAGAAGAATTGCCCGAAGAAGAACTGCCGGAAGAAGCATTTCCGTCCGAGGTATCGTCTGTTTTCTGGTCTTTTCCATCCGTCTTGTCTTCTCCGGAAGTGTCTTCTTTCTTTCCCTTCGGAGTTATGGTGCAGGATTCACCGGATTCCACTTTCAGCGTTGTTCCATCCGCAATTTTTACAGATATTGCTTTCTTTGTCTGATTATCCACCTGTGCCTGTGCATTTTTTGTACACGTTATGGATGATTTTTCCGCACCTTTTTTGAGCACAATGTTCACATCTTTCTTTGCGGTTATTTTCGCCGGTGCTGCCAGAATCATCGAAACGTCTTCGGCATTTACAACAACCGGCACTGCCTTTTTATGGTTTCCGGAAAAGGAAACACTTTTGGCATTTTGTACCGTCACTTTCTTTATGGTACCATTGTTTTTGATCGCAACCGTTCCCTTACTGTTTACAACAATTTCTTTGACGGTACCATTATTTACAACGGCTGCCTTTTTTCCGACCACCCGAATGGTCACTTTATAAGTTCCCTTTGGAATCGTAATCTTTACGTTTTTCCCTGCTTTTACGGTAATGACCGCATTCTTCCCTTTTACGGTTTTTAATGCCTGATTCAGCTGCTTTTGAGAAGAAACGGCAAGCGTTTTACCGCCTGCCGCCTGTACCGGCGTCGCCGGTACTGTACTCATTACCATGGCAGCGGCAATTGCTGCCGCTCCCACCTGTTTCCATAATGTTTTGTTTTTCACTGTAAAAACCCCTTTCTTTTTCTATTATCCTTTTACGCTTCCCAGAGCAACCCCCTGTACAATATGCTTGGAAAGAATCAGATACACAACGATAACCGGCAGGATCGAGAATGTAATCATGACATATACCTGCCCCATATCAAACTTCAGCCAGTCTGCACCACGCAGCTGCGCGATCAGAATCGGAAGTGTCTTTTTCTTGTCATCATGCAGCACAAGTGCCGGTGTAAAGTAATTGTTCCAGCTGCTGACGAAACTGAAAATTGCCTGTACGGCGATCGCCGGCTTCATCAACGGCAGAACGATGCTGTTGAACGTACGAAACTCTCCGGAACCATCAATACGTGCAGCTTCTATCAGCGAAAGCGGAAGCGCACTCTCCATGTACTGTTTCATGTAAAAGAACGTAACCGGAGATGCAATGGCCGGAACAATCAGTGGAATAAAGGAATCCATCAGTCCCATGCCTGTAATCAGTTTGATAAATCCGAGTGCCGTAACCTGTGTCGGAATCATCATAATCATCAGAATAAACGGATAAATAAATTTCTTTAATTTAAAATCGTATGCATGAATGGCATATGCAGTCATGGTAGAAAAATATACACACAAAACTGCGGTTGCTGCTGCAATGATCAGACTGTTAAACATGCCCGACCAGATCGGCAGTGTTCCATGTACCAGATTGTTCCAGTTTGTCAGCAAATGATCGCTCGGCAATGCCGTAAACCCTGCTTTCAGCTCACCTTTAGAACGCGTCGCATTGATAAACATGATATAAAACCAGAACAGGCAGAAAAATGAAATTATAATTAAAACAATATATGCGATGGCACGTCTGGCATGAATACCAAGTCCGCCTTCCACATCTTTCTTACTTTTTGCCATCACAATCACCCCTTTCTCTTATCGTTTCCGGATACTTTAAATACAAGCAGACTCAAAAGACTTGTAATGATAAACAGTACCACGGAAAGTGCTCCTGCCATACCATAGTTCTTGCTGTACAGATGCTTGTTCAGATACATGATCAGTGTCATGGTAGAACGCATCGGATTTCCGGTTCCGTTTGTCAGAATCTGTGGCACGTCAAAAAGCTGTAATCCACCGATCAGTGAAGTAATCACTACATAAATCAGAATCGGGCGAAGCAGAGGCAGTGTAATCTTAAAAAATACCTGTGTGGAAGTTGCTCCATCCACTTCTGCCGCTTCAAATAAAGAAGTATCAATTCCCATCATTCCGGCCATCAGAAGAATGGTTGTATTTCCGAACCACATCAAGCAGTTCATCAGTGCAATCAGGCCTCTGGCACTTCCGGTATGGGATAAAAATTTATATGGTTCTGAGATAAATCCAATCTGCATCAAAAGAGAGTTAATCGGACCTGCATCTGAAAACAGTGTAAAAAACAACATGGAAAATGCAGATGCCATGATCAGATTTGGCAGGTAGATCACGGTCTTAAAAAAACGTGATCCTTTCAAGCGCAGGCGTACATCGGAGAACCATGCGCCCAACAGGAGTGAAAAAAAGATCTGCGGAATAAAACACATAATCCAGAGGATCATTGTATTTTTAAAATAAATCCACACGTCTCCACTTTTGAATAACTCTCTGTAATTATCTAAACCTACAAATGTCGGTCCAACCTGGTTGAGACCGGACATATAATTTTCGAAAAAACTGTTATAAATTGTGCTGATCAATGGTATCAGCTGAAAAACGACATATACAACAATAAACGGGATCAGAAAAATGTAGCCCCATTTGTTGTAACGAACGACCTTTCCTTTACTCTTATTCATATTTCTACCTCCGCGGTATTGGCGGTCGTCCCGCCGGAGCCATAATAGGGGAGAGGTGACTCCGGCTTCAGACCTTATGTGTAACAAAAATTAGTAAGTAAGCTCTGGATATTTCTCGGTAACACCTTTGTAGAATAACTCTAATGCTTCGTCCTTGGTTGCCTTTCCTTCAAAGTAATTCTTCATTGCTTTCTGGAACTCTTCGTTGCAGCCCTGGTCATATGCGGAAATGTTGCTCAGATCCAGTGTCTCAACACCTGCGCAGTACATAGACAGTGGGTTCTGTCCTCCAAGGATCTTGCTGCTATATTCTTTTCCGTCTTTTGCCTTAATCGATCCGTCTGCCAGTCCGTTCATGACGGTATTGTTGTTTACGAAATCATCATCATCTAAAACAATGTCTTTCATGACGTCATCATCGGTTGTCATCTTTAACATAATGTCTTTTACAAGACTTGCATTATCTGTATCCTGTGCTGCGCAGATCCATGTACCGCCCCAGAAGAATCCCTGTGGTCCCTGGGCTGCACCCCATCCGCCGTTGTAACCGATAGATCCTTCGGTATCAGCTGCCATAGAGAAGTTTACAAGCCATGCCGGTCCAAAGTAGCAGAATACTTTTCCGTCCGGATAGAATCCCTTTGACCAGTCATCGGACCACATATCAAAGGTTCCTGCCTCTTTTGCATCTACAAGTTTCTTGGAATCGTCCACCCATTTCATGATATTGTCATCTACCTGTACTTTTCCGTCTTCTACCCACTTGCTTGAGACATTGTTGGAGTATACACGGTATGTATCATTTACAGATGAAATCATCTTGTAACCTTTTGCCTGCATTTTTGCAGCAGTATCATTGAAAGTATCCCAGTCACATACATAATTCTGTACTTCATCCGGATCATCGGTTCCCAGTACATCCTTTGCAGCCTCTCTGTTATAGAAAAGAACACCTGGACATCCCTGCCATGAAACTCCTTTTAACACTCCCTTGGAATCGGTTACGATATCCTTTGTGTACTGGTACTGCTTGGAAAGATCCGCATCGGTAATTCCAAGATCCTTTACCGGTGCTGTGTAATCCGTATCTACATACTTTAATGCGTTGTCCGCTTCTACCAGAAAAATATCAATCTTGTCATCTGCCGGAGCATCCTGCTGATTTAACAGTGCTGCATCCAGGTTGTTCTGATATGCATTGTCATCACTCGGTGTGATGTTCCATACAACATCCACATCTCCGATTTTTCCGTGTGTTGCATCCACTTCCTTGTAATCCGGATAGTGTGCGGTAATACGGCTCTTGAACTCCTCGTTCCAGCAGTAAATATTTAATACCTTTCCATCATCTTTCAGATTTGATGAAGCACTTTCTGTTGCGTTTGACGCATCCCCCTTGGATGTATCTGACGGTGTACCGGAATCACTTCCTTTTCCGCAACCTGCAAGCATTCCTGCTACCATGGTTGCACATAATAATGCACTGACTGCTTTCTTTTTCATAGTAAATTTCCTCCTTTTCTTTTCTGCCTTAAGCATGGTTTTATTATAGAGTTTTCCAATGGGTTCTGATACAAAAATGCTTGCAAATATATCAGATTCATGACATAATCTACAGATATAAACAGGAGGTCTTGCCATGCTGAAAAATCAATGGAGCAAAAAAGAAATCGAAGACAGCGAATACGAAATCCATCATCGTGCACTTTCCGAGGAATATTCCTTTTTTGAAGCCGTAAAAGACGGAAACATCGAAGCAGTCAGTAAAAATTTAAAGGAAGAAGCGTTTACCAATCCCGAAGGCATGGGAATTCTTTCCAAAAATCCCCTGACAAACTTAAAATATCATTTTGTTATTACCGTTGCACTGGTCACACGGTATTGCATTGACGGCGGCATGGAAACAGAGCAGGCCTACCGTCTGAGCGATTTTTACATTATTCACATGGATGCCTGCAGCACCATTCAGGAAATATCAGATCTGCATCATGAGATGGCTCTTGACTTCACCGGAAAAATGCGCCTTCTGCAGAAGAATACCGCATTATCCAAACCGGTTGCACAGTGTATTGATTATATCTATGCCCACATCAGTGCAAGAATCACCGTGGAAGATCTTGCGGTCTGCACCAATTTGTCTGCCAGCTATCTGTCCCGGTTGTTTAAGCAGAACCTCGGTGTGTCGATCAGTGATTATATCCGCGAAAAAAAAATCGAAAAAGCGCAGAATCTTCTACGCTTTTCCGATTTTACCTACATTCAGATTGCAAACTATTTATCATTTTCTTCCCAGAGTCATTTTATCCAGACATTCCAGCACTATGTCGGTATGACCCCAAAACAATACCGCAGTTCCAAGTACAAAAGCACATGGTAAAATTCTGCTATCCCAGAACAATCCGAAGTGTATGGTTTTCTTTTCCTTCAAGTACGGCAAACGGAATGCAGATGCCTGTATTTGTTTCTCCGGCATACCGCTGACCATCCAGCCATACTTCCGTGATCCGGTAATCCCCATATTCTTTCTTTTGTGGATTCTGGTAAACCACTGCGTATGTCTGTCCACGGAATGGGAACTGTGCCGAATAATTGCCACTTTCGTCAAACTGCCGCAACAGAATTTTGGGTTCTAGTACCAGATCTCCCCATTCTCCGCGGAATCCAAAAATCTGTGTAACCATTGTCATCATATACCAGCTGGCTGCCCCGGTCAGATACGGATATTTTCCTTTTCCGTCCGCATCAAAATATTCCGGAATTCCAGGATACATCAGGCTCACCGGTGTGTTCATGGCCTGTTCGAGCAGAGTATACAATGCCTTGTATCCTTCCTTTACAAAACCTCTCTGATACAATGCATTTGCATACATCACCGTCATATGGGAAAAAACCGCACCATTTTCTTTTTCGCCATAAGCAAATCCAAACATTCGTCCCAGATCAAATTTTTCTTCCTTAAAATCCGTGTTCAGCCGGTAGCCTCCCACCTCTTTTTTATACAGATACAGGTCTGCACTTTTTATAATCGCAGCGGTCTGTGCATCATCTGCGACATTTCCCATAACAGAAAATACCTGACCGGTCAGCATCATACGGACATGATTATCCCTTTTGCCTTCCACCGGTCTGCCGTGATTATCATAATATCCGTTAAACCAGCCATTTCCGTTTTCATCCGTTACCCATTCCTGCGTACGGATCAATCCGGTATACCAGTCAGCACGCTCCCGCAGATTCTGCACCAGAGTACTGATATCCACAGAAATCTGTTCTCCAGAAATATTATGCACACACTGACTCACATAATTGTTTAAAACAACATTCCGTTTTTCTGCCGAATCATACGATGTGCGGTCCTGTCTGATCAGAATTTCCATCTCTTTTGCCAGTGTAATCTCTTTCTTTCCGCTTGCCGCTTCGTATTTTTCAAGGGTATCTGCCAAATCACGGAGATTTCCGATATACGCACAGGTAAAAGCCACGCTTTCTCCTTTTTCCGCTGCCATATCCAGTGCATCATTCCAGTCAGCACCGCGAAGACGCATCATTCCATGTTCTCCCGCCTCGTAGAAAGCGCACAGATTCTGCAAAAGCAGATGTTCTAAAACCGTGCCCTCGTAAATATTGCCATTTACATCTTTCTGGCGCATCCCATATGCCGGTGTCCACTCTGCGTCCCTGGCAGTTCCACGCTTTGCCTGTGGGTCCTTAAAATACGCCACTTTCTGATCCAGAATATCCAGATCTCCCGTCTGGTTCAGATACAATTTTGTGGTAACAAACGGCCAGTACGCATGATCCATCCAGACTCTTGTAATATTGTTGCGGTCTGCAACAAATTCTCCCGGCTTATCCCCGATAATTGTCGCATTGGTCCCGTCAAAACGGACACCCGCAAAGCTGTTTAAAATCATGGAGCGAACTTCCTTCGGGTCGAGAATCAGAAGGGAGAGACAATCCTGCCACAGATCACGCCAGCCCCTGCCGCCTCTGCCATAATCATGGTACGGCAAAAACGAACATCCGTAGATTCTGCGAAGAACCGGCTGGAAACAGATCCATTTCAGATAACTGTCTTCTTTGGGGTTTCCGGTTTCAAAGGAAATATTGACCAGCCCATTCCAGTAATTTTTTGCCTGTTCAAAGGCAGCATCTGCCTGTTCGGTCGTGCAAAACATTTCTGCTGCCTGTTCTGCCAGCTTCGGATCCTCTGTCATGCCACCAAGCAGAATATAATCGACATGTGCTCCTGCTGCAAGGGTAATCTCCGGAAATGCCATCGCCCCCATTGCTTCTTTTCCATCCACGGTACAACCGGCCGGACAGCCTTTTTCTTTATTTTTAAGCGCATCCGGTGCCAGAAATGTTCCGGTTTCTCCGATAAACGATTCCACCGTTGGGAAGAACGATTCCGGTTTTGTTCCATCTCCCTGACTGCCCATCTCAAAATAAATCATATGATTTTTCTGATGTCCGCGTTCATCAAATGACAATACCGGTTTACAGATCACGCCGCGTCCGGTAGTACGGATCCGGTGAAGCAGGGAAGTTACATGGCGGTGATCGCGCAGATTATCCGCGCTTCTGCCGTAAATTGGGATAGCAGAAGTCACGCGCACACACATATCCATATCCGATTTATTGGTAACGCGCACCTGCATCAGTTCTGCCGGTACTCCAAGCGGAGCAAAGATCCGCACGGCTGCCTCGATTTTCTGTTCTTTTAATTCCCGCTTCGTCTCCTGCCACATAAATCCGGCATCGAATGTCACTTCCTCCTCTTTTCCAAGGAAATGTGCATATTCTGCCTGCGCCGAAACTCCGGTCAGTGACACATGTTCCTTCCGGTTGATTGTACACCAGACATTGCGGGTACTTCTGTTATTGTGCAGATTTTCGATGCTCACCGGTTCCAGCAGAAAATGGTTCTGATCCAGCTTACAATCGCCGCCGAAGGTCTGCGTCACGCTGCTTTTGATTCCCTCTTCATTTGCCACCGGAAAATTGAGCTGTGTTTTTTCAACCATATGACGGATTTGAAATTCTCCGTTTTTTCCTGTAAACTGCATATCGTTTTTCATAACTTCTCCCTTCTATGCCATCACAAGGCGTACCTTCGTCTGATCGGTCATTTTTTCTACCGGAATGTAGTTGTCTTCCATCTTTTCCTCATTCACGTACAACGCTTTGCATCCACTCTGTACATGCTCTGGATTTTCTACCACAATATGAAGATGTTTTCCCCGGAAATCCTTCTCAATGGTAAACTGATCCCAGTCCGCCGGAATGGATGGTGCAATACGAAGTCCTCCAAAGTCCGGACGCATGCCAAGGATTCCTTCCACACATCCTACCATTACAGTGGAAGCAGTTCCGGTCAGCCAGTGCACATGGGAACGACCAAAATGCGGGCTGTCTTTTCCTTCCGTAAACTGTCCATAACAGTATGGCTCCAGTTTCCGGATCTCAGCACGATCGTTCTGTGCAGACGGTGCATTTTCCATAAAATAGGTAAATGCCTGATCCCCATGCCCCAGCAATGCTTCTGCCAGAATCAGCCATCCCTGCGACTGGGAAAAGATACCGGCATTTTCTTTTGTACCGGGATTGTAAATCACAGCCAGTGCTCCGTCAAATGCATGCAGGTGATATGGCGGATCCATCAGAATCGCTCCATACTCTGTGTTTAACCGCTTTCTTACATTTTCCATGGAAAGTTCTGCCTGCTGCTTTGTTGCCAGTCCACTGATCACAGCCCAGCTCTGTGGATTCAGCCACATATTTGCTTCCGGATCCGTGCGTTTTCCAATCACCTCTCCGGCTTCCGTAAATCCACGGATAAAACGATCCTCATTCCAGCAGAGATTGTTAATTAATGTTCCAAGTTTTTTCTGTTCTTCTTCCAGATAATCCATATATGCCTGATCTTCTTTGTATGCGGCAAACTGTTTTAAAATCGTCATTGCATAATAAAACTGCAGTGCAACAAACGAGGACTCTCCATTTTTGCCCAGACGCAGACAGTCATTCCAGTCCGCATAAAGTCCTGCCGGAAGTCCGTGCGGTCCCAGATGATTCACAGAAAACGCAAGTGCTCTCTTCAAGTGCTCATATACAGTGGCTTCATCTTTATTGGCAAACGGAATCACTTCATCGACAAATGCCAGATTTCCGGACTCCGCAATATATTTATATACCGTTGGAAACAGCCACAGAGCATCATCCGCACGATATGCCGGATGCCCGGTTTCCTGTACATAGGAAGCATCATCCGGTGTATCCTCATGTCCGGCATTGTGTGTAAATTTGACAAGTGGAAGTCCTCCTCCGTTATCCACCTGTGCCGAAAGCATAAACCGGATCTTTTCGAGTGCCATCTCCGGTGCAAGATGAATCACACCCTGAATATCCTGCACGGTATCGCGATATCCGTAACCGTTTCGCAGACCACAGTAGAAAAACGACGCCGCACGTGACCAGATGAATGTCATAAAACAGTTGTATGCGTTCCAGGTATTGATCATGGTATCAAATTCCCTGCTTGGTGTATGTACCTGAAAATGTTCCAGTTTTTCATGCCAGTAGCCCGTCAGTTCTTTCAGTTCCGTCTCACACTGTGCTGCCACATCTGCATAGCGGTTACAGATTGCTTCTGCTTCCTCATGTTCTTTCATTCCGACAAGAAATGCAATTTCCTTTGTTTCTCCCGGTTTCAGAAGCATCTGAGCTGCCAGTGCTCCGCACCCGTTTTCGTTGTAGCACATTTCCCCGGATAATTTTCCGTTTTCCACCCCCACCGGATTATGATATCCGTGATAGCGTCCAAGAAACGATTCTTTATCTCCACAGTAACTGTCCACCGGTGCACCGGTCAGTGCAAAGAAACGGGAGATTGCAAGCTTGTTATCCACTTCCTCTCCTTCTTTCACCCAGTCCAGATTACCGTGAATAATATGCCGGATACGGTTTGTCTCAAATACCGTACTCGTGATGAACTGGGAATACTGCAGATTTACCTGATCCTGTTCATAATTATTGTTGTTGGTAAATTCCGCATAACCGGTGATGGTCAGGTTTCTTTCACACGCTGACGCATTGGTCACTTTCAGATGCCAGACCTCATATGTCTGATTCAACGGCACATAATAACATACTTCAGAATGGATTCCACTGTAATCTGCAAGCATCTTTGTGTATGCTGTTCCATGATGACACTCACTTTTATAACTTTCCAGATCTTTTCCTACCGGCTGCCAGGATGCAGACCAGTAGTCTTTGCTCTCATTATCCCGCAGATAAATATAGCGTCCCGGCTGATCAAACTGGTTAAAAATATAACGCAGGATTCTTCCGTTTGCACCAGATCTGGCAAAACTGTATCCTCCTGCATTATTTGAAATCAGCGCACCATACTCCGGTGACCCCAGATAATTCGCCCACGGCGCCGGTGTATCCGGGCGTGTGATTACATACTCTCTTTTCTCATCATCAAAATATCCAAAATTCATGTGAAACCTCCAACCTTTCAATTTTCAAGCTTTTTACCCTATTGTAACGGATTCACAAATTTATGAATATCAGAATCACAGGATTTATACCAGATTCATGACATAAAAAGAGTGCCGGAATTTTCCGACACTCTGTGTTTCTTTTAAATATGAAAATACCCGATTCCTTTTACCAGTTTATCAGAAATCTCACGCAGCTGCTCGGCACTTACATAGACCTGCTGGAACGTTCCCACAACTTCCTGTGTTCCATCGTAGGTTTTTTTCGTGCTTTCCACATTTTCTTCCGCAATTCCGGACAATTCCCCAACTGCCTGAACGACTTCATTTCTGGAATCTTCCAGACGTCTGGTACTTGCTTTGATCTGTTTGATGCTCTGCATGGAACTGTTAATTTCGCCCAGCACTTCTTTTACAATATTCTGCGTTTCTGCCATGCTCTCACTCTGGCTGGTAATAATCTGCTGCATACTCTGCATACTTTCCACAGCAAGGGAAGAATCCCTGATCAGCGTTGACGCTATCTGCTCAATTTCCTGACTCGACTGATCCGATTGCTCTGCAAGTTTTTTAATCTGACCTGCCACCACAGCGAATCCGCGGCCGCTTTCTCCCGCCCGGGCAGCTTCAATGGAGGCATTCAGGCTCAGCAGATTGGTTTCCTCTGCAATAGAAGAAATGATGGTTGTGGCCTGCTGGATCTTCTGTACAGAATCGTTTGTCCGGTCGGTCTGCTGCTGAACCTGTGCCAGCATCTGCTCCACCTGTTCATTGATCCCACAGAGTTTTTCCAGCGTTGCGGAAGCATTTTCGCTGGAAGAATGCATAAATGTGGCATTTTGATCCAGATTTTGTACCTCTGCTGTAGTTTCCGTGATATTCTCCCCCATAATTTTCATATGATCCGAAGTATTTCTCGAATTTTTCGCCTGCTCACTGGAATTATCCACTACAAGGCTGACCGCCTGCTGTACCTGTGACATTGTTCCATTGGTGTTGTCTGCTGCCGTACCCAGAATCTGTGACGTTGAAAGCAGCTGCTTTGCATTTTCTGAAATATCCCGGATTACGGACTTCATGGCATCCCTTAATGTCATGGTTCCGCGAGACAGATCACCAATCTCATCCTTTCGTTTCAGAAGTTTTTCATCTACCCACACATTTAAATCACCATCTGCAAGTTTTCCTACAACAGCAACACTGTTTTTGATATTTTTACTGATAGAGGCTGCCATGCGCATCGCCGTAACAATGCACAAAAGCATCACTACAAGCAATGCCATCATAATACTTCCAAGGATTTTATTGACAATTGCATCTTTTCGTGCCTTATTGGTTCCGACAAACACCATACCGATAACCTGATCTGTCGTTCCATTCTGATACACTGGAATAAAATATCCATAATTTCTCGTCCCATCCAGTGAAACATTTGTACTGAAAAACGGCTTTTTCCCTTTGATCACCTGATTCACCACACGCTCTCCGGCTTCTGAACCAAGGATACGGTTTCCTTTTTTATCCAGTGCAGATGTCATAATCCTTTTGTTTCCATAAAAAAAGGTTACATCCATACCGGTATTCTCTTTGATCCGGTCCACAAGGCTCTCCGACTTTGATATATTATAGCTTCCTTTCCAGATATCCCCATTGGTACTTTCCAGATAATCCCCGGTATTCTGGTCATAGGCGGCAAGGGTGGCTGCCGCGGTACCTTTTAATGCATCCTGTACCTCATCCATCAGGGAGCTTTTAACCATCGTAAGCATAAAAAGCAGGGTAATTACCCCTAATACAAGCACCGGCCCTATGCTGATTGCAAGAATTTTCTTTCGTATACTCATATATGCCCCCTATTCTACCACTTCAACGGTTTTAAAATACCAGTTGATTCCACCTGTAATTGTGGCATCATCCAGCGTTTTTCCTTCTTCACCAACCGTTTCCCCGGTATTTGTTTCAATCACACCGTCAAACACACCGTTTTTCCCGGATAAAATATCTTCTTTTGCAGTATCCACAGCCTCCTGTGTTCCATCTGTGCAAAAATCAGAAAGTGACGTAATCCCTACCAGATTTTCATTCATACCGCCATAATAATTGCTTCCATCCCAGGTACCGTCAATCACGCTCTGCACCGCTGCTGTATAATAAGCACCCCAGTTCCAGATCACGCTGCACAGACAGGCATCCGGAGCATTTTTGCTCATATCGGAATTGTACCCGATACCATACACCCCTTTTTCCTGTGCCATTGTCTGTGGATATTCTGTATCACAGTGCTGCGTGACCACATCACAGTCCATATTTAACAGGGTTTGTGCTGCTGCTTTCTCCGCATCCGGGTCAAACCAGCTGTTCGTGACTTTTACATAGATTTTTGCTTCCGGTTTCACGGAATACACCCCAAGTGCAAAGGCATCAATACCTCCTGTCACTTCGGAATTGGAGGAATCCATCGCTGCCACATATCCCAGCTTATTGGTTTTGGTATTCATTCCCGCTACGATTCCGCTTAAATATCTTGCCTGATAGATTCGCCCGAAATAGTTTACAAAATTCTTTCCGTTGCTTTTGTATCCTGTTCCATGTGCAAAATATATATCCGGATATTTTTCCGCCATCTCCTCCGTAGCATCCATATATCCCCAGCTGGTGGTAAAAATAATATTGCATCCATCATCCACACACTCCTGAATCGCTTTTTCGGTTGCCTCTTTATCGGAATCATCAACATTTATTTTTCTGTCAATCTGTTCATCTGATAATCCAAGATTCTGCTGCATTGCCTGAATGCCGAGATCATGTGTATAGGTATATCCACTGCCTTCTGCCGGATCCGATAAGTGCAAAACCCCTACCTTGATCTTGTCCTTTGAAATCCCTCCGCTTTCAGTTCCCGTTGTTTTGGTGGAAGCCTCCTGTGTACTTCCCTCATTCGTTGCATAATCATCGACCTGTCCGGCTGCCCCGCATCCTGCAAGCAAGATACCGGTAAGTGCCATGGCAAGCAGTCTTCGCCCTTTCCATTTCATAGCGTTCCTCCTTCGCACATTATATCCATTTTCTCCCCTGTAACCTCATAATATTTATTATATCCAATTCACCCCCATTCTTCCAGTAAAATTTTAAAAAGCACCGTGCCCGTTCCCGTGTGCCCGGCACAATAAAAAGTGGGAACCGAAACATACGGTTCCCACTAAAGGAGGAGTTAAAATATTTTTATGATAATTTCCAGATTTCTTTGTTGTACTGCTCAATCGTTCTGTCAGATGAGAAGAAACCTGCCTTGCTGATGTTGATCAGTGCTTTCTTTGCCCATGCCTTGCGATCGGTATAAGCTGTATAAGCTTTCTCTCTGGTTGCAATATATTCCTCGAAATCCGGGAATGTCATAAACCAGTCTTTGTTTAACAACTCATTGTACAGACGCTCTAAGTTCTCACTGCATCCTACAGACTTTACAGTGTCACTTACAATAAAGTCAACGGCTCTCTTTAACTCAGAATCTTTCTCATAGTAGCTTCTGGAGTTGTAATCGCCTCTTGCATAGCGGTCGATAACAGTCTGGGAATCCTCACCGAAAGTAAAGATATTCTCATTTCCAACCAGCTCTGCGATCTCAACATTTGCTCCGTCCATAGTTCCAAGTGTCAGTGCTCCGTTTAACATGAACTTCATGTTACCGGTTCCGGATGCTTCCTTGGAAGCCAGGGAAATCTGCTCGGAAATATCACATGCCGGAATCATCTTTTCAGCCATGGTTACATTGTAGTTTTCTACCATAAATACCTTTAAGTATGGGCTGACTTCCGGATCATTGTTGATGATCTGCTGTAAGCAGAGAATCAGGTGAATGATATCCTTTGCGATAATATATGCAGGCGCTGCCTTTGCTCCGAAGAATACCGTGATCGGAGTTGCCGGCTTCTTTCCTTCCTTGATCTCGAAATATTTATGGATGACATAGAGTGCATTCATCTGCTGTCTCTTGTACTCATGCAGTCTCTTTACCTGAATATCATAGATGGAATTTTCATCAATATCAAATCCCTGTTTCATCTTCAGGTAATTCTTCAGATCTGCCTTCTTTCCGGCCTTTACTGCAAGGAGACGGTCGAGAACGGCATCATCGTTTACGAAATTGCCAAGTTTCTCCAGCTCATTGGCATCCTTCTTCCAGCCATCGCCGATCAGGTCAGTAATCATTGCGGAAAGTTCCGGGTTGCAGGACATGAGCCAGCGGCGGAATGTGATTCCGTTTGTCTTATTGTTAAACTTCTCCGGCATCATCTGATAGAAATCTTTTAATTCCTGATCCTTTAAGATTTCTGTATGAAGTTTTGCTACACCATTGACAGAATATCCTGCTGCGATCGCCATATGTGCCATGCGTACCTGTCCATCCCAAAGGATCGCCATCTTCTTGACTTTCTCTTCGTTTCCTGGATACATCTCACGGATCTTGTTTACAAAACGACGGTCGATCTCTTCTACGATCTGGTATACTCTAGGAAGTAATTTAGAGAATAAGTCGATTGGCCATTTCTCTAACGCTTCTGCCATGATCGTATGGTTTGTGTATGCACAAGTCTTTGTTGTAACTTCCCATGCTTCATCCCATCCAAGACCTTCTTCATCCATTAAGATTCTCATCAGTTCTGCAACAGATACTGTTGGATGAGTATCGTTCATCTGGATCGTCATCTTCTCGTAAAGTTTTGTGATGTCATCGTGGTTTTTCTTATATTTGGCTACTGCTGCCTGTAAACTTGCAGATACGAAGAAATACTGCTGTTTTAAACGAAGCTCTTTTCCTTCGTAGTGATTATCGTTTGGATATAATACTTCTACGATGTTCTTTGCAAGGTTCTTCTGTTCTACTGCTTTGTCATATTCACCTTTGTCAAATGAATCTAACTGGAAGTCAGTGATTGGTTCTGCATCCCAGATTCTTAATGTGTTAACAATGTGATTTCCATATCCTACAACTGGATAGTCATATGGTACAGCCATAACAGACTGATAATTCTCCTGAATGAAGTTTATTCTTCCAGCTGCTTCATCATATTCTGTACGGATATTTCCTCCAAAACGTACTTCCTTCGCATATTCAGGACGTTTTAATTCAAATGGATTTCCATTCTTTAACCATTCATCTGGTACTTCTATCTGATATCCGTCTTTGATCTTCTGCTTGAACATTCCATACTGATAACGGATTCCACATCCATATGCTGCATATCCAAGTGTTGCAAGTGAATCTAAGAAACATGCTGCTAAACGTCCAAGTCCACCATTACCAAGGGCTGGATCTGGTTCCTGGTCTTCTACCATGTTAAGGTCTACACCTAATTCTTCTAATGCTTCTTTCACTTCTCCATACATACTCATATTAATGAGGTTGTTTCCAAGTGCTCTTCCCATCAGGAATTCCATGGACATATAATATAAAATCTTCGGGTCTTTTTCTTCATAAGTCTTCTGAGTATCCATCCAGTCTTCAATGATCCACTCTTTCAGAGCATAAGCGACTGCCTGATAAATCTGCTGCTGGGTGGCATTATCAAGCTCTACTCTGAACTGAGTCTTAAGATTATTGATGACTTACTGTTTGAACAGTTTCTTGTCAAATCTTTCTGTTTTCATGATTGTCTCTTCCCCTTTCGTATTCCCAGTATATTATTAATTTTAGCATATAAACTGGAAATATGATACAAAAATTGCGGATATTAGTTGTATTTTTTCATAAAATATCGTTATTGATACAAACTTTCAGACACACATAACCGTCCATATCCAATTTCATCATTCGGATATCTATCATATCCCTGTAATCGTCTCGCTCCCCTATGAAGATACCCCTTCATTCGTTCTCCATAAAGATATGGATCGTTTTCTCTTACAATTCCCCATTCCATCAAAAGAGCTGCTGATCCTGTAACAAATGGTGTTGCCATCGATGTTCCTGATCTTACACTCTCGCCTCCTCCAACTGCTGCTGCCAAAATTCCAACACCTGGTGCTACAAGATCCGGCTTATCTACACAAAATTTCTGATCTCCTCTTCCTGAAAAATCTGCATAAGCCTGATATCTAACATCATAAGCACCTACGGAAATCACATTTCTTGCAGTTGAAGGAATTGTTAAAGTAAATACTTTATCTGGTTCTAAAAATCTGGTTTCTGGATTGCTTCCTGCAGATACCGGAAGCCACATCTGATATTCACCATTTTTTATATTCACTGGTGAAATTTCTATCTTCCACTGACCGCTTTCTATATAATTTCCTTCCATCGGTATAAAACTAAAATATAGTTCCTGCCTAACATTATATGGTGTTGAGTACCCATTGTACACGTAAACCGTTGTATCCTTATATGTGTATTGCGATTTTCCTTGCTGGTCCACGATCGTATATGTGATTCCCGATGGAGACTCAAGTCTGATCTTGAATTCATCCACAAAATCTTTCCAGATCTGTAGATTCAAGTTCTGCTCAAATGGTGCCACATCAAATAAAATCAGCTCCGTTTTTGTCGTGATCTTTCCTTGTTTATGACGCCCACTATTTCCCTCATTCCCAGTTCCTATGCAAATAGAGCTTTTCCACTGCCCTGC